>Ga0208784_1000123_pt1 | contig 37349 bp, 42 predicted proteins | sample DEB19_08_DNA_FD_184531 | JGI IMG/M metagenome (GOLD analysis project Ga0208784, IMG submission 184531) | Aqueous microbial communities from the Delaware River and Bay under freshwater to marine salinity gradient to study organic matter... | ecosystem: Environmental > Aquatic > Marine > Coastal ... | reverse complement strand
TCAAATAAGCGTTGGCTTCATTTCTTTATGTTGTTCGTACCTGTTATGGGACTTTGGACTTCCAGCATCGGTATCATTGGTCTTGCACTTAATCTTCGTGCTTATGATTTCGTGTCCCAAGAAATCCGTGCTGCTGAAGACCCGGAATTTGAGACGTTCTATCTTAAAAATCAGTTGCTTAATGAGGGGCTTCGCGCTTGGATGGCTCCAGTAGATCAACCACACGAACGATTTGTTTTTCCCGAAGAGGTGCTGCCTCGGGGAAATGCTCTTTGACTTCTCAAGACCCTTTACATAAGGGTCTTTTTTATGTTATAATACCTTCAGTTAAAAAAATAAAAATTATAAATAATAATAGTCATAACTGAAGGTATGGTAAAGAAAAGTTTAGTTGGAAAAACATTTAATAGATTAACTATAGAAAATGAATACCAATCTCCTTGTAAAAAATATGTTCTTTGTGAATGTTCTTGTTCTTGTGGAGGAAAAACTACTAAAACAAGAAGACACGATATTGTTTCTGGAAAAATAATATCGTGTGGATGTTTGCGATTAGAAAGATTAAGAGAAGTTTCTCCAAATAATCCAAGAAGTAGAAAACAACCTGGAACTCGCAAAGCAGACGACCGCAGATATAAGATGTTTCATAATGCCCAACACAGAGCAAAAAGAAAAGGCATTCCTTTTAGTATAACTATAGATGATATTATTATTCCAGAAACTTGTCCTTTACTTGGAATACCTCTTGTATCTACTAATGATAAAAGAGATGCAAGAAATCCAAGTTTGGATCAAAAAAATCCTGGTAAAGGATATACACCAGATAATATTTGGGTTATATCTTCAAGAGCAAATTGGATAAAAAGTGACGCATCCCTACAAGAACTAGAACTTCTAGTAGAAAACCTAAAAAAACTCTAATATGTTAGATTCATAACAAAACCTTATATCTTAAATAGAACTCCTTATAATTACTAAGGAGTTCTTTCTTTTTTTATGAAGATCTTTTTAGATACAGCAGATGTTTCGTTAATTGGTTCAGCATACGACACAGGATTATTGGATGGTGTCACTACAAATCCCACTCTAATCCTCAAAAGCGGTAGACAACTTCAAGAAGTTATTACAGAAATCGCAAATACATTTACAGAGTTAGAAAGCATCTCTGCAGAAGTCGTTGCAGATACTGCAGAGGAAATGCTTGCAGAAGCAAAAAATTATTATACAATCGCTCCAAGTGTTACAATCAAAGTTCCTTGTACTGTTGAAGGATTGAAGGCTTGTAAGTTTCTTTCCCAACAAGGTGTTAAGACAAATGTGACTTTGGTGTTCTCTGTTGCTCAGGCAATCCTTGCATCCAAAGCAGGAGCAACATTTATCTCACCATTCGTGGGAAGATGGATGGATAATTCAGTTGATGGAATTGAACTAATCAAGAACATTCGTAAGGCATTTGATTATTCTGGAACATCAACTCAAATTCTTGCAGCATCTCTTCGTGATGTAAGGCAGGTAGAACAATCAGCACTGTATGGAGCAGATGTAGTTACAATCCCACCAATCGTATTTTGGTCAATGTATAAGAACATTATGACTGAAAAGGGACTGGAGTTATTCCAGAAAGATTGGAATGAAGTTCTTAAATCAAAAGAATGAAAAAGGAGCATCAGTGTTGGAATTTCATAATGTCTTCATTCGCAAGATCATATGGGGTAAATAGAGTGATGATTGAACAGAAATTTCACGAAATTGCATTAGAATGGTGTGATGAACACGATTACATTTGTGATGTTGAACTGGAAAGTTTATCTAAAGTTGATTTGTATTTTAGAAACATTTACGAAAACTGGGAGAAATAAATGAAAGTTGGATTAATTGGACTTGGACGAATGGGAGAAGGAATGTCCCGTCGTATGATGAAAGCAGGTATTGAAGTGTGGGGATACCGCAGAAATTATGAGAAGGCAGGTGAAGCATATGAAAAAGGTTATGTGAATGGAATTGCTACAACTATTGAAAACCTTGTCAGGATAGTTAAACAAAGGGGAACACAACCAGGAATTTTTCAGATGGTTGTGCCCGCAGAAACAGTAGAGGAAACAATCAATGAGTTACTACGATTTTGTGGTGAGGGAGATATTATTATTGATCATGGCAATAGCAATTTTAAAGACAGTCGGAAAAGAGCAGAACGTCTGGCAAAGATGGGTATCCAATATATTGATTGTGGCACTAGCGGTGGTGTTTACGGTCTGGATCGTGGATACTGTCTTATGGTTGGCGGTGGAAATACTGCAGTCGCCACTTGTAAAAGCATTTTTGATGCCCTCTCTCCAGACATCCATTCTGCCCCAAGGACTGATGCCTGCGACAATGTAACTTCTGCAGAGCACGGTTGGTTGCATTGTGGTGGTCCAGGAGCAGGACATTTTGTGAAGATGGTGCATAATGGCATCGAGTATGGTATGATGCAGGCATATGCTGAAGGTTTCAATATTCTAAAGAGTGCAAATAATGGAGCACAATACGTTAAAGAGGGAGATGCAGAGGTCGCACCTATGGCAGATCCAGAAAGTTACTGCTATGATATTGACGTTGCTGAAGTGGCTGAGTTATGGCGTCGCGGTAGCGTTGTTAGTAGCTGGTTACTTGACCTTACTGCTGATGTGTTGCGCCGCAGCCCACAGCTTTCTAATTTCTCTGGAGGTGTATCCGACAGTGGTGAAGGTAGGTGGACGGTTAATGCTGCTGTGGATCTGGGGGTTCCCGCTCCTGTCATCACAACTGCTCTTTATGAAAGATTTAATTCACGCAATCTGGGCACTTTCGCTGCCAAGATTCTGAATGGTATGAGATATATGTTTGGAGGACATCACGTTAGATGATTAGTTCAGAGACACCTTATAAACTGGCTGAGATCATTCGTGATACTTGGCCAGGTCTTTATAGACCTCCTACAAAACCTAACAAGTCAACTCAAAAAACTAAATAATACTTGAATGTAATTGGAGATTAGATTATGGAAGAACTACAACTTGAAGAAACTCAAAGAACAAACCAGCAAGCACAGGATCCAACTATTCATGATCCTAGTGCTGCTGGTCGTTTTGCAGAAGGTTATACTCCAGTGGGAGAGGGAATAGATAATACTCCAGTAGAACAGGTAGATCCAGTTCGTGTTGGTGAAGTAGAAGCAACTGCTGAGATAAACTCTGATCTTGGTATTGATGCTCCACAAGACCTTGCTTCTGGTGGAAGTGATTTTGCTTTGAATGAAAGAGTTCCCGATCAAAAAAATATTAATTCACAAGTTTCATTCAACGATCCGTCCAGATCACAGAACGTCAATGCTAATAACTTATCTGACATTGCTAATATCCCTGTCAGTATCGTCAGTGATCCTCAAGATCCTGATAGACAAGTTCCACAAGAACCTGTAATTCCTACTCCAGAACCTCCAGTAGTTCCTCCAGTGGACCCCCCTGTTCCACCAGTTGATCCTGAAGATCCAGAGCCTCCTGTAGATCCTCCAGTTGATCCTCCAGTGGACCCACCTGTAGATCCTCCAGTGGATCCCCCTGTAGATCCTCCAGTTGACCCACCTGTAGATCCAGAAGATCCTGAGGACCCTGAAGATCCAGAAGATCCCGAAGATCCAGAGGACCCTGAAGACCCAGAGGACCCTGAAGATCCAGAGGATCCAGAGGATCCAGAAGATCCTGAGGACCCTGAAGATCCTGAAGATCCCGAAGACCCAGAGGACCCTGAAGATCCAGAGGATCCAGAGGATCCAGAAGATCCTGAGGACCCTGAAGATCCCGAAGATCCTGAGGACCCTGAAGATCCAGAAGATCCTGAGGACCCTGAAGATCCTGAGGACCCTGAAGATCCAGAAGATCCTGAGGACCCTGAAGATCCAAAGGATCCTAAGGATAAAGGAAATAATGGATTTGGAAATGGAGACCAGGATGCTCCTGGCAATTCAGGACCAAATAATAATGCCGAAAACGATCAGACTCCAGGAGAACAAGGCAATTCCCATCAAAATGGGAATGGTAATGGTGGATCTCCAAATAATAATGGAAACAATGGATTTGGGAATGGAGATCAGGATGCTCCTGGCAATTCAGGATCAAATAATAATGCTGAGAATGATGAAGATTTAGATGATCCTGACAATCCAGAAGATCCAAATCCAGAAGATGGTGGCAATAATCCTGGTAATGATAAAGAAGTAGGTCATTCCTCTTGGGATGGTGAAACTGGTGCATCTGGTAATCCTGGAAAAGGAAATCATCAAGACGGTCAAGATCCAGAACCAAACCAACCACCAGGCAATTCAAACAACGATGGACCTAAGGGAAATCAAAATCCACCTAATAATGATGATAATGGTGATGGAGGAGGTGGAGGAAAACCAGAAAGCAAAGGAAACAATGGATGGGGTAATGGAGATCAAGATGCTCCAGGTAATTCAGGACCTCATAACAACGCTGAAAATGATGAAACTCCTAACGGACATACTGCAGACCTGATAGACAAATTCTTGACGGAAAATCCAGTAGATCATTCAAATAATCATTTAAATGATCCCCAACTCGACATTCCAAATGATGATACTAATGATTCAAATTATTCTGATCATATAAGTGTAGAAGTTAATGATGTTCATTATGATCACTATGATCATAATGACACTTATGATGTTCATCATACTCACGGATATGATCATCCTGGGTTTGGGTAAAATTTGACTTTTATTGATATATTGTATAGAATGGAGAGGAGAAATTCTCTCCATTTTTGTTTTAATATATAAACTAAGTTAATATTTTTTTATAAATTATGAAGTTTACAGTTTACTCAAAAGACGGTTGCCCATATTGCACAAAGGTAGAGCAAGTTTTAGAGTTGGCAAACTTACAGCACGTTGTTTACAAATTGAATAAAGATTTTACAAGAGAAGAATTTTATTCGGAATTTGGGCAAGGTTCTACTTTTCCGCAAGTTATTATGGATGATAAACACATTGGAGGATGTTCTGATACAGTTAAGTATTTGCAAGAACAGAAATTAGTTTGAATTTGAAATTGTAATAGTGTTACAATGGATAATAATGGAAAGAAACTAAATAAATCAGAACCTCAAATTAATAGAGGCGTTGAATTATTACTTAGGAATAGGAGGAGATCACTAAGACCAAAAACTTTTCAAGTGAAGTTTGGTAAAATGATCTCTCTGTTTCGTAGAGAGTTTCACTTTTTTATAGAATTTCACTTTGATATAAGGAAAAAATAAACTCTCTGGAGAAAGAAAAATGGAAACAGCATATGTAATAACATTCTCAGTAATGTTCACGTTGCTCTTTTTTATGGTTGGGGGTATAATAGGTTGGTTAACGTATAGACACCTAATAGAAAATAGACCTCCTTATTTGCATCCAGAGTTCTTTGATGAAAATGGGCAGGTGATACCTGACGAAATAGTATCTGTAAGATTTGAAAACGATTATGACTACACCGACGAAGACGAGGAAGAAAACTGAATCAATTACTGATAATCTTCCAGTAAATCCTTTTATATTTGAAGTTTTAGATCTTGTATCAAAACAAAGATCAAATTCAAAAAAAGTAGAAGTTCTTCAAAAATATGAAGATCCTTCACTTAAAACAATTTTAATTTGGAATTTTGATGAGTCTATTATCTCACTTTTACCAGAAGGTGATGTTCCTTATGCAAGTGCAGGGGAGCAAACATCTTATAGTGGAACTTTGAGTTCTAAGATTGATGATGCCGTTTCAAAAATGGAAGAACTTAGTTCCAATTCTCTAGGATCTATGGATCAAGGTAGATCTTCAATCCGAAAAGAATATACTATGTTTTATAATTTTGTAAAAGGTGGTAATGATAGTTTGAGTTCTCTTCGTAGAGAAACAATGTTTATTAATATTCTAGAAGGACTTCATCCAAAAGAAGCAGAAATTTTGGTTCTAGTTAAGGATAAAAAGCTTCAAACTAAATATAAAATAACTAAAGAGATCGTTGGTGAGGCTTACCCCGATATTCGATGGGGTGGACGTTCATGACAGTAGTAGTGGGAGAAAAAAAGAAGATGGCAGAATCAAATAAAAACGAAAAACAAATTCTGCCTCATGAATATGGATGTCAAGTTCTTTTGGAAAAAACTACTCTAGATAAAGCAAAAGATACTTCATTTCCAAATGATGCATATTTAATCTGGTATATTGTTGATGGAAAACAACATTTAGATTTAACACGTTGTCATAAGAGAGTTAATCTATTTGACATGTATTATGATAAGTATGGTCCTGGGTCAGTTCAAAAAATTGATTTTGGATATGGAAGAACTAATCCCAGACTTTGGGGAGCAAAACAACCTGAAAAAAAGAAAAGAAAATGAGTGCAGGATTTGGTGGACAAGGAAAAGAAAATAGAATTGGTAAAGATGCTAATATTACTATTGATTTAGATAATATAGATATCGTCTTAAAGCAATATAAAAAAATTAAAAAATATCAAAAGTCATCTCTGTATGCTATCAAAACAATGGACGGCACAGAAGATATTGTGAGTTCATTGATTAAGGAAGCGGAGGAGAATCCACTGTAAAATGGGGAAGCATTATCTACTTAATTTGTATGGATGCTCGTTTGTCCTTTTGGACGACGAGCGTTGTCTTATAGATCTATTAGAAAACGCAGCAGTTGCTAGTGGGGCCACTGTAGTTCAAACGATTTCAAAGAAGTTTGATCCGCAAGGAGTGACTGTAATTTGTTTGTTGTCAGAAAGTCATATTAGCATTCATACATGGCCAGAGGAAGGTAAAGCAGCAGTTGATGTTTATACTTGTGGAGACTGTAATCCAAAGATTGGATGTGATATTATCATTCAACAACTCTATGCGACTAATCATACATTAAGTTACATAGAAAGATAAAGAAATAATAAAAATAGTATAAGATTTTACAAAAGTGCTTGACTACATAAGATGAATAGGGGTACAATAATCCCCTAACGTTCATCCTATGTCTAAAGCACTTTTGCTTTTAGCATGGGTTCCAATTCTATCTGTTTCAACGCCACAAGTTATTGCAACACAATCTGTTTCAATATCGTGTGACACTGCGATGGAACTAATGGACATCGTTAAAAACGACGATGTAGTACCACAAAGGATAGAGGACCGATTGTTATTAGAACTCCGAAAGGATTTCATAGTAAAGTGTAGATAGGACGGAAGTAAGCCGACGCGGAACGGATCGTTCATTCGCTATTCGCAAATAGCGAACGCAAACGCCGACTGAAGGAACGCTCTTTAACCTAAAAACTAAGGAGAAAACCTAATGTCTAAAGTAGTTTATCGCGGTGTTGAATATGATACTCAAAAGCGTCTTGAGTATCAGCAGCAAATGATGCAACAACCCCAACAATACGACGAAACCTATCGTGGTGTTAAGTTTGTAAAGGAGGGGCACAAGTGATGAAAAAACTCAACTTCCTACAACTGATTAAAGAACAAAAACAAAAAGAAGATCGTCGTCACCAAGCACAACTTATTAATGTAGGTGCAGGAAAATGATTGCTACAATTGCTGCCATTTCTGGAGCATCAGCGGCATTCATCTATTTGATCTATCTAGAAGTTTTGTTATTGAGTAAATGAATAATTCAAAGAGGGTCTTGACTGACCCTCTTTTTTTATGTATAATTACCTTTGTGAGGGTTGATAAACATGGATAAAGAAAAGCTTAAGCTCATCTTAAGAAACTTAGAGTCTCTTGTGGAATGTCTTAAATCGGAAGTTTATTCTGATGTAGATTCATACAAACCAGAACCTCAATATGAAGACATTGCTCCTTATATTGACGATTATGATGAGGTCTTCTATGATGAGGAAGATGATGAAATCTATGGACCAGTAAAAATAAACAAGAAATACAAACTAACTAATGACGATGATGGAGATGGACTGTGAAAGAAATGTTTGATGAATTTCAATTTATGAAACCAGAAGTTAAACTTGTTTCAGTAACGCCAGATGCAGAAAAACATATGGCATATTGTGCAAGAGTTTCAAATCCAAAAAATCAAGACAATGAAAGTTTCGAAGGACTTCTTAAGTATTGTATTAAACATCAACACTGGAGTATCTTTGAACAAGCAAGTCTAACAGTAGAGATTAATACAACCAGAGGTATTGCTGCTCAGATTTTGCGACATAGGAGTTTTACTTTTCAAGAGTTTTCTCAAAGGTATGCTGACACAAATCTGTTGAATGAAACTATTCCTCTTCCAGAACTTCGTCGTCAGGACACAAAAAATCGTCAGAATAGTATTGATGATCTTTCTGACTATTTAAAACTGACACTGCTAGAAGATATTAGAATGCATTTTGAGCAGTCTCAGAGGATCTACAACCGCCTTCTGGACAAAGGTGTGGCAAAGGAGTGTGCAAGGTTCGTATTGCCCTTAGCGACGCCTACACGCCTCTATATGACGGGTTCTGTAAGGTCTTGGATACACTATATTGATCTTCGCTCAGCTCATGGAACACAAAAGGAACATATGGATATTGCTGAGGCAATTCGTTGTATTTTTACTTGTCAATTCCCAGCAGTTTCTACTGCTCTTGGTTGGTCTCGTGATAACTGTGATGATTGTGAAAGTATTCAACCTTCTATTCGTATAGACTAAATATTCTCATATAAAATGGAGGCATAAATTTGGCAACGTACCCCGTTATCAATAAACAAACTGGTGAGCAAAAAGAAGTAACGATGTCTGTTACTGAATGGGACCAGTGGAAAGTGGATAATCCAGACTGGACAAGAGATTGGAGTGATCCATCTACTTGTCCTTCGGCAGGAGAGGTTGGGGAAGTCTACGATAGACTTAAGAAGTCTCATCCAGGATGGAACGATGTTCTTCGTGCTGCATCAAAAGCACCAGGCTCAAAAGTAAAACCAGTTTAAATTTTTTTATATGGCAAGAAGAAAAAGAGTAGACGATCAACCAATTGGTGTTGGAATGACTGCGAAACAAATGAAACGCAAGAAACCAATTGGTCTGGATTTGATGAGAGACATTGAACCTCTCACAGATAATCAAAAACTTTTATATCAAGCATACGAAAAGGGACAAAATATAGTTGCTTATGGGTGTGCTGGAACAGGTAAAACGTTTATCACTCTTTATAATGCTCTTCAAGATGTTTTAGATGAAAGAAGTCCTTATGAAAAAATTTATATCGTAAGGTCTCTTGTTGCAACTCGTGAAATTGGTTTTCTTCCTGGAGACCACGAAGATAAATCATCACTTTATCAAATTCCTTATAAGAATATGGTAAAGTATATGTTCTCAATGCCAGATGACGCATCATTCGAAATGCTTTATGGGAACCTCAAACTTCAAGGAACTATTAGTTTTTGGAGTACTTCTTTTATTCGCGGAACTACTCTGGACAATGCTATCATTATCGTAGATGAGTTTCAAAACTTGAACTATCACGAACTTGATAGTATAATTACTCGTGTAGGTGAGAACAGTAAAATTATGTTCTGCGGTGATGCCACTCAAACTGATTTGATTAAAACAAATGAGAGAAATGGCATCATTGATTTTATGAAAGTTCTTCGTATTATGCCTTCAATTGATATTATTGAATTTGGAGTTGATGATATTGTTCGCTCTGGATTAGTGAAAGAATATATCCTTGCGAAAATGGAAGTTGGTGTATGAGTTTTATTCATTGTAATTTTTTAGGTGATCTTGAACTAGAAAAGAAAGAACAAAATGGCATCCGTCTGTACCATCTTCCTGATGGGCAGTGGGTGCCTTCAATTACTTCAGTCACTTCTTTCTACAATCGTCAGATCTTTATTGATTGGAGAAAGCGTGTAGGACTTGAAGAAGCAAATCGTATCACAAAAAGAGCAACAGCAAGAGGAACTGACTTTCACCAAGTTTGCCAGGACTATCTTGAGAACAAAGAACTTGTCTGGGATGATTATCAACTCCTGACAAAACATATGTTTCATCACGCAAAACCTTATCTGGATAAGATAAATAATATTCACGCGATTGAACGAACTCTCTATTCCGAATACCTTGGACTTGCAGGACGGGTTGATTGTATTGCTGAATATGAAGGAGAGTTAGCAGTCATTGACTTCAAAACATCAGATAAAATTAAACCTGAGCAGTGGATTGAAAATTACTTCGTTCAAGAAACATTCTATGCAGCTGCTTACTACGAACTGACAGGAAAAGTTGTTAAAAAACTCATTACGTTAATGGTTACTCCTGGTGGAGAAGTCAAAGTATTTGACAAAAGAAACAAAGGGGATTATATTAAACTACTAGTTCGTTATATTAAAGAATTTGTACATCACAATACTGGGTCAGATGGAGAATGAATTAGAAAAAGCATTAGAAAATAAGTTCTTTTGTCCATCACGTTTCGCACAAGAGATTGAAAATCTTGTTCAAGTCAATGTGGAAATGAATTACATTGATGCGATTATTCATTTTTGCGAAAACAATAATATTGATTTGGAGTCCGTTCCCAAACTGATTTCAAAACCACTGAAGGAAAAGATTAAGTATGAAGCAATGGAACTTAACTTTCTTAAGAAGACTTCCAGAGCAAAATTGGTCTTTTAATCCATTTTTGGGCGAAAAAAATCCCGGCAAAAATTTCCCTATATTACTTTTTTGAATGATGCCTTTTGATTTTTTTCTATATAGATTAGATACCTTTTGAAAATGTCTATCTGGGACTCTTTAAAAAATTTTGAATTGCCTGAATATGATCCATACATCCCATATTCTACTGTGACCGAACAACAATCTGTTTGGTATCAGAATAACAAAGAACGCCTTAAACAGAAGTCTCTTGATTATTTAAATGAAAATCGTGATGAAGTTAATCGTAAGCGAAGAGAAGCGAGAGCAACGGAACCTTATCGGTCAGAGTATCTTGCCAAACAACGTGAAAGACGAAGAAAGAAGAAGGAAAGTGAAAGTGGTTCCATTTGATGCATATAAATGTTATCTTTCGTTGAAAAATCACTTCACGAAGGATAACTATGACTATTTTAAGTATTGTGGTAAATCCAGAGCAACTGTTCAATCTTTCTATAAACGAAAGGATAGAATGTGGTTTGAAAAAATCTCAAGACAAAAATCGGACAAAGAAGTTGTAGATTTTTTTGTTTCTAATTTTGTGTCTTGTCCTGATCCAGAGACCCTTTGGATTGGTGAAATGATTAAAGAAGGTGAAGGAAGATATCAACAATGGCAGAAGAAAATTCAATCTCTTTCATACTTCTTTAAAGAGGAAAGTCAATCACTATTCGGTGAAAATAAATTTCAAGATGTATTCAAATGTTCAAAGGGGCATCCTGTTCTCTTAAAAAAACATTTGAGCGGTCAGGTATCTCTTGAAACTATGGTACTTTTGGATAAAGTATTTGCATATTCAAAGAATTTTGATAAAAAACTCCAAGATCCAGTGTGGGAAACCGTCAGTCGTAGAGTTAAAAAATATAGTCCATTTCTAAATATTGATGTACTTGGTTATCGTAAAATTTTGAAAGAGATCATTCTGGAGGATCAATGAGTTTTTTTAGTTCCGAAGTCGTCCGTGCAGAGATGACTGAAATTGCAGAACTTCAGGAACAAATCTACGGAAATATTTTTAAATTTCCTACGATGAGTAAAGAAGAAAAAATTGAGCACGTTGAAGTTCTTGAACGACTTTTAGATAAGCAAAAAGTTCTTTATACAAGAATGAGTTTGTCTGATGATCCCGAAGCAAGAGAAATGAAAGAGCGTATTATGAGCTCTGCAATTATGATGGGTATGCCCCCAAACACTGATATGAATGTTATTTTCAATAATATGTCCAGAATGCTGGATGTAATGAAAGAACAGATTGACAAAATGGGTTCAGACCTGTAGAATAACGAAGTACACAAAGGCCAAATCCTACTAATACGAGGTAATCCGAATGTCTTTTGAAGCACTTAAAAAGCAATCCAAACTGGGTTCTCTGACTTCTAAACTGGTAAAAGAAGTTGAGAAGATGAGTACCGCAAGCAGTGGAGAAGATGATCGTCTCTGGAAACCTGAGATGGATAAAACTGGAAACGGTTTTGCTGTTATCCGTTTCCTTCCTGCTCCTGAAGGTGAAGAACTTCCTTGGGCAAAGATGTATTCTCACGCTTTCCAAGGTCCTGGTGGTTGGTATATTGAAAACTCTCTGACTACGATTGGTCAGAAAGATCCTCTTGGTGAACATAACCGCGAACTTTGGAATACTGGTTCTGAAACGAACAAAGAAATTGTTCGCAAGCAAAAGCGTAAACTGTCTTATTACAGCAATATCTACGTTGTAAAAGATCCTGCAAATCCTCAAAACGAAGGTAAAGTTTTTCTCTACAAGTATGGTAAGAAAATCTTTGACAAGATTATGGAAGCAATGCAACCTGAGTTTGAGGATGAAACTCCTATCAATCCTTTTGACTTCTGGCAGGGTGCGAATTTCAAACTCAAGATCGTAAAGAAAGATGGGTATTGGAATTACGACAAGTCAGAATTTGGTTCTGTTGAACCACTACTGGATGATGACGATGCTCTGGAAGCCATCTGGAAGAAAGAGTATTCCCTAACCGCAATCACTGCTCCAGATCAGTTCAAGTCTTATGAAGAACTTGAGCGTCGTATGAATATGGTTCTGGGTCTGAAGACTGCTTCTCCAACTCGCTCTCGCGCAGTTGTGGAACAGGAAGATGAACTTGAAGAGTATACTTCTACTCCTTCCGTTCAAGATCGTGTTGTGGAAGAACTGGAGCAATCTTATGCTCGCTCTAAGTCCCCTTCACTTCCTAAGATCACTCAGGAAGATGAAGATGAAGATGATGCTCTCTCCTACTTCCAAAAACTGGCAGAGGATTGATCAAGAATAAAGTCTGATATTATCAGCTCTTTTCAAGGTGTCGCTCACATACTGAGTGGCACCTTCTTTATATCTCATTATATTATCTGTATCATCAAGAATAATATTCAAGTATCTTGGTTTAAGAACGTATATATTCCTTTTTGCATCTTCTAGTTTTTCTTCATATTCATAGTTGGTGACTGGAACTGCAATATTTCCACTATCTGTTTGTTGGCGTAATGGGTAATCGTAAAAACTAACAGAATAATTTGAAGGAACTTGAAGTCCAGCGGGAAGTATTGTTACACCTCTGCTATTTTTAACTTCTGTTGTTTCATAGTGATGTACACCATTGTAAATGTTATTATAAATTTCTTCTTCTGTAGATAATCCAACTCCGTATTTTTCTCTCAAATATTCATCAAATGAATTTTGTGTCATTGGCCATTCAGTTTGAATATTTGTAATATTATTAGATAGAAGGATTATCCAATCAAATTTGGGATCTTCATAAACTTTATATGAGACATTATCTGGTCTTTCATTACCAATAATTTTATACTTTTCAAAAAAGGCAACATTCTCAAAAATGTCTGGGCGAATTTTGCCTCTTTTGAAAAGGTTTTTTACTTGAATATAATCGGATATCTTAGCATCAGGAAGTCTACTGACATATTCAAATGATGGAAGTTTTTTGAAATATGAAGACATTTTAGTAACCTACATTTAGGATTTGATCTGGACTTTCGTTGCCATATTCATCATCAAATACTGGTTCAAGTTCTTGGAACTGCAGAGAAATACTATAAGAAATCATAGATCTTCCACTTGGATCTGAACTCATATATGTCATATATTGACCTTCTGGAGTATAGTCAACATCAAATCCAGTTAATGCACACTCTTTAAATTTATTTAAGTAGGGATGTTGTTTATTTGAAGTTAGATAAGAAATAGAAAAAGTATGTGGAGATTTAAGAAGAAGGGATGTTTTGCTTCTTTTAACTGACATTGCTTGTTTAAAGAAGCGAATAATTTTCATAATATTTTTTGCTTCTTTATCGTTTCTTGGTGATAATTTGAATGTAAATGAAAAACTTCTGAGAGAGGGACCAGTAAAAAGTAATTCTAAGTTATTATTTTGTATTGATCCATACAATCTCTGCTGAATTTTGTCTGAACTCACAGCTAATCTTGTTGCTAATCCTGATACTGCTTCTTTGAATTCTCCTGTTTTTGTGGCAGCTTCTACGGTTGATGCAGCAGAGTTAACTGCACTTGTAGCACCTTCTACACCTCCTTCTATTGCTCCTTTTGCAACAGGTGCTGCTTGTTGCTGTGCAAAATTCATTGTATCTTCTTGCCAACTGACTTGGTTGCTATCATTAATACCAGCAGGAATTGGAAGAGTTATTGAACCTAAAGGAGTTCTTCCTGCCGTTGGGTTTCCTGGTACACCTCCAGAGGCTTTAGAGGCTTCGGATGCTAAGGATGGTTTGTATTGTAAAATTGAAAATTTAATACAATCTTGGTATTCTACTGATAAGTCATCTGGGTATTTAACATCTCCATATTTAAGTCTTGTGTTTTCTTTAAAGGAATTATTTTCTTCTCCAAATCCACCATCTGCAGGTTTTCCACCTTCACCATCTTTTGCTTCTGGTTTTGTTGCTTGATTTGGCTTTCCTGCAGCCTCATTTACACTTTGTTTTTGTTCTGCAGTTCCACCATTCTCCCCAAAAAAATCATCTTCCGTTGATTTAACTTGTTGCCTTCTAACTTGATTGAGTTGTGAATTTGGATCGGCAAGAAGTTTTTGTTCTTCTGCAGTTGCATTTGTCGTGTTTATTTCTGTAGAAGTTGTAGTACCCGCAGCACCATATCCTGCTATGGGAACTGCATTTTCCCCATTTGCATCAGTTCTGAATAAAGTAGATCCAAAAGTTCCATCGCCATTATCTACTACTTTTGTTCTATAGTAGTTGTCTCCTACTTTGCTAGCATCACTTACTACAGATTGAGCCATTAGATACAGCGTTTTTTATTTATTTAGACGGAATTTTGCATAAGGAATAGAAAGCATTTCGTCAAGTTCATCATATTCCACAACGTGAAGTTTACCCGCAACTTCTTCCCAAGTATATTGTCTCCCTTCTCTCCAGTGAAAATTAATTGCCTTAAATCCCCATTTCTCTAAAGAAGTACAAGCAATTAGTGGGTGTTGATCGTATTCAATCTCAGGTGTCTTTGGATTATAAATGAACGTATAAAACTTTCCTGGTTCTGGATATAGTACTTCTTTTTTTAATACATCCATAATAATAAGCATTAGGTCTTCTGGATCATTCGTTCCCACATCAAGAATTCTTTTTTTCAACTCTCTCATTCTTGGTGGAACACTAGTATACTTTCCAAAGCCTTCTGCCATTACTTGATCCCTAATTCATTTTCGGTGATCACTTTAAACTCCAACATCCTATCAGCACACCATTCTTTAGCAGCAGACCATTTTGCTTGATTGACTGCGTATGTTCTACATTCGTGTAAATATGATTTAGTCACTCTTGATTTTTGTTTTGGTGGGATTGTTTGTTTTTGTGGTTTAACTTCAATCACATATGTCTTAATATTTCCTGATTGCTCTTTAACTTTAATAAGATAATCTGGAAAGTATCTATGAATTCTACCATCAACGGGAGACACATAAGGAACAGAAAATTCTTCTGATGCCCAAGATATTATACTTGGGTTGTGATCGCACCAATAACAGAAACGCCTTTCCCAACTACTTCTACAGATTATATTATTGGCATCACCTTGATATTTTGCTGGATATGATGGTTTGTATTTACTCTTAATACTTTCTGCCATTATCCTTACTACATAATATATACGCTCAAAAAGTATTTATAAATGCCTAAGGCAAGAACTATAGCGGATATCAAATCGAAGTTATTGCATCCTGCGTTAACTTCTCATTTTGAGGTAACTATTCCTATCCCTAAAGGACTTAATGATAATCCTGGTTACCTTGATGCAAATGGATTGCAGCAGTTTACTGGTATTAAACAAGATACCTTAAATCTTCTTTGTTGTGACACAGTTCTTCCTGGTTCTAATATCGGTACGATGGATATTACTGGGGATTACCACGGCGTTACTGTGAGACACGCAAATCGTAGAATTTATGATGATAGAATTGATATGACTTTTTATGTTGATGCTGAAAATTATCTACCAATTAGATATTTTGAAACTTGGATAAAATATATTGTTGGTGAAAGTATGGCCGAAACTGGTAATAGGCCTGGATCAACAAAGCCTAATTATTTTTACAGGTTAAATTATCCAGATCTTTATATTGCAAAACAAGGTTTATCTGTGACTAAGTTTGAAAGAACTGGATCCAAATCTTCTTACACTGGGAAAACCTTAACTTATCAATTTGTAAATGCTTTTCCAATTTCGATTACATCAATGCCCGTTTCTTATGAAACATCTTCATTATTAAAATGCACTGTTTCATTTTCATATATTAGGTATTATGTGGAACCAACTTCATCAAATGATCCACCACCTGCAGATGGTAGTTCTGGAGGAAACCCTCCTGCAGTTGGTGATCCATCAAGTCCTATAAATCAAGCAGCATTTAATAATCCTCAATTTACTACAGGAACAAGTGATTTGAATTTACCTGGACTTGAAGGAACTGGAGCATTAAATGCTGGCGGAGTTCCTCTATCTGCCGCAAATGCATCTGGTAATACTGTAAAAGGAGTAACCCAATCAGACATCAATTCTGCTCTTGCTGCGGAGAGAGCATTACTGAATCGATAATATCATCTAAATAATCACACCTGAATTTTCTATAGGACATTATGCCTTTACCTAAGATTTCTACACCGACTTATGAACTTGAATTGCCTTCAACTGGAAAGACAATTCGTTATAGACCCTTCCTAGTGAAGGAAGAAAAACTATTAGTAATTGCTTTAGAAAGCGAAGATAATAAGCAAATTACTAATGCCATCAAGGCAGTCATTAAGAACTGCATTCTAACAAAAGATATTAAAGTAGAAACTTTACCAACTTTTGATATTGAATATTTGTTCTTGAATATTCGCGGCAAATCTGTCGGTGAAGAAGTAGAAGTTAATATTATTTGCCCAGATGATAATGAAACAAATGCTACAGTTAGTATCAATTTAGATGATATTAAAGTTAAGAAAAACGAAGAGCATACAAATAAAATTAAAGTCGATGATAGTATTATGATGGAAATGAAATATCCATCACTTGAGCAATTTATCAAAACAAACTTTGATTTTAAAAATGAGAATGCAATGGATCAATCTTTTGATCTGATTGCATCTTGCATTGATAAGATCTATACTGAAGATGAAGTGTGGTCTACTGCAGATGTTACTAAAAAAGAACTCACTGAATTTTTAGATCAAATGAATTCTTCTCAATTTAAGCAAATTGAGAAGTTCTTTGAAACAATGCCAAAACTGTCTCATAAGATTACTGTTAAAAATCCAAAAACGGAAGTGGAGAGTGAGGTTGTTCTCGAAGGGTTAGCATCTTTTTTCGCATAGGAATGGTCCATATGGACCTTGAAAACTATTTCAGATTGAACTTTGCTTTGATGCAGTACCATAAATATTCATTATGGGAAATTGAAAGTATGATGCCCTGGGAAAGAGACATTTATGTTGGTCTCCTGGAGCAACACCTTGAAGAAGAAAGAATGAAGCAACAACAGCAAAGTTCACAACTCTGACGTAAAGTAAGATGGCAGTAAATCAGCAAAAATTGATGGGCAGAACATCAACAGTTCAATCTGCTGCCATTGCTCCTCAACAACAACTTGTTGCTTCTCCTGCTGATACTGCCTTATTGAAAGATATATCAAAATCTCTCACAAATATTATTCAACTTCTTTCTCAGCAGAATGTTCAAACAAGAAGAGATGCTGACGAAACACGAAAAACGCAAGAAAGAAGTAGAAGACAGGGAATAGAAACTGGATTAGAGAAAACATTTGCAACAGTTAAAAATGTAGCAAGTGCAGTTGTTGCTCCTGTTAAGAGTATATTAGATCAAATTATACAGTTCTTTGTGACTGTATTTCTTGGTAGAGCACTTATATTATTGTTGAATTGGTTTGCTGACGAAAATAATAGAAGCAAGGTTCGCTCTATAATGAGGTTCCTGCAAGATTGGTGGCCCTCTCTTGTTGCTGGTTATATTTTATTTGGAACTGGATTTGGTAGAGTAGTAAGAAAAGTTGCTGGAGTTGCGATAGGAGCAACAGCAAGACTTGCTGTAATTGCTGCAAGACTTGTAAAAGCAATTGCAACTGGCAAAGGATTAAAAGGTGCCGCTGCTGCTTTTTCTGGTGGTGGTAAACTTGGTGGATTAAAAGGTTTTGCTCTTAGAGGTGGTATTGCTGCGGCAGCAACAATTGGTACTGGATTTGCAATTAATAGAATGATGGGAGGTGGTGAAGAACAAGCACCGCAAATTAATGTTCCCGAAGCACCAGCAGTTCCTGCTCTTGGAGCATCTACTGGTGGATTAGCAAATTTAAAAGACTTATTTAATAATTCAACCTCCGGATTAAGTTCTAAGTTTAATCCTTTTACATCATTCTTCTCTTCTGGTGGTCTTGCAAGTTTGATGCAAGGAATGAATGGAGTTGTTTCTGGACCTAAAGGAATTGATAAAGTCCCTGCGATGCTTACTGATGGTGAGTTTGTTATGTCTCGTGGAGCAGTACAAAAGTTTGGAGTTAGCACTCTTCAATCTATGAATGCTGCTGGTGGCGGAACAAATCAACCAAAAATTATTCGCGGTGTTCCTCACGCTGCTGGTGGTGGATTGATTGGTGGTGTTGATGAGTTGCGTCAGAAGTATGATGCAAAACACGGTCCTGGTGCATATGATGCAGAGAGTGCTAGAAGAAAAGCAATGTATGCACAGCAAGATGCTGCTGAAGAAGCAAAGAAAAAAAGAGGACCAGTTTATATACAGAGTGATTATGTTAGACAATTAAAAGAAAGAGCAAGAACTCAAGGAAATACAAACTATACATCAGTAAATGGAATTAGAATACCTGGTGTTAAATTTGATCCAAAAATGCTTTCATCAAAACCAGGATCTATTTCGGGCGATCAGATAGCAAATAGTGCTACATCAAGTGCTCAAGGTCTTGTTAGTTCTATCAGAGCATCAACTGGAGCTGGTAGTGGAAAATTAACGGCAGAACAACAAAGAAGAATTAATGCAGATAATGCACAAAGAAAATCTATAATGCAACAAGGGCAACAAAGAAGAGATGCTTCAAAAGAGGCAAGAGCAGAATATTTAAAGATTTTGAGAGATCAAAGTCATCCTCTTCACGATAAAGCAGCCTTTGGTGATTTATCGCTTAGTGAATTTAAGAAAAACTACAAACCAACAATTGCTGCAGCACCAACTACACCTGCAGCAGCAACAGGTTCTAAACCTGGAATGGGATATACTCCATATCAATCTAAATTTGCAGGTGCTCGTGATGCTGCATTTGCAAAAGCAAGAACTATGGGTGGTAGTCCCGCATTTAAATCACAAGATTATTATAAAGCAAATACTGCTGCAAGAGAAAAGCAATTGAGCGGTCTTACTTCCCAACAAAGATTGAGTGCGTTGAGTTCTGAAGGAAAAAATCCAAAAGGATCAAAAGGAAGAAGATTTGATGCTCAGTCAAAAGCACAATCTGCAGAAACTGCAAGTCGTGGTGGTATGATGGGGCAACTTGGAAGATCCTTCACTAAGATGTTTGGTAGTGAAAAAGATAAGGCAAGAGTAGCATCACAAGATAAAGCATCAGATGCAAGAGTAAAGCAAGCAGGTGCTGCTTCTATTGGTCGTTACTATTCCTCATCCGATGGAAAGTATTATGCAAATTTTGCTGCAGCAAATAAAGCACGCCTTGCAAGGACAAAACCAAAAGCAAGGGGTATAACTCCTACACCTAAACCAAAACCAAAAGTAGTAACAAAACCAAGAGTTGCCGGTGGCGGAATGGGTGGAAAGAGAGGAAGTGGTTCTAAACCATCAACACCCAGATTTAATGCATCTAGTGGATCTAATAGAAAGTCTGCGAATATTTACGGCATTAAGTGATGGCGAAAATAACTTCACCATTTACATTAACATTTAAGTCTCTCAAGAAGCAATTTATTTCAAAAGAGAAACTTGTCAAGTCTTCATTGGTTATTCAAAAAAAGAATGTTGATGACAAAAGAAAAAATTCTGAGAGAGAAAGAAGAATTAGTTATGAAAACAAACTAGAAAGAACTTTAAGTTTTCTTGGAAGACCTGTAAAAACTGTTGGAAAAAAACTTGGACTTTTTGATTCTATAAGACAATTTATAGTGAATGTATTATTAGGTTTTATAGCAGTTCGTCTTTTAAAGTATCTTCCACAATTGATGAATGTCTTTAAAGTTATGTTGAAAGTTGGTGACTTTATACTTGATATGAGCGGAAAGTTGCTAAATGGGTTAGTTACTTTTGTCGATAAAGGATATCAAGCTGCCGATAATGCAAGAAAGTTAGTTGGTAAAATTGGAGGCGAAAAAGCAATTAATGCTCTTGATGAAGCAAGCAATCAAACGAATTCTTTACTGAATTCAATTGCAATTGCTGGAATGTTGTTCAGTGATTTTGGTGGAGTTGGTACGGGTTCTATTGCTTCAGGAAAAGCAATCGATGCTGGTGTAGATATAATTCAAGATCAAGTAAAGAAACAAGCAGTTCAACAAACAGCAAATCAAGCGGCAAAACAAGGACTAAGAGCAGCAGTTGGTCCTATGGGTGCTACTGGAGTTATCCTGGGAACAGGATTGCTTGCATCTGCTATTGGTGAAGGTGCTTTTCAAATTAAAAAACTTGGTAGAGGATTGCAGGGATGGATTGTTGGTAAATTAGTAGAATCGTCTCAAGATAAAAATCCAGTTACAAGATTTTTAAAGAAAGGATTTTTTGGTTGGATGAACGCAACACTTGGACCTGCAATATGGTTATTGAATGGAACTGGTGTTTTATTCGATGTTGTTGGTGCTCCATTCAGATATGGTATTGAATTAATTCGTGCTGCTTTTATGAAACTAAATGATGATCGTAAAGGTCTTGAGGAGCAGAATAAAAATCTTGGGAAATTTGATGCAAGAGTTCGTGATGGTATTCGAGAACATTTCTCTGTAATTTCTCCTTTGTTTAACCTTATGGGTATGAAAGGAGTTTCTCAAAAACTACAAACTCCAGGTTCTTTTGGAAGTCTCTATGGTGAAAAAGCAGCGAGAGAAATGGGATATTATCGTGGAGGAGTGGTTAAGAAGTTTGCTGGTGGTGGATATACAAGAAGTGTTGGAGATGAAAATAAAAAAGCAGAGATACCAAGAACTTTTAATGCCTCTATGGGTGGTATAGATCCTGGTTCTGCTGTTGGTGGATCTTTTGTGGTTACAAAAGTATTTCCATATCGAGGTGGAAATGGAGTAATGGACCAATATGGTTATTTAAATTCTTCTTATGGGGAGTTTGGGCAAGTGGATTCTTTGGGGTCTTTAATGCAATTGACTACAAAATCTATACTTGGAGATAAAATAACTGATAAAGACTATTCAAATATGAGTTATTCTTTGACTTCTTTTTTATTAAGAGGTATTGGGGAAGAAAATCCCGAAGCATTCAATCAAATAAGTTCTATTCTAGGAACTGATAAATTGGGAGGTATTATTAAGGGAGAACTTGTAAAAATTTTAAACAACAGATTTAATCAAATACAAAGTCAATTGAGGTTGCAGTTGGGATTAAAAGATCTAAAACCTCAAGAAGGGTTTTCTCCTGCTTCCGATAAAGAATGTCCCCCCTGCTCTACTACTGGTGGGCAATTTGTTGCTACAGGAAATCAATATGAAAGAGCACTTTTAGAAGCAATTTCTTTAGTTGAAGGAACATCTGGACCTGATGGGTATAGAACAATGTATGGGGGAGGAAAATTTAAAGCACCTCCTTGGGTTCATCCAAATACAGTGGTTACTAAAGGATATTCATCTGCTGCTGCTGGTAAGTATCAATTTATGCCTGGAACTTGGAATGAAGCTGCTAAAGCATTAGGATTAAAAGATTTTTCTCCAGCAAATCAGGATAAGGCAGCTTTATGGAAGGCAAAGCAGCGTGGTGTTAACCCATCAAAACCAATATCAAAGGAAGATGTTTATAAGTTGGGTAGAGAATGGGCTGCGTTGCCTGGCGGTGGTTATGGACAAGATCGTTATACAGCAGATCAATTTTTAAAAATTTATTCCGACAAATTAAAAGCAACTGGGGCAACTCCAACTACTGCTAAAATTTCTTCAAGTTCTCCTGCTGCTAATGTTTCCGATTGTGTATGTGATCCTAAAGTTCCTGATGCTACTAATATTGGAGGTCAAGTCCAACCTGCGGGAGAGACTGCAGGAGCAACTGTTAGTGGATATCCAATTACTTCAAGATTTGGTCCAAGGTGGGGAAGAAATCACGGTGGTATTGACGTTGGTGCTCCCCAAGGAAAACCAATAGCAATTAGAGCACCTGGAGAAGTTGTATTTGCTGGATATGCTGGAGGGTATGGAAATGTTGTTGATATTTGGGTTTCTTCTGTGAGACAAATGTTTAGAATGGCTCATATGAGAGATACTCCATCAGTAAAAACAGGACAAACTACTGCCGCTGGACAACTTCTTGGTTATGTTGGAAGTACTGGAAATTCAACAGGTCCTCACGTTCACTTTGAATCTCACGATACTAAAACAACTGCGTATGGAAATAAAGATCCTATGCCTTATATAAACTATTTGACAATAGGTAGAGAGTATGGTGGTCCAACACTCTCCGGTGGTATTAGACTTCTTCACAAAGGTGAGTATGTTATTGATAAAGACTCTGTAGATTTGTTTGGTGGAATTGCATTCTTTAGTTTAATTAATAATGTCGAAAATGAAAGTCAAAGAGCACAAAAATCTTCTCAACTTATACAACATTTGAGTAAATATACTGGAAGAAAATTAGATCAAAGACCAGAGATGATCGTTGAAGAAAATCCTGAAGATACTGTAGTAATGTCTCCTCCAGTATATGTTCAATCACCTTCTTCCGGTTTTTATGGGGGAGAAACTCCTAATTATGAACAAGATATGTGCTATGCAAGAGGATAAGTAAATGGCATATATACAACCCAAAAATTTAACATTAAATTTAATAAAAAAACAGACTGTTAAAGTAGAAAAACTTGTAGGTGAAAAATATAAAATCAAAGATGCCTCTATTAAGAAGCAAAGATTTTTAAATGAACGAAAAAGATTTGAAGATAAAGAAAGAAAAATTGAGGATAGGCAAGGTAGTGATGAAAGACAAGTCTCAAATAAGATGCCAGTTCCAAAACTGGGATTTCTTGATGTAGTTAAAAATTTCTTATTTAAAGTTTTATTAGGTGCTTTTGCTATTAAGTTGTTACCTCAGTTACCAAAACTAAAGGGGGTGTTGATTGGTGCAATGAAGTTTAGTGAATTTATTCTTCAGTTTGCTGGTTCATTATTAAATGCTTTAGTGACTTTTGTAGATAAAGTATATAAAATTGTTGATTTTGGGAAGCAGCAAGCAAAACTTTTAGGTGGTGATGCTGGATTAAAGAATTATAATAGAACTCTTGATTTGGCAAATAAGGTAATGAATTCTATGTTCATTGCTGGTATGCTGTTCTCTGATCTCGTTGAAAGTGATGCGAAAGGATCAGCGATGCAGCAAGGAGTTGATACCATAAAGGATAGGGTAATCCAGCAAGGAGCACAAAGAGCAGCGCAGCAAGGAGCGATAAGGGGTGCTGCACAATTTGGTGCTCGTGCTGCTGCTGGAACTATTGCTGGTGTTGGTTTAATATCTTCTGCTTTGGGTGAAGGGGCATTTCAACTTAGAAAGTTTACACTAAAAATTCAAAAGGATGCAGATGAAGCCTATGTTGAAGCATTGAAAGATAAAAATCCATTTATGAGATTTATTAAGAGTGCGTTTTATGGTGGTTTTGTGAGACCTGGAATGATGTTTACCAATTTTTTATTGAATGGATTGGGAACATTATTAGATGTTGTAGGTGCTCCATTTAGATATGCTATAGAATTGATCAATTATGGTATTATGTTGTTGACAGGTGATGTTGAAGGAATAAAAAACCAAAGAGAAAATCTTGGTAAATTTGATGCAAGAATTCGTGAACAAATAAGAGAGATGGTGAATACTCTTAGTTTTGGAACTCTTGCAAAGCAAAAGGGATCATTTGGAAGTTTGTTTGGTAGTGATGCAACAAAGGCAATGGGTTATGCTCAAGGTGGTGAGGTTAGTCGTGGCGGTGTTTATACAGGAGCAGTTACAAGAACAGTTGGAAAGGCTGCAAAAGCAAAAAGAGTTGTTTCTGTTCCAACTGCACCATTGCAACCAGGATCTGATGTTGGTGGAACACTTCCATATGGACAAGAGAAGGTATCAAAAATAGAAACATTTTATCCAAATCCAACTGATCCTGGAACAGTCAGTTCCTACAGATATTTGAAAAGTGCATATGATATTGCTGGTGCAACTAAGTTTCTTCATCCATTACTTGAAATAACTATCAAAGTTTTATTTGGAGACAAACCACCAGAAAGTGATTTTAAAGCAGTTGGTGCTGGATTAAACAACTTTATAAATGATATTTTAGATACAACTAAAGTTCCTGGAAAAGATATTTCGATAAGTGATCAAACTGGACCTGTTGACATTTCGAATTGGGTTTCCGGTATTGCAAAAAGTTCTATGATGAATCCTATAAATTCCATCTTATCTAATTTAATTAGTCAATTAACTCTTAAGAAGAGTAGTGCAACTGGTAAAGAGCAACAGCAGCAAGCAGGTGGTGGAGGTGGAGTTTCTGAAAATCCTTTATCGAAATTCGGAGGGCAAGCACAATTCATAATTGGTGATAGTATTGCTCACGGATTTGCTGGAAGATCTGGTAGTGGATCTGAAAGTGGAGATACAATGGTTGGTAGAAATGCTGCTGCTGTACTTGCGATTTTAAAAGCAAAAGGTGATGCATTAAAGGGTGCCTTGATTGATCTATCAACAGGTATTGCAAATTCAACAGCAGATTTTAATTCAGTCGAGGAGCAATTAAAGTACTTAAAGTCTATTGGAGTAAGAGCTAGAATTCTTGGTGTTGGTAATGAATTTAGTAAATCAAAAGGTGGAATTAACGAAAAACTTGCACAACTTGCAAGTAAGTATGGATTCTACTTTTATGGTGGGTATAAGGGAGGAAAAGATAAGCTCCATGGAACTGATGAAGATTATACTAATTTAAAATCGAAGAGAGAAAAAGAAACTGCTGCTGGCCTAAAAGCAGGTTCAATTCCGCAAGGAAACATCAGTATGTCTCAGTTAGTTCAACTTGCAACTGCTGCTGGATTTGCTCAAAATGAAATACCAACAATGGTAGCGATTGCGATGGCGGAATCTGGGGGAAATTCTAAGGCACATAATCCAGTTCCTCCAGATAATTCATATGGATTATGGCAAATTAATATGATTGATAGACTGGGACCTGATAGAAGAAAAAGATATGGACTTTCTTCTAATGAAGATCTTTTTGATCCCGCAACTAATGCCAGAGTTGCAAAAAGAATTCGTGATGAACAGGGATTAAATGCCTGGACTACTTATTCTGGTGGTGCTTATAAGAAGTTTTTATCTATTGTAAAAATGCCATCCAAAAAACAAGGTGGTCCAGTTTATAAAACTGAAAAAGTTTTAACTCACCCAGGAGAATATGTTATTGATGCCGATTCTGTAAAACTTTTTGGAATTAATTTTTATGATATTATTAATAAAGTAGAAACAGCATCCCAAAGAAAGAACGCTGCAGATTCTTTGGTTTCTATTCTTAGTCAATATACTGAGGATGGATATCCAGAAACTGAAGATGATTATACTTATGAGGTTCCTGAGAGTTCAAATGTAACTATTATGCCACCAGAGATTATTCCCATAAGTGGTGGATCTTCTGGATCTGGTGGAGGTGGAGAAGATCCATCTCAAGATGGACTTTATATGTAGTAAATAGTATATAAGACAAAGTAAGATATGGCTAATACACCAATCACTGCCGCTCAATCTAAAGACTATAATATTGCAAAATGCCTTATTACTTCAAATGACCAGAAGAATAAGAAAGATATATCAACAATTATCAGTGATTTGTACTATTATGAAAGTATATTGAGTCCAAATATAAAAGTTGATTTGATTTATGTTGAAACTGGTAAAACTATTGAAGCGGATGGGGGACTTAAAACTTTAATTGAGGGAATGCCATTGGTTGGAACTGAAAAGACAGAACTTAAAATATCAGATCCAAATGAAGAAGAAATTGAAGTTGAATTATATATTGACAACATAAAACCATTGACGCAAGATACGCAGAAAACTGCTGTTGGATTGAAATTAGTTTCTAAAGAATCTATATTAAATTATAAAACAGTCTTAAATACTAGATTTGATGGAAAAATATCAGATCATATTAAAAAGATATTAACTGAACAGACTTATCTTGGAACTAAAAAAGAATTGGATATTGAAGAAACAGAAAACAACTATAATTTTATAGGAAATAATCGTAGACCATTTTATGTTTTGCTTTGGTTAGCAAAAAAATCTGTACCAAAAACACAAAAAGCAAAGGGAAATAGTGCAGGATTTTTCTTTTTCGAAACTTCTCAGGGATTTAAATTTAAATCTATAGAAGGTCTTCTATCAGAAACTGATCCTAGTGGTGGTAAGAAAGAATATAAAAGTTTTGTAAATAACCAAACACCTGATGGTAGAGGTGCAACAATTCCCGAAGGATATTCGGGAAAGGTATTGGAACATAATGTTGAGACTGCTACGGGAGATGTTCAATCTAAGTTAGAGATTGGAACATATTCCACTAGAACTATTTTATTTGATCCATTTACTGGATATTATGAAGTCGTTACACCAAATGCAAGTGCTGATGGAGGAAAACCAGGAGCAGAAAGTAATCTTCAAAAGGCAGGAAAGGAACTTCCAAAGTATAATAAAGAGTTTAATCGGGAGGAAACCAACAAAGATTTTTCTAGAACTCAATATATGCTAATTGATAAAGGTTCTCTTCCAACAGGAGATACTCAACAGCAAATTGAAAAGTCAAAAGAAGAAAATTTTGATCCTAAAAATGTTTTGAATCAATCTGTAATGAGATATAATCAGTTTTTCTCAACAAAAGTCACTATTACAATTACTGCAGATTTTAGTTTACATGCAGGAGATTTAATTTTTGTAGATTCTCCTGAGTTGTCTAACAAAGATACACAAGAATATAATCAACAATTTGGTGGATTTTATGTGATAGCAGAGCTATGTCATTATATCAGTTTATCTCAAGGTGGATATACAAAACTAACTTTAGTAAGAGATTCTGTTGGAAAGAAAGGAACTCCAAATTATAATGCAATATAAAGTTGTTAAATAGTATTATCAAATAATAACGCTAACTATGGACAGCGTAGAAAAGCATATTGAACATGACAAACAAATTCTTGATGACCCAACAGTATCTTCTCAAGCAAGAAGACATACTCAAGAAGAACTGGATGCACTTGAAAGATGGGTAGAAACTCATCCAGAAGATCATCGCGATCCAACTTCTTTGGAATTATATTGTAATGATAATCCAGACGCTCTCGAATGTAGAATATATGAGGATTGATGACTGAAGGTACTTTATTTAATTCTGGTTTTCTTGGGGCAAGTTTTAGTTGGTGGATCGGACAGATTGCTGCCGATTCCACTTGGCGAGATAATATGCTTGCCGGAAAATTTGAAAGTAAAGATCAAGTTCCTGGATGGGGTCGTCGTTATAAAGTTCGTATTATAGGTCTTCACGATCAAGGGGAAACTGAAGTTCCTTCAGATCAACTTCCTTGGGCTCAGTTGATGTATCCTGTGACCGCTGGTGGTGGTCAAACAAATGCAGGTGCAACTCCAAACCTAAGACAAGGAATGTTTGTCTTTGGTTTCTTCCTTGATGGACAAGAACAACAAGTTCCTGTCATTATGGGAGTTCTTGGGAACAATGCTCAGACAGAACTTGCAACAAAGATTGGCGATAACAGAGTAACAAATACTCAACCAGGAAGTCTTGCAACAAGTGGATATGCAACTCCTGCAGATGGAAATAAAGATCCAAATACAAAAGTTCCTGATGAAGGACTTGTAATTAATAAACCAAAGTCTAAAGAACAATCTGAAGAGTGTGCTCCTGCACCTCCTGGCGTATCCACAAATGAGTTTGGATTAAGAGCTGACAAATCTCTAACTTCAACTCAGTTTAGAGATCAGCAAAGTGCTCTTGCTGAAGCAGAAGCAAGAGGTTTAACTGGAGTTGAAAGAAGTAATTTTATACAACAGTCAGTTGCTTCTGGCATCAAAGCTAGGTGTCAGGAAGCAAACTCTCCAACTTCCCCATCTCAACCTGGAGCAACAAAGGAAAATATTGATGCTGTTCACGAACAATCAAAAGCAGATGTAACAAGAAACGATTATTATAGTAAGAAGACAGTGATGATGTCTCCTTGCGATGTTCCTGGTTCTGCATTGAAAGGAGTTCAAACTGCTGTTGAAAATCTTACAAAAGATATTGATAAGATTTTGAATGCTGCTGAAAGTTATGTTGATGCTGTTTCGAATACTTTGGGTACTGATATCGATGCTTTAGTTGGAAAGTTTTCGAAGGAAATTGCTAAGTATATGAAAGTGGTCTTTGATAAGATTATGGAATTTACCACAAAACTAATTAATAAAGCAATTGCCCCAACGGTAGATTTAATTCCTCCAAATATGAGAAACAGACTTTTTGATGTTAAGATAAAGATAACTGAATTGATATCTTGTTTGTTCAGTAAGATAACAAATGCATTGGGTGGACAAATACAAGGATTATTAAATGATCAATTAAGTAAAGAATTGCCACCAAAGCAAACTTCTCCTAGTGGTAATCCTATTGCTAAAGCTCCAACTACTCCAATTTGTTCTGTTGAGAAACTAACCGGGGATTTGATTTCATTAAATTTAAATGATATCACTACTGGAGTAGATGGTATAGTAAATAATGTAAATAATCTCCTTAAGGATGTTCAAGCAGAAATAGGAGAAGTTACTGATGCAATGTCATCTGCCACAAGTATGATCGGAGATATTAGTGGAAGTATTACTTCTGCTCTGAGTTTTGAAAATCTTAAATTAAATGTCTTTGGTTGTGATCTGAAACCAAATTGTCCTGCATCAGATTTTTATACACTTCAAAGTGGAAGTGGTGCTGCAGAGGATCCACAACAACCAAGAGCATCTGAGGTTGACAAAGCAGCACAGCAACCCACAGCACCAGTTCAAGCAACTGAAACTCCTTTTGCTACCCCAAGTCAAAATCAACCTGATGTTGACTTTGGAACCCGTGAAGAAGCTGTACAAGCAGTTCAGACTGGTCAGGTATCCTTTTACTAAATATCAATAACTAAAAGGGAATATGTCTTTTAATTTATCGGCAGCACCTACTAAAGAAGACCTTAAGGTTGGATATATTGATCCAGTCTTAGGATATGTTGATGGTGTTACTATTTGTAAAGCAAATCAATATGCTAAAGATAATCCCGGAACTACTTTTATCTTTAAAAATGGAGATAACAATCTTCAGTATTTGAATATTAATGAGGTTAATAAACTAACTCCAAATGATTTGTTTTCCACTAAATCCGATGAGTGTGGTGGAATTCAGCAGTACAAAGAATGTGGTCCTCCAAGAGTTCAGTTTTTCGGTGGAGGTGGAGTGGGAGCAGTAGGAAATCCTGTAGTGGGTTTAGATGGTTCTCTACTTGCTGTTGATCTTGTGAGCGGTGGAAATGGGTATCAGTATCCTCCACTTGTTGCTGCTAGAGATGACTGTCAGTTTGGAAATGGTGCAGTCCTTACTTCTGTTCTAGGAGAAACACCAGATCAAACTGAGGTTTATGAAGGTGAAGAGGACTTTGAACAGTATGAGTTATGTGAAGATACTGATGTTGGTTATGGATCTAGGTATGGATCTGATGGAGAAATACTTGGAGAGTGGGATCCTGATGTTTATACTCAACCTGCTGGTGCAGATCCCATACAAAGAGAAATTGAAATATATCAAAAACTTTTAGACAAACCATTCTGGACCACACGAAAAAAGCAACCAGATAGAATTAGTGCTGAAAATAAAGAATATGAAAGGACATATAATGCAACTCATCCGGATTGGAATGAGTTTATGAATAAGTATGCCGTTTCTCCAGTTAAACCTTCGGAAACGACAGGAACTGATGAAGCGGGTAAAGTCTTTACTATAGAATGGGAATATAATTTTCCGATAACTGGAGAATATGTTTTTAGGGGTCTTTGTGATAATAGGGCACAAGTCTCTATTGATGATGCACAGGTTGGAACATTAAAAAAATTTAATAAAGATCCAAAACCATTTCAAGCAACTATTCAAGAAGGAAATCATATTATTAGAGTTGAACTTTTTAATACTCCTACAGAAACAGACGCTGGAGTAAAAACTTTACCTGTAAAATTTATTATTAAAAATTCAAATGCATATTTACAAGTTGATGGTACTGGAAGTGGAACAGTATCATTTTCTATGGATGTTGATGATAAACCTAGTGTTGCTGGACTTGCTGCTAAGGAAGTTCTCATTCCTTCAGATAGTGGAAATATTTCATTAAGAAGAGATGTTTCAAAAGAGAAAGATAGTGATAAAGGATCGGGAACTTTTACTGGAGGTAAGACATATGGACCCATTCAAATTATAGGTGCAGCTTCTGGTGCAAGAGGTCCAATGATTAGTAAAAAGGGATTAAATACTCTTGCCTTGAGAGATGGTGGTGGTGATGACGAAAACATCACAATTACAGCATCTTCATCATCTTCAGTTACTTCTTCGACTGAAAAGGTAGTATCTCCAAATTCTTGGCAGGGAAATCCTATGGGAGTTTCTATGATTATAGAACCTCCAGAACCTACAATTCCTCAAGAACAACCACCTGTTCAAACAGGAAAATGTCCTCCAAATCCAATTTGGTCTACAAGATTTCCGGGATCTAATGAAAAATGGTATCCTGTTAGATATACTGGATCTCAATATCAATTTAGACAGGGCCCAAGTCCAACTAATAATTTGGAATTATTAGGTGCTATTGCTATTAATAATGCTATTGCCGATGGTCTTGATGCAAATGAAATAAGATCAGAAGCACAAAATCAAGGTCTCACAATAACTCCATATGCTTTATCTTTATTAGAAGGTCTTAAATCTGAAGAATCTTCGAAGGGTAAAAATAAAGTTTGGAGTGATTTTATGAATAGATATGCAATATCTCCTGTTCTTCCACTCAACACCCCAGGAAGCGATTCATCTGGAATTACTTTTACAAACTCTTGGGATATCGAACTACCTTATGCAGGTTTTTATGGTGTTAAGGGCACAAAAGATAATAATGGTAGATTATTGATTGATGGTACAGAAGTTTCTACATTAGATAATCCCACATCTGATAACCCAAAAATAACGAAAGTTCCTTTGACCAAAGGTAAGCATACAATAACTGTAGAAGTCTCAAATGATCCAGTTGAAACTCAATCTACAATAACTAGTAAAATTTTTAATACTAAAGATTGGAGGGTTGCAGCTCCTTCAACATCTTCTTTAACTGCAAAATTTATTATTCAAAATTCAAGTGCTTATTTGCAAGTTGATGGATCTGGTTCTGGTGATATATCTTTTACAATGGATGTTAATGATAATCCTTTTAATGCCGGACTTGCAGCCAAAGAGGTCATTATTCCTACAGATAATGGTAGTGTTAGTTTAAAAAGAGATGCATCTAAACAAAAAGATAGTGATAGTGGAACTGGAACTTTTACTGCAGGTAAGAAGTATGGACCAATTCAAATCATAGGAGCAGGATCTGCTGCGAGAGGTCCAATTATTGGTAGTTCAAATCGTTTGGGGATTAGAGATGCTGATGGTGATGATGAAAATATCAAAATTAATATTGACAGTATAAAATCGTCTTCTTCTCAGACGCAAACATCACAAAGTCCAACAAAAAATGGTGTTACTTACGATGGACCAACTATTTTTGGACATACTGATAGTAGATGGAGCAAATTTATGAATAATGCTTCAGTATCTCCAAAAGTTTTTGGATCTATTAGTGAACCTGATAGTTCTATTATTGGTAAGTTTACTCTAACTTGGAAAAATGTTAAGTTCCCAGAAACAGGAGTATATAAATTTGCTTTTCAAGCGGATAATTTTGCATCATTTTCTGTTGGTGGAAAGAAAATTTATGAAACATCTGATTTTATTGGAAACAAAGTTCAATATACTTTCAATATTACTAAAGGAAAGTATGATATTGTAATTGAATTAGAAAATAAAAAAACTGATAAGGGTGGTGATGATGATTTTATTTTCTTAAAAAATCCTATGGGAGTTGCTCTTTCTATTACTAGAGATACTCTTATTGGGGATACGGGAAAGACTTCCTGGAAAGCTAATCCTATGGCAGTTTCTGCTATTCTTATTCCACCTCCTTGTGCTAAGAAAATCGGGGGTAAAGGAGTTGTTGAAAAGGTAATTGTTGAAGACCCCGGAAATGGTTATTTACCTCCACAGGGTAATGGTTATCCCGCAACTCTTGTTTTGGATCAGGTGATTGTAGAAAATCCTGGTATTAATTATAGTTGTGGACTAGATCAAATAAGAATTGTTCCAAGCAATGGAGCAGAACTTTCTTATAATTGCGATTCTTTTGGTAGAATTAATTCGGTAAATGTACTAAATCCTGGTGTTGGATTTAACATTTATCCCGAAATTAGTCTTCCATCCGAAACTGGAGTAAATGCATCTTTTAGACCAGTATTTCGTGTTGTTAGAGATCCACTTCTTCCCCCAGAAAAACTTATTCAAGTTGTCGATCTTGTTGGGTTAAAGCAAACTGGATATGTAGATGGAAGAGCATACTATGGTGCTGTTTACTATGATCAAGGTGTTCCATATGCAGGATATTATAAGACTGCTGGTACTCAGGTAAGAGTTTATGCAACTCTTCAGGAGAGCATTACTGCTCAAGTTACTACTCCCGCAAGTGCTATTCAGAGATCTGGTACTGATATTACTAGTAATGATCCAAGACTTAATATTCCAGGAACTCCACAATCCACAACAGAACAAACTTAAAGTGATTAAATAGTAGTATATTTATTTCTCAATAATGGCGACTGCTCAAAATACTAATAATACAAAACTTGGAACTCCACCAAAGGCGGGTAGAGAAGAACTTGCTGCTGGAAATGTTTCTGGAAATAATACCGCTAAACAGAATTATACGGCAGTTCGGTATGGAAATGATCATGGCTCAATAAATTTTGGTCATATTCATAAGCAAGGCGATGTAACTGCAGATGTGATGATTCAGGGTTCTGATTCAAGACAATCAATTGTTCTTGATAAGGATGGACCAAGAAAAGGGTGTACTCAAATTACTGCTCCTGGTCGTATCTCAATAGAATCTGGTACTGATAAAGAGGAATCGGAAGATACTTTGTTCATCCATTCTTGGAATGGAAACATTGTAATTAATGCATCCAACGGAAAGTTGAGACTTCAAGGAACAGATATTGAATTGATTGCTGTTGGTGAAGGGGGTTCAAAGGGAAATATTAGACTTAAAGCAAGTGAGAGTATTGAACTTGATTCCAAGAAAATATCAATAAATGCAAAGTCAAGTTATAAATTAGCAACCTCAGGATCTGCGGAAATTGCTGCAAATGGTGGAATGTCTTTATATGCTTCAGTCATTCGCGGAGTGAGTGATGCTGTTGCAACTAAAGATTCTAAGGTTGGTGGGAAAGCAATTCAAGCAAACAATAACAAATAAGGAGAACGATTATGTCATTTTTAATGGATGATATTGCTGCAGGTGGTCAGGTTGTTGTTGGTGCAGGAGTTCCAAAAGCACTTGGAATTGGTCCAGCAAAAATAAGAGGTTCTGGATTTGTAGAAGGGCCACTTCAGGTTGGAAAGGCAGGAGAGTATTCGATTCCAAAGGCAACAATGCTAATTGGAAGACTTGCAAATTCTGATGCAGGTACTACTTTATATTCATTATGGTGCAGACTTTATGCAAGATTTCAAAGTTTTGTAAGAGTTGATACCCTTCTCAAATCAACTTTTGTTGAAGCAAAGGTTGTAAGAACAAAAATTCTTCAAGCATCAATTAAAAATTTTGTGATTGATCATCCAACCAAACAAGGTAAAAAGTTAGTTCATACTTGCCTTGAAGGTCCAGAAAATGGTGTTTATGTTCGCGGAAAGTTGTTAAATAAAACTGAAATTGAACTTCCAGAATACTGGACAAACTTAGTAGATCCAGATTCGATAACAGTATCACTTACTCCTGTTGGAGCACACCAAGATATTATTGTAAAAAGAATTTTAGATAACAAAGTTTATCTACAGGCAAAACCAGGAATACCTATAAATTGTTTTTATCATATTTTTGGAACAAGAAAAGATGTTCCTACTTTAATTACGGAGATTGATGAATAATGGCATTTACCTTTGAAAAATACGGAACTTTTACTGGACCAGGAACTCCTATTGAGTTTAGAGATAATGATGATTTTTCAGTAGAACCTTTTGAAGGATCTTTTAATCTAGATGATGTTGCTGTTGTCTTAGTAAACACATCAAAGTCTCCTGAAGATTATGCATATTTAAAATTAAATGGTTCAAGTACAGCACAAGTCACTTTAGGTAGAAGTTCCGGTCCTCTTTCTATTTTTAATGCTCAAGCGAATGTTTCTACATTTAGTGGTGAAGTTTATTCTAATGGCGGAGGACATAAACTTTCTGCTAAGAAAAACTTTGATATTCCTCATCCAAATAAACCTGGATGGAGATTGAGACATACTTGTATTGAAGGTCCAGAGAATGCTGTATATTTCAGAGGAAGATTAACAAACAATAATACTATTGAACTTCCGAACTATTGGGATGGATTTATAGACCCAGAAAGTATTACTGTAAATCTAACTCAAATTGGATCTCAACAAGATTTGATTGTTGATAAGATTGAGTGGGGGAAAAGAATTATAGTTCGTTCTGGATCTGGATCCACTATAGATTGCTACTATATAGTTCATGCGAATAGGAAAGATGGCGAGGATTTGATTGTAGAGTATGAAGGAAATACTCCAAATGATTATCCAGGAAATAATGATGAATATTCTATTGTTGGGTGGAATTATGATGTAAGACAACCCAAGAATTAGAAGTAAAAAATGGCTTTTGAATACACGAAGAAATATTCAATATCAACAACAACAGAATATGCTGTAGGTATTGACACGTTTTCTGGTGTAGAGTATTCAATTCCAGATAATCTTGAAGATTTAGAAGTAAATAATATAAAAATTAATCAGGCAATATATGATGCTTTTGCCACTACTGGAACTAGTGGCCAAGTTCTTTTGACTGATGCTACAAAAATTTATTGGGGCGATATTTCTGGTGCCGGTATTGGTGTTGGAATTAATAGTAATGGTCAAAATATAGGATATGGTGCGACTATTTTAGATTTTAGAGGAGTTGGAATATCTTCTATAGTTGTTGCTTCTGGTGTTGGTACAATTTATATTCAGGGTGGAGGTTCTCAAGGTCTTCAAGGTATTCAGGGAATTTCGGGATCTCAAGGACTTCAGGGTACTCAAGGCATTTCAATTCAAGGTATTCAGGGTATTACAGGTTCTCAAGGACTTCAGGGTACTCAAGGTATTTCAATACAAGGTATTCAGGGTACTACAGGTTCTCAAGGATCAACAGGTTCTCAAGGTTTTAATGGTTCTCAAGGTATTCAAGGATCAACAGGTTCTCAAGGATCAACAGGTTCTCAAGGATCAACAGGTTCTCAAGGTTTTAATGGTTCTCAAGGTATTCAAGGTACTACAGGTTCTCAAGGATCAACAGGTTCTCAAGGATCAACAGGTTCTCAAGGATCAACAGGTTCTCAAGGTTTTAATGGTTCTCAAGGTATTCAAGGTACTACAGGTTCTCAAGGATCAACAGGTTCTCAAGGATCAACAGGTTCTCAAGGTATTCAAGGTTCCCAAGGTTCTGTAGGTGCCCAAGGTGCTATAGGTTCCCAAGGTCTTCAGGGATCAACGGGTTCTCAGGGTATTCAAGGATCAACAGGTTCTCAAGGTATTCAAGGCTCTATAGGTTCCCAAGGTGCTATAGGTGCCCAAGGTGCTATAGGTTCCCAAGGTCTTCAGGGATCAACGGGTTCTCAGGGTATTCAAGGATCAACAGGTTCTCAAGGTATTCAAGGATCAATAGGTGCTCAGGGTATTCAAGGTAGACAGGGAATTACAGGTGCTCAAGGTTCTCAGGGTATTCAAGGTATCACTGGTTCAGGTTCTCAAGGTCTTCAGGGAATTACTGGCACTAGTACTCAAGGACTTCAGGGTATTCAGGGAATTGGTGGATCTGGTAGTAGTGGAATTTGGATTAAAAAAACTTCCGATTATACTGCATCTAGCGGCGATCAAATAATCGCAGATAGCTCTGGTGGAATATTTACTATTACTCTCCCAAGTTCAGTGGGAGTTACTACGGGAAATATTGTTACAATTGTTGATGGCGCAAGTTGGTCTTCAATTGGTCTTACTGTTGCAAGAAATGGTTCAACAATCGAAGGATCTGCTGAAGATTTAACTCTTGATGTTCCTGGAGTAAAAGTTGATTTAGTTTATGATGGAAGCACTTGGGAAGTTTATTCTTCTGTTGGACCAAGGGGTGTTCAGGGACTTCAGGGACTTCAAGGTGTTCAAGGATCGATAGGTGCTCAAGGTATTCAGGGTATTCAAGGTTCTACGGGTTCCCAAGGTGCTACTGGTGCTCAAGGTTCTCAGGGTATTCAAGGTATTCAAGGTTCTACAGGTTCCCAAGGTGCTACGGGTTCCCAAGGTGCTACTGGTGCTCAAGGTTCTCAGGGTATTCAAGGTATTCAAGGTTCTACAGGTTCCCAAGGTGCTACGGGTTCCCAAGGTGCTACTGGTGCTCAAGGTTCTCAGGGTATTCAAGGTATTCAAGGTTCTACAGGTTCCCAAGGTGCTACGGGTTCCCAAGGTGCTACTGGTGCTCAAGGTTCTCAGGGTAT
>Ga0208784_1000121_pt1 | contig 37389 bp, 60 predicted proteins | sample DEB19_08_DNA_FD_184531 | JGI IMG/M metagenome (GOLD analysis project Ga0208784, IMG submission 184531) | Aqueous microbial communities from the Delaware River and Bay under freshwater to marine salinity gradient to study organic matter... | ecosystem: Environmental > Aquatic > Marine > Coastal ... | reverse complement strand
AATAACGACAACATGGTCGCCTACTGCTTCGCAGAAGTCGCTGGCTACTCCAAGTTCGGCAGCTACACGGGCAATGGAAGCACGGATGGGCCATTTGTGTATTGTGGATTTAGACCGAGGTTTGTAATGGTCAAGGCATCTTCGGCTGCTACAGATTGGTATATTTATGATACCGCTAGAGATACATACAATGTAGCTACTCTCGAACTAAACCCAAATTTAGCCGCAGCAGAACAAAATGGAACATACGGAAGTATGGATATTAACTCCAATGGTTTTAAATTAAGGTTTGCAACTGGAGAAGTTAACGCTTCCGGCGCAACATACATCTACGCCGCATTCAGTGAAGTCGGCTTTAAATTTTCAAACGCCCGCTGATAGGAGCAACCATGTATTATTCACAAACTGAAAACAAACACATCACCGAATACACCCAATTTACCTTGGGTGGCATCACATACCCACAGCAATGGCTGGCTCAAGCAACTGCCGAGCAGAAGGCAGCAATTGGGCTAGAAGAAGTGGTGGTTACAGGCAGCAGAGCAGATGACCGCTTCTACTGGGTGAGCGAAAACCTAGTGGGCGCATCCCTGACCTACACCAATACACCTAAGCTGTTGGATGACAGGGAAGAAGTTGATGAGAATGGCCAGCCCATGTATGTCAAGGTGCTGGACAACTCAGACCCTGCCAATCCTGTGATGGTTGACAGCACAGAACGCCTAGTCACCAAGGGTCTTAAATCAACCCACAAGGCGCAGATTGATGCTCAGGTGTATTCCACCCTGCAACCGTCTGATTGGATGGCAGCAAGAGCGTTTGAGACAGGCACAGAGATGAACGCTGCATGGAAAACATGGCGAGCATCTGTTCGCTCAACAGCCACAGCAGTGAAGGCAGACATTGATGCCTGCACCACGGTTGAGCAGTTGATGGAGGTGGTGAAGAATTGGCAGATGCCAGAGGCTCCTAAATGAGTGATGAATCTTTAGACACTCGTTTGTCGGTACATGAAGCAGTTTGTGCCGAGCGTTATCAAGCCATTGAAAAACAGCTTGATGATGGTAGTAAGCGTATGACTAAAATTGAATATCTCATTTACATCACTCTTGCAGCTATTTTGCTTGGCCCCGGTGTAGCTGCTGAGTTTGTTAAGAAATTGCTTGGAATATGATTGATCCAATTACAGCCCTAGCAGCGGTACAAAGTGCTGTTGCCCTCATTAAGAAGGCTTCTAAAACTGTAGATGATGTGGCTTCTCTAGGGCCAATGATTGGTAAATATTTTGAAGCTAAGCATACAGCCACTAAAGCAGTTGCTCAAGCCAAGAAGAAGGGTGGCTCTAGCATGGGCAAAGCCATCGAAATTGAACTGGCATTAAAGGCTCAGAAAGACTTTGAACAAGAACTTCAGAACCTGTTCTTTAGTACAAACAACATGGATATTTGGCAGAACATAAAGAAAAGAGCATCAGACATGGATGCCGCTAACGCTGAACAGGCTAGGAAAGACAGTGTTGCAGAAGCAAAGCGTAAACGAAGAGAACAAGAGGTTACAGAAATAATAATTGCTGTAACTGTAGTGGTGGTAGTTGTAGCCACCATTGTCTGGGCCGCATGGGAGGCTTTTACTTTTTGTTCTAAAGCAGTGTGTGGAATATAAAGGACTAATATGTTAACTCTTCTCTCTACAATTGTTTCTTTTCTAATGGGAGGGTTGCCTAAACTTCTTGATTTCTTTCAAGATAGGGGAGATAAGAAACATGAATTGGCTTTAGCACAGCTTCAAACTGAAAGAGAACTAGCCCTTAGAAAGCTAGGCTTTGAAGCACAAGAAAGAGTGGAAGCCATTCATACAGAACAAATAGAAATACAAACCAAGTCTGCGGAGAAAACAGCTATAATTTCCGCACAGCAAGCGGAGATTCAGGCTATATATGCACATGATGTTAGCTTGAATGAAGGCACTAGTCAGTGGGTGAAGAACCTCAGAGCAAGTGTACGTCCTGTTATAACATATGGGTTTTTCTTTTTGTTAGTGGCTATTGATGTTGCCTTAGTGGTGCATGGATTTATGTACGATATTTCTTTTGAGAACATGGCTGAACATTTGTGGGACAATGAAACACAAGCGTTGTTTGCTTCTATCATAGCTTTCCATTTTGGTGGTAGGGCTTTTGGTAAATGAATGTAAGCGACAAAGCAATCAAAATGATTGTACACCATGAGGGGCTACGCTTAAAGCCTTACAGGTGTCCTGCTAAGCTTTGGACAATAGGAGTGGGTCATGTCCTCTATCCAGAACAAGGCAAGCTTTCTATAAATGAGAGAGATGGGTTTGCTCTAAAGCAAGAAGACAATAGAACATTTACACAAGAAGAAGTGAGCAACATTCTTAAAGCAGACCTTAAGCGTTTTGAACAAGGAGTGGATAGGTTTATAACAGCACAGCTTTCTCAGGGAATGTTTGATGCCTTAGTGTCCTTCTCTTTTAATGTAGGCTTAGGCACTCTTCAGAGGTCTACATTAAGACAAAAGCTCAACCGAGGAGACAAAGAAGGGGCAGCAGAAGAACTATTAAAATATTGCATGGCTGGTGGAAAAATATTAAAGGGCTTACAAAACCGTAGGCTAGACGAGAAAGCTCTCTTTTTATCTTAGGAGAAACACATGAAGAAACCCGGAAAGAAACTTATTAAAGAACTTGAAAAGAACTATCCAAAAGGAGTGGTGCTTTCCCCTGCAAAGGCTAAAACACCTAAAGCTCCTGTTAAACCAATGAAGAAAAAACCATGAAGAAGGACAAAGTGGGGAAGGTGATGAAGGAATGGAAAGAAAAAACCCTTCATAGCGGCAAGGGAGGCCCTGTTGTTAAAAGCAAGAAACAGGCCATAGCCATTGCTTTGTCTGAGGCAGGGATGTCAAAGAAGAAAAAGAAATGATGTTCATGGCACAACTTATGGTGTGTCTTAGTAGCTGCCAGCTCATTGAGGAAAACATTCCTAAGCTGTTTCATAATGTGGAAGAATGTAAGGCATATGCTAAAGAGCTGGCAGAAGAAGTAGTGAAAGAAATACCAATAGCTAAGATTGGCTATAGATGTGTACCAACCTCTCAAAACAACGTATAAGCCATTATTTTTGTTTAGGCAGGGGTGGTATAGGGGAGGCTAATAAAACGCCTCTAATGGGCGTTTAAAGGGCTTTAAGGGGCATATATGAAAGATAGCAGACTTGAAAGAGCAGGGGTGGCTGGGTATAACAAACCAAAGCGCACTCCAAACCATCCAACAAAAAGCCATGTTGTTGTGGCTAAAGAGGGCAGCAATGTCAAAACCATTCGCTTTGGACAACAAGGGGTGTCAGGCAGTCCAAAGAAGGAAGGGGAGAGTGAAAGCTATAGAAAGCGTAGAGAAAGTTTCAAGGCTCGTCATGCCAGCAACATAGCCAAGGGCAAGATGAGTGCTGCATATTGGGCTGACAAGGTGAAATGGTGACATTAAAGTATTGACTTATTATGTATTTTATGTTATAATACTTATAAAGTTTATAAGGAAATAAGATGACTTATTTAGAAATGGTTAACAAAGTGCTAAGAAGACTTAGAGAAAGGGAAGTGGGAGCTGTCTCTCAAACGTCCTATAGCAAGCTCATTGGTGACTTTGTTAATGATGCTAAAGCAGAGGTGGAGAATGCTTGGAAGTGGAGTGCTCTAAGAACCACTCTTACGCTCACCACACAAGCTGATGTGTTCAACTATGAGCTAAATAGTAGTCAGAACAACTTCAGCATCATTGATGTCATTAACGACACCTCCAATAGGTTTATGGAATATAAAACCTCTGTGTGGTTTGATAATCAATTTCTAAATATGTCTCCCGCTACAGGAGCTCCTCAGTTTTATTCCTTTAATGGGGTGGCTAATGATGGAGATACACAAGTGGACATCTACCCAATTCCTGATGGTGTTTATCAGCTTAGGTTTAATTGTGTCATTCGTCCTGTTCCTCTTGTGCTAGATGCTGATGTCATTGTCATTCCTCACCAGCCTGTCTTCTTGTTGGCTGTCTCTAAAGCCATTGAGGAACGTGGAGAAGACGGAGGAACAACAAGCATCAATGCTTTCCAAGCAAGCAGAAACTCGTTGGCTGATGAAATTGCTTATGATGCTGCTCGTCACCCAGAAGAAACTATTTGGTATACGACATGAAAGAACTTGTTAGCGCAACAGTTGCTGCTCCAGGCTTCTATGGGCTTAACACCCAAGAGAGTGGAGCATTGCTGTCTGACGGGTTTGCCCTTCGTGCTTCCAATTGTGTCATTGATAAGTATGGACGTTTAGGGGCTCGTAAAGGCTGGCTAATGAGGACAACTTCTGGCAGCAGTGTCCTTTCTGGACAGCCAATTAGAGGCATCTTTGAATATTTAAATGCCAATGGAGACATTGACTACATTAGTGCTGGGAATAATAAACTATTTCTAGGAGGCATTGGAGGAGCATTAACAGACATCACTCCTACTATGACCATTACAGCTAGTAATTGGCAAATGTCTTCTTTGTATGACCATTGTGTAATAGTACAACAAGGACATGAACCTGTAATATTTTCTAGACACACTGGTTCTCCTGTTTGCTCCCTCCTAATAAACCATACAGCCCATTCTGGTTCTTTTTCTTCTCCTATATTTGGCACAGGTGTAGATAATGGGCCAAATTGTATTCTTGCTGCTTATGGACGTTTATGGACAGCTAGAAGTAATAACAACAAAACCACTATTTGGTGGAGCACAGATATTGCTGATGTAAACTTCCCCACTTTTAACACAGCAGGAAGCAGCACGGCTGGTAGTATGAATATTAATGCTAAGCTTCCTAACAATGCTGATGAAATTGTAGGACTTGCTGCACATAATGGGTACATTGTCGTATTCTTAAGACAAAACATTGTCATTCTTAGAGGAGGAGATGACAACTTTAGCAACCCAGCTTCTATGTTTGTTCAGGACGTTATTCCCGGTGTAGGCTGCATAGCTAGGGATAGCATACAAAAAACAGGTAATGACATTTTGTTTCTTTCTGCTTCTGGTGTTAGAAGCCTTGGGCGTACAGTGCAGGAAAAGAGTATGCCAATGACAGACATCTCTAAGAATGTAAGAGATGACTTGTATGCTTATATGGCTAACACTTCTCCTAATGAAATTAGAAGTTGTTTCTCTGAAAAGAATGCTTTCTATCTGTTAAGCTTTCCAAGCACCACCACTCCTGTTGTCTTTTGTTTTGACATGAGAGCCCCTTTACAGGATGCTTCTGCTCGTGTTACAACATGGGATAGCTATCAAGCATATGCTCTATCAGCTAACAGGAATGGCTCTTTGTACATTGGAAAGCCTAATGGCATTGGTGAATATTATGGCTATACAGATAATGGAACAGGCTATCCATTCATCTATTATACCACTTATTTTGATTTTGGACAAAGCACAACAAACAAAATTGTAAAGAAGGTGGGCATTGTTATGATTGGCGGTGGAGGACAAAGCATTGTTCTTAAGCTGGGCTTTGATTATGCAGATGCATATGAAAGCTTTGCTACAACATTAAGCACTAAAACTCCTGCTGAATATAACATAGCTGAATACAACATAGCAGAATATTCTTCTGGTGTTTTTGTTGACACCGTTAACACCCCTCTTGGTGGACAAGGCAAAGTGGTACAGATGGGCTTTGAGGCTACAGTTAATGGAGCTCCTCTAAGCATTCAAAAGATGGACATATTTACTAAACTAGGACGGAGTTACTAATGAGTGACTATACTAAACTAACCAACTTTGCTGTTAAAGATGGCTACACTACAGGCAATCCAGCAAAGGTGATTAAGGGAACAGAGATTGATGACGAGCTCAATGCTATATCAACTGCTGTTGCAACTAAAATAGATAATAGTGACCTCATCACAATTATTACAAATGCCTATCCAATAGGTTCTATTTACATGAATGCTGGTGTTGCTACCAATCCGGGAGCATTGCTTGGCTTTGGTACATGGACAGCCTTTGGTGCTGGTAGGGTGTTGATTGGTGATGGAAGTGGCTTTAGTGCTGGAGCTACAGGCGGCTCTGCTGATGCTGTTGTTGTAAGTCACACCCACACAGCCTCTACAAACACAACTGGAGCACATACACATGATGTTATGTCTTGGGTGGGCACTAGTGGTTTGGCTAATGGAAATTGGTATAGCGGAGAAATTTCCATCTCTGCTGGCAACAGAACAACAACAACAGCAGGAGACCATAGCCATACAGTGAGTGTATCAACTACTGGCTCTTCTGGCACTAATGCCAACTTGCAGCCGTACATTGTTGTGTATATGTGGCAGCGTGTAGCATGAACATTGAACATCATTTCTCTAGTGGTGTGTATGCTAAACAGACAATGCTTCCAAAGGGAAGCTTTGCTGTACAACATAAACACAAACATAGTCACCTTTCCATCCTTGCTTCTGGGCGTGTCCTTGTATGTGTAGATGAGGAAGAAAAAGAATATGTAGCCCCTGCTTGTATAACAATTGAAGCAGGCAAGAATCATGGAGTGGAAGCTCTTGAAGATAGTGTTTGGTTTTGTATTCACGCAACTGATGAAACAGATATTAACAAAGTCGATCAAGTAGTGATCGCAAAAGGAGACTAATATGCCTTGGATTGGAGCAGCAATTGGCGCAGGCGCAGGTTTGATTAGTGGAAGTATGGCACAAAGTTCTGCTAATAGAGCAGCAGAAGCTCAACTTGAAGCAGCACGAATGGCAGCAGATGCTGCTAAGTTTAGGCCATACAGTGTCACCTCTGGCTTTGGCAAAAGCTATTTTGATACGGATAAGCAGACAGCAGGGTATGAGCTAGACCCTCGTTTAGCTGCCTTTAGAGACCAGCTATATGGCTTGTCCTCTCAAACTCTAGGAGGCATTGGCACTCCAGAGCAAGAGGCTCAGAAATATTATCAACAGCAAATGGGATTGCTTGCTCCCACTCGTTTGCAAGAGGACATTGCTGCTAGACAAGCAGCCCTTGGTAGTGGACGCATTGGCCTTGGTGTTTCTCCTGGCATGGTGGGGGCTGGAGAAGCTGCTGGCTTGGTGAACCCAGATGAATACGCTAGGCAGCTTGCAAGAGAACGAGTGAATGCTCAGCTTGCAGCAGAGAGCAGCATACAAGGACAGAATGTCATTGATAAGCTCATTGCTAGAGGAACAGGTTTGTTCTCCTCTGGTGCTGGTGTTGAACAGCTAGGCATGGGAGCCCTTACAACAGGGGCTGACATTGGTAAAGCAGGCGTACAAGCAGGACTAGGACAAGCAAGTGCTTTGTTGCAGGGAGGCATGGGTGCTGCACAAAGCAACCTTGCTGGTGGTTTGTCTCAGGCTAATATGCTACAGCGTAGTGGCTTGTCTTTAAGTGGTATGTTTGCTAATAAACCTATAAATGCTTTACAAGCTGCTTTTTCTAATACTGGTTTAGGAAGCTCTGGTTTTGGTACTGGTCTTGCATATGGTAATCAAGACTTAGGCTTATTCCTTTAAGGAGAAACTAAATGGCTAGTGATGTTATGTCTCTATTTAATATGCCCACTCAGCAACAACTGGGGCAGCAATATCTAGAAGGAATGCTCACATCTCCTCAGCAGATGGGGGCTCAAGGGCTTTTGCAGCAAGTGGTTTCTCTTGGTGGCAATGCTGGTGCTATGCTTGGCTATGGTGCTGGACGCATGATTGGGGGAATGACGGCTGATGAGGTGAGGGCTAAGGGCATTGATGATGCTATGCGTACCGTGCAAGGGCTTGGGCTTACAAGCGATGCAGAAATGTATGGCGCTTTGTCTACAGAGCTTGCTAACAGAGGGCTCACACAAGATGCATTGAAGGCTCGTAATGCTGGCTTGGAAGCTAGGAAAGCTGAAGAAGCAATTAAGTATCAACAAGGCCGTCTTGGTATTGCTCAAGAAGAGCTTAAGATTTCTAAAGACAGGGCACAAAGAGAGGCTGAAAAAGCACCTGTAGAATTAGAGGCTCTCAGAGGTCAAATTGCAGAAAGAGCAGACAAGCTCAAAAGCTATGAACAGAAAATTCAAGAGAACGCTGCAATTATGGAAACAGCCCCTCAAGATTCTAAAGAATATAAAGAAGCAATGGCTAAGTATTTAGCAGCTGCAAGAGACCTTGAACAAGACAGACAAAAGCAAGCCCTTGAAATGCGTAGAGTACAGGCTCTTGAAATGCAAGCTCAAGCATCTCTAAAAACAGCTCAAGCATCTCAAGCTAGAGCAATACAAGACGCTATAAGTGGAAAGATAACAATGCCTATTGCTGATATGACGGGAAGGTTTACAAATGTTCCTATTGGTATTCCAGTAAAGAATGGAAAAATTATGGGAGCAGGCACTGGTAAAACATATACACAAGACCAGTGGGATAGTGGTGGAATGCTTGCTGAAGAAGCGGCTGTTAGAAATAAACTAATGCCTTCAACCCCTACTACTGCTGCACCAAAGTCAGAACAAAAAGTCCCACCAACTAAACCACTTTCAGCTTTTGATATGTCCTTAGGAACGGCTCCTTAATATGGCAGAGATTCTTTCTCCAGAAGAGCAAAGCACAGCCCTTCAAGAATCGTTTGATCTTGTAGGTGCGCTTAAGGCTGGGCATTCTAAAGAGGCTATAGCTTCCTATCTCGCAGAAAAGAATAAATTTAACATTCAAGGAGCTAAAGAAGAAGGCTATACAGATGAGCAAATTATTGCTCACCTCCTTAAAGGAGGAGCATCTAAAGCTTTTGGACAGGAGTTTATTAGACAACTAGGAAGCTCTGCTCAAGGTATTGGACAAATTACTGGGATTGCTGATAATGCTCAGATAAGAGCAGAGAAAGAAGCTTCTGATATTTATGGGTCTCTCTATCCTAAAACATCTATAGCTGGTACTATTCTTGGAGCAGGTGGAGACCCCATAGCTCTTCCAACCGTTGTTGTTGCTCCTCTTAAAGCAGCAACTATTACAGGCACTCTTGCTAAACAAGGAGCAGCTCAGGGAGCTTTTGGTGGTCTATTAGAACCCATCACTAAAGAAGGGGCAGACACTGGTTTATTTAATGCAGACAGAGCCCTTAATGCTATCATAGGAACTGCTGGAGGAGCAGCCATTGGTGGGGGCGCTGGTGCTCTAATTCAAAGGCTAACACGAAAGCCTGCTGTCCCAGAGGTTGCCCCTAAGACAGCAGCAGAGCGCATTGCTGATGAGCTGGCTGCTGGTGAGACAGCGTCTGTTGTAAGAGCTGCTGATGAGACTGCTCCTGTAACACGAGCTGCTGATGAAGCTGTACCCCAAACAATTGAAACCCCTGCCTACCTAAGAAGGACAGAAGGTAGAGGCGTTGAAGGACTTGAGGGAACTAGTGCTGTTAAACAGCTAGAAGATAGGCTTGTTAAAACTGAAGCTGATATTGCTAGAGCAGAAGAACGCTTGTTTGAGGTGCAACAACAGCCTAGAGAAAGACAACAGGCTGCATTGCTTACAAGGGGTGAAGGAGAAACTCCTCAAAGCATGGGTCTTGTTGAGCGTATGCCGGGAGAGCAGCCAAGACAAACTGCTGCCTTGCTTAGAGCAGCCCCTCAAGAGCCAGCTATAGCAGGTAGAGCTGCCCCTCAAGAAGCTAAGCTCACCAGTGCAGAAGACTATCTCAAAAGAATTATTGCAGAGAAGACAGCAGAAGCTGACCAAATTAAAGCCTTGCTTGCTAGACAGAAACAAGCAGCTCAGTTTCCAATAGCAACAAAAGCAGAAGCTATGGCTCCTGATGCTGCTGCCATTGCTGCTAGGGATGCTCGTATTGCTGCTGTAATGCAAAGAACAGGCAGAGCCCCTGAGCCTACTCCTGTTCCTCCAGCTCCTCCTGCTGTTGTAGCTAAAGAAGCAGACATTCCTCCTGTAAAAGAAACAACAGGAGAAGCTCCTCTTACACCCGCTCAACAGGCTCAGGTTGCTAACATTCAGAAGACGCTAGATGAGAATGGCTTTAAGACAGTTGATGAGGCTGTAGTTGCCACAGCTAAGACAGCAGAGGAGAGAGCTGCTGCACAAGCTCGTATAGATGCAGGACAGAGCCCAACCCCTGAGCAGCTTGTTAGAAACCCAAGTGCTTTTAACTTAGGCTTTGGTAAGCAAACTGCTGGCGCGGCTCAAACTCCTAAAGAGCTTGTGTATGCAGAAGATGTTCCTTTTAAAACACAAGTTGAAAAAGTTCTAAGTAAATGGCAACCTAGAAAGGTGACAGTTGGTAAAGTGTTAGATCAAGAATCTACTAACATTGTTAATAGAGTTACGCAAGCTCTGGGTGAAACAGGGAAAACATTAAGAGGAATAGGTAAAGGCCCAATGAGTGCTGAGAATTTTCCAACAAGGGCTGCTGCTGGTGAAGCTTCTATATTAAAAGAACACGCTGACTTAATTGATTTTGTTCTAAAGAACCCAAAGAATGAATGGACATCAGATCAAATTGCAGCAGTTGCCCCTCAGTTTTATGAGAGCTTGGCTTTTGTTAAAAACACTTTAAAAGAATATAACCTGTTAAGGGAAGCAGGCAAAATGACAGATGAGATAAAGACAAACATAATGGCTGCAACTCAAATGCATTTAGGTGTTATTAACATCTTTCAAGGACAACGATCAAAAGCATCAGCAAAAATGAATGCTCTTCGTCATGCTAAAGACATGGTGATGAAGGGAGAAAAAATTGGAGGATATGCCACTCCCGGTGCTGGTTGTAATTAAAGGAATAAAATGAAAATAGGTTCTTATTCACCCGCTTGTAATACATGGTTTGACGCTCTTGCCGATAAGCAGGCACAAGTAGACAACATCTTATCTGACTTACCTGCTAATAAAAAAGATGAGGCAATGACCTCAATTATAAATTCAATGTCTAAGCAACCGGGAAAGGCTGGCTTAATAGCATCTGAATTTATTATCAATGGCTATCTTTCTGGCCCAGCAACGCCTGCTGTTAATGCAATTTCAGCGTTAACACAAATGATTATTCAACCCGTCATTAGAACAGTTGAAGCTTTTATGCCAAGTGCTGCTACAAAAGTTAAAACAGTGGGGCCAGATGGTACAGCGGTTTATTCTCAAGCAGAGAAAAAATATGCAGGAGAAGGGCTGGCAATGATTAGGGGCATTATGCAGGGCTTTGGAGAAGCTATGGCTTTTGCCAAATCAGGTTGGGTTACTGGCAGACCTCTTGATGTTAATATGCACCCTAAAGCATGGGGCATGACTGAAGGACAGTTTAGAAAATTTGTTAACGAGAATTATCTGCCAGAAGAAAGAGCAGAGATGTTGAAGACGCAGCTTTATGACTATGCTCAGAAACAAATTCCCGGTACAGTTGGAGATGCCATTCGTCTTCCAACTAAGGTTGGCATCTTTATTGACGAGTTTAATAAAGCCATCTTTAGACGCATGGAATACAATGCATTAGCTTATAGAAAAGCTGCTGACATTGCAAGTAAAACAGGAGAAGACTCTAATGCAATTTATAACAAACTAATTGCAGATAGATTCACTGTAGAAAACTGGCAAAGTAAAATAAAAGAAAACCTTGGAGTAACTAAGTTTACAGATGTTCAAGCATTTGCTAAAGAAAATGTTTTCCAAGAAAAGCTTACAGGATTTGCAGCAACAATTGCTAATGCACGAGCAGAACATCCTTGGAGTGTGCTCATTGTTCCCTTTGTTAAAACCCCTTACAACATCCTTAAAGAAGGCGTAAGCTACATTCCTGGCACTGCTCCACTTATTAAAAAAGAAATTAGAGATTCTGGTAAGTTTGAGTTTGCTTTAAAAATGCCAGAGCAAAGAAGCAAACTATTAGCTAAACAAGCTATTGGTCTTGGTGCTGCTGTCTACCTAACAAGCCTAGCAAACCAAGGACTAATCACTGGTTCAGAGCCTAAAGATGGAAGACCTCCTTTTAGTATAAAGGTTGGAGATAGCTGGGTGAGCTATCAAAAGATTGAACCATTAGCTACTGTGTTTGGTATGACTGCTGATGCGGTTAAAATTATCAATGACTATCGTGATAATAAAAACCCAGATAAGAATGCTAAAGAATACCTATCAGCATACGCTGAAGCTATTAAGAATAACATCTTTGAGAAAAGCTTTATGGAAGGATTGTCTAAAGCAATCTTTGCTATGACAGATGCTGAGCGTCATGGTGAGGCTTTCTTAACTAGCTATGCTAATGCAATTGTACCAGCAATATCTGCAACCACTGCTCGTCTTTCTGACAAGTATGAGCGTGAGTCTACCACTTTCCTTGAGAGAGCACAAAGCAGAATACCGGGACTAAGAGAGAACCTGCCAATTAAGTATAAGATGACAGGTGGCCCAGAGGAGCCTAGTGTTTCTAATGCTTTAATTGGAATTAAAACAGTAACTCCCACATCAGTTGAGCAAACCCTGTCTTCACTAAATGTAGACATTGCTCCTTCTCCTAAGAAGCTTAAAGGAGTGGAGCTAACAACAGAACAATATTCTAGGCTTAAGGAATTGTCTGGAACTTTGATTGCTCAAGAAGTTGAAAGGCTTAAAAATAATCCTAGATTTATGGAGCAGGACAAGTACAAAAAAGAAGTGGATATGGATAAAGCTATAAGCCGTGCTAAGAAAACAGCAGGAGTAGCTCTATCAAATGAAATATATAAAACAGACCCTGTGTTTGCTAAGAAATACTATAACGCACTAATTGAGAAGTATGGCTTACAAGAAATAAAAGGGTATCAGCAATAGTTACTAGCTAGTAACTAAAAAGGGCTCCTTAGGAGCCCTTCTTTTTTATACATAGAACTGACCTATGTATATAGATAGGAATGGTATTTTGATGATGATGCCTGCATATTCAGCAACAGTTTCCTTTCCTTCCACTTCAATGACATGAAGAATGTCGTTATTATATTCAATGTCAAAGCCTATTCCTTGACGTAAGTTTAACACAATGCTCATATATCCCTTCTATCAGGGTTGTTCATGTGGGGTATGTAGGGAGGTACTAGCCCCCTGTTTTACCCCCTGAACTGACCTTGATTTTTTAGCCAAAAAGAAGCACTTTGTCCTACCGGATAGGGCAAGCACCAGTTGCACACTCATCTTCTAGGCCAATGTTAGCCTCGTCAATCTGAGTGATGAGCTTAGTGGCTTTCACCATATTGTCATATTCCTCTTTCGTAATTTCCTCCAGAGGCGCTTGCTTGAAACCATGCTCACTATGTAACAAAAACGACAAGCTCTTGTGATTGTTCTTGTAATGTTTCTTGAGATATTTCTTAATATCATTAAGCTCTTCCTTCCTGTAGTAGACGGTGCAGCTTACGCTGTTATCACTCCACACTTCTTGAAGCCACTTCACCACCTCTAGCTGGTCAATGGCTGTCATATCCTTAGCAAGCTTGGCTGTCTCAGGGTGGCTAAAGGGAAAGCTAACAACAACAGTTGAGTGGTCTTCTGTCCCATCAAAGTTTTGCTGATATTCCACATGGTAGCCATGATCTTTACAAACCTGCACCAATGAATGGTTGCTTGCAATGCGAATACGCCGAATCATATAACGAGCATAAGCAGGGTGAGCACCAGGGGTGACACCAGAAAGCAAGCTAAGTGTACCAGAGGGCTTCACTGTTGTCAGCTTAATGCTCTCAGGAAAGCCATGCTGTGCAGAATAGCTCTTGTCATATTCCCGTAGCTGTTCATACACATCCTTGAGCCAACTCTTCTGTTCCTCTGTTGCTTGCAGCACACCAGTTACACCAATGCCCATCCTCATGTTCTTGTTAACAATGGCTTCTGTGCTCTTGAGGTGACACTTCAAGGCAAGGCTGTGTTTGTTAACACGATAGAGAAGCTTAGCCACATCAAGCATCTCTTCCTTACTCTTGATGTTAGGTAGGAATATTTCAGCAAGGCAGCAGGTTTCTTTATCAGCTAGGCTCTGTTCTGCACAGGGGTTATATCCTTGTACTTCCGGGTCAGGGTAGTTGGTGTCTCCCAAACGCCCCACCTTTCGAGACAGCTTAAGGTTGATGAGGCCATACGGCTCTCCCTTACCCTCATATCCATCCCAGAAGAACTCATGCAAATCTCCAATGTCATTACAAACCACGCTGTTGTTGGACTTGTCTCTCCATGAGGGGATATTTCCCAAGTCCCATCGTTTAGCAAGCAAATATTCCACATCGTCAGCATCTCCAATGGCAATTTGAGCAGAGCGTCTAACATTACCAGCCACAACAATAGCACCAATGATGTTCATCACATCAAGACAATCAACAGGACGCAGCTTCTTGCCTGCTCTCTTCTCCAATATCTCACCAATCTTAGAGATGCCCCACACCAAGTCTTCTGACCCAGAAGCTACACCACCAAAGCCCTTGATAGGAGCCCCTTTGGAGCGAATAAGCTTGGTGCTATAGGTGAAGGTTTGTCTTCCGCTTTCGTGAGCAAGGAAGGCTGCTTTAAGCGTCTTGCCAAGCAGCCTCACCCAGCCCTCTCTGCTGTCAGGAACAATGAAGTCGGCATCATCTGTGTCTGAACGAGTTGGTGTCTTAAACTCAGCATTCACAGGAGGAAGCTTTTCTACGTTAGTTCGCTGAATGTTATAGCCCACTCCTGAGCCCAGCATCAACAAGTCCATAGCCCAAATGAAAGGCTCAACAGGTTTGTCAACAACAGTGAAGGCACAGTTTTGCAGGCTAGACAAACCAAGCTTGTCCACTGTGGGAGTACCTAGCTGCCACAAGAAACGTCCAGCAACTGTCCCCTTTAGTTCCATCAAGTATTTCTTGAGGCGTTTCTGTTCTCCATACGAGAAGCCACAAGACAGTTGATTGTTTGCAGCATTCACCACTCTATCAATTGTATCCTCAAATTCTTCTGTCGGACTATTGGGAGAAGTTTCGTCTAAGCGGCGTGAATAGGTGCGCTTATATGTAAGGTAGCCAACAGTGCTCCACGGTGTTTCATAGCTCATCCAGTTCCCTTTCTAAAAAATCAGCTTTTTCTTCTAGCTTATCCATAAACCTATCGACAAGCTCATCTTCATTAACATCTAACAGTTCTAATATTGTAACACAGTCTTGTCTTTTTAGCAAGTCAGCTATGTCGATAAGGGTGAGAGCCATTATGCCTCCTTATACTTCTTCTTCAAATATGTCAAGCTTACAGGCATCTCATCAAAGGCTCCATCATCCACCTCGTTGAGCATCCATACACCTGACCATGAGCCGTTGGTTTGTGGGGACAGATAGTCTTCATCATGTTGATAACAAATACCAGCAAAGAGCCCTGTCATACGCTTCCCATCTGCTCGTTTAGCAAAGGCAATGCCCCTGTCTTGAACGTGCCCCATAACACAACTCATATGCTTTTTTGTGAGCAACAGAGTAGGGGAGCTAACTGGTCTCCCCATAACCCCAGAAGTAAAGTAGTGACAATAAGCAACGCCATTGATAACAATAGGCTGTAAAAAAGGATATGTTTCCCATCCAGTTTCTTTAAGCTTGAAATCATTATATCCAATTAGTCCTTCTAGTTTTCTGTCGCTCTCTATAGCCCGTTCAATGCGCTCCTCGTGGTTGCCAATGAGGAACACCATGCGTGGCTTCCATTGCTTGTGCTTGTTATCCCTCAAGCGTTTCTGTTCTGCCTTGATGGGGGCAAGCAAAGCTTCCATGCCTGCCTTGCCTGCCTCAATGTCTTCCTTGTAGGTGCGTCCTTCAAAGCTCTTCTTGCCTATGTCATAGATGGACAAGGAGGGCATATCCCAATGGTCTCCTAGATGGACAATGACATCTGGCTTCTTCTCTGCTGCATACTTGCCCACCCAAGAGAGGTGTTCAAAGCTGTGCCCCGGTTTACATTGTGTGTCAGGAATGATGAGGTGCTTCATTTCTCAAACACTCCTTTCTTGTCTAAGATGTTATGCACACCAGCATATGTGCAGCCCTCTAGAAAAGCAGCAAAATGTTCCAGCACTTCTGTCCACGGAATTCCAGAAGGAAGAACAACTGCTAAATCGTTTTGTATTCCTACCTCTTGGTTGATGCGTGTAAATTTCCACATTATTTTATTTTCCATATGTTCCTTTCTTGGTCTCTGGTGCATGAGTCGAACATGCATTCGTGCTTTAGAAGAGCACTGTATTATCCATTATACGAACCAGAGGTGTAATGTTTTATAAGTCTTGAAACAGTGTAATGAGTTGTTCCAATTTGTTTTGCATATTTTCTCATAGAAAGACCAGAGATAAGAAAGTTTTTAAATGCTTTTTCTCTTTGCTTTTCAGATTTGAAGAAAGATGCGGGGTTATCTATTCCATATTTTTTTGTTTTAAGTTTATTTTGCCATGCGTGTATAGTATTATCTTTATATGTAGACCACTCAAGATTTTCTACACTATTGTTCTGTTTGTTTCCATCTTTGTGATTAACAATAACTTTTTTGTAAAAAGTATTGAGACTAGCAGAAACAATATCAATAGAAGGAGCAGGTAAAAAAGCATCAGCAACAAGTCTATGAACTTTAAAACATACGTGCTTTCCTTTTCTTCCACCAATTTGTGTAGCTATTGTGCAGTAACCATTTTTTCGTATGTGCTGTTTAAGAACTTTGTTTGTTCTTTTACTTTTAACAGCACCTAAGTTAGAAACTTCAAAGTAATTTTCAAAACCTTTAACATCTTTCCACTCTTCTTTCATTGTGAACTTTCTACATAAAGCATTGGTTACTAGCTAGTAACCTAGTGCTTCCTTAACACTAGGAAATTGTTCAAACACTATAGCTTTGCATTGCTCTGCCACTTCTCTGTGTTCCTTCTGAGTGGCCTTGTCACAACGAATGTCAATGTAGTGCAGCCAGCTACGCAAAGTTCCATTCATGTACATGGTGCTTTGTGTTAGTCCCTCTGGTAAGAGCTTTCTTGCCACCTCTTTAGCAATTCCTTTCTCAAGGGCTTCATCATACCACTTCTCAGCAAGGTCTGCAACTCCTACCTGTGCATACCTCCACCAGTTACGCAGATATTCATCATCTGTCTTCAGGCTATTCTGTCTGTTGTCTTTGTCCTGTAGCCTTGCCTCACTAAAGCCATCAATGTTTGTCACCTTTGCATATCGTTGGGAAAACTCTTGAAAGCTAAAGCTTCTATGTCTCAATATCTGACGAGCAATGTCTCTTGTTGTTTCAATTTCCATACAAACATTCACCATCTCAAATGGGCTCCAATGCTTATTTCTAATGAGAAAAGCAATAAGCTTAGAGGCTGTCTCTGAGTTGTGTTTGTTTGTTGGGTTGCTCACCCTAGCCATCTGAGCAATGAGAGCCTCTCCATATGGTGTGCTCCATACAAGTTCTACCCTCAAGTTACAAACTCCTTTGCAATGAATGGCTCCTCATATTGATCTGCCAATGCCAGCACAACAGCACGTTTAAGCTTTGCTTCAATTAGCTCTGCGGCTCCCTTGATGCTGGCTGTCTCCCATGAGAAAGCGTGTTTTGTTAAAAACTCAATGGCTTCCTCTACATTCCTAGCCACTACAGCTTGCAGTCCTCCATACTCTGATGTAGGAAATGGAACCCAATAGCTGGTGAGGTAGACATACCATTGTTCCTTTTCTTTCTTAGCCATTCTTTTTCCTTTCTTCCTTTTCTAACTGTGTCTTTACAGAATGACATGGCTTGCACAGCACCTGTAAGTTTTCTTTCTCACAGAACATCCTGTTAATAAAGATGTCCCATCCCTGGAAACCAACAGACGTATCAACAACAGGCAATATGTGGTCTACTTGTATGTCTTTAGCGACAAAAAGTTTTTTACAATGTGCACACTTGTAATGATAGGCTAGTTTGTTTGTTGCTTTATTTGTCTTGCGTCCAATGCAAGCCTCCTTCATTGCTTTAAACTTAGGAGGCCATCTCCTCGTTGCTGTACGCAATGCTGAGATGATGAAGCTTTTAAACCTAGCCGGTGTCCACTCGCTGTCGTTATAGCTTAAGCGTAATAAGCCATTGGTGTAAGAGGTTTCCAAACCCTTCAACTTCTTTTTCGTTATGATCTGTCTCCCCCATTACAAATTTAATAGCATGAACAAGCTCATGGAAAAATGTAGCCAGCGTTGCCTGAGAATTCATACCATCTCTGATATTTATTTCATACTTAGCTGGATCACACAAGCCCATGTCTGGTAGGTCTTGTACAATTTTTACACTCCATGTACAGCCTGCAAGTTGGAAGCTTGTGGGAATTCCCAAAGCTGCTGGTGCTGTCTTCTTAGCCATAACAATCTCCCATTCTCAAGAGTTCTTTCGTTGCCCAGAGCCTCCAAGCAAACGGCAAGCATCTCTGGCTCTGTCGTAGCTTTGGCAAGCATCTTCTCTGCTTTTGCTGGCCCCACTCCCTTGATGCCAACAATGTTGTCGCTCCTGTCTCCCATCAAAATTTGCTTGTAGAAGAAACGAATTCCTTCTGCTTCTGAGACATAGCGTTTTTCTTTCTTCACAAAATTGTAGTGCCATCCTGCCACCTGTAAGAAGTCTTTGTCAATTGAAACAATGATGCAATCGTCTTTAAGCTCTGTAGCTTTGATGGCAATGCAATCATCTGCCTCCTCTCCATTACTCACTATAGCTCCCCATGAGGTTACTAGATAGTTACGTAATAGCTCTAGATGTGCAGGCTTCTCTTGTGTACGGTTGCCTTTGTATGGGGCTGTGACAGCTATCTCTTTCCGGAAGTTGTCTTTTCCTGTTAGAAAGATTTGCCAGCTATCCAGCCCCAAGTCAACCATCAAGATTTCCTCCAAGAAAGCAGCCATTGTTGTAATGGCTGTTCCCTCGGATTCATCCTTACAAGCGAAAGCAATGCGATAGCACATCACATCACCATCGACTAAAGCAATCATAGAGACACTTCAGCTTCTTCTTCTTGAGGCAGAGGAGGAGCCACAAGCTGCTTAATTTTCAAGCCGGGACTGGAACTGGAGTGCAGGATGCTAACACCATTGCCATGCAGAGCAGATAGCTTATGGCTATAGCTACTGAGGGTGCATTCAGCCGTTGTACCATTCCCAATTTGATCTGGAGAAACTTCATTGCCCTGTCCATCGACAGCCCGAATGACATAGTTGCTCTTAGCGATGACATATTTGCCCCTTCCATAAGAATCATCTGCCTTCTGTTTCACCTTAATGCCAAGCTCATTGGTTAGACGCTGGACAACAGCATCTGACAAATCGCCAATGCAAATCTCATATTTATTGTTAGTCTCGTTGAACTGTCGATTGGGCTCAGCCATGTGTTTAGCCCAGAACAATTTACCAACTACTTTAACTTGTGCTTTCATTTGTTTCCTTTTAAAAAATGTTACTAAATAGTAACTACTATTAGTGTAGCATATTTCCACCACTGTTGTCAACATCAGAAGACAAAACAACAGCAGTTACATATGAAAATAAACTCACTAAAAACTCGGTGTCAAGAAGCTTGTCTAACACCATTGTCACCTTCCCGTCTTTGACGAAAAGATAAACGCTTTGGTCACTTGTGTTAATAAGGTTTAGAAGTTTATCCTCCTCCATTAGTGTGTGTCCTTCCATGTCTTTCCCACCTTGTATTCCCCAGACAAAGGACACCTTAAATTAAAGATGTCTTTAGTTTCAGCTATGCTTTTCACAGCAAGCTTTCCCACAACATCAGCCCATTCTGGCTTTGTTTCAATCTGCCATTCGTCATGGACATTGGCACAAAAGCCAAAGGGAATACGGTGTTTCCTAAGCTGTTGGTCTAGCAGCACCAAGGCTTGTTTCATCACGATTGCCCCAGCCCCTTGAAGTAGGCTATTAAGTGCTGCGTGTTCGGAGCGTACCCATATCTTTCTACCATCAAGCCCCGGTACATAGCCCTTGCTCGCATACTTGGCAACTTGAATGCGTAAAGCCTTGAGCGAGGGAGTGCTTTCAAGAAAGGCATGAATAAGTTGCTGTCCCTTCTTAGCATCACCACCAGCAACACTCCCAATCTTAGATGGGCCAGCCCCATAGAGGAACGCATAGATGAATGTTTTTGCTTGATCCCTTGTCTGTAGTCCTGCCGCTTTCTGGTTGACAGTGTGTACGTCTGTCCCGTCTTTCGAGCTGCCTTCTGTAACCGTCTTGACATAGCCTTCATCCTTCATATAATGAGCCAACATCCTAAGCTCTAGCCCAGAAGCGTCAGCACCAACAAGAACATTCCCCTCATCCACAGTCCAAAGCTCACGGCACTCCTTTCCATAGGGGCTCCCTGAGTTGGGAACTTGTGCCATGTTGGGACTGCTGTGTGTCATGCGTCCTGTTACAGCACCATTGGTGATGACACTACCATGAACACGCCCATTTACACCCACTTCCTCAAGCCAGCTTCCCACCTGAGCTACACGCTTTTGTAGCATTAAATATTCAGAGAGCAGCTTAGCCTCTGGAAGAGCAATGTTTTCTAACACCTTCTCATCAACAATGATGGAGCCCTTGTCTGTCTTCTTTGTAAACTTAACACCAAGAGAAGCAAGCCTATCAGCAATTTGTTGACGGGAGCCGGGGTTGAAAATAATTTCTCTGTCCTTGAGAGGCTTGCCTGTTTTCTCAGACACTCGCTTCTCAATGATGGGAGGAAACACTTTCTGTAGCTGGCTCTCAATGTCTCCCATCTTTCCTTGTAGCTCAGCAAGCAATCCTTGAGCCTTGGGTATATCAAGCCTAAAGCCATGCTCCTTTTGTTTCTGAACAACAATTGCCACCTCATGCTCAAGCTCTATGCTCTTGGGAGAGAAGTCTTTTAACAAACCAATGAGGTGTTTGTGTAGCTCAACTAACAAAGAAACATCCTGCTCACAATAGGGAAAGAGAAGCTCTAGGTCTGGAGTGTCCCAACAATCTAGGTTACTAGGTAGTAACCCGTCTTGTGCATACTTGTCAAAGAACACTTGTGGGTAGTCAATCTTTTTGTTCCCAAGCCTCTTCCCCCATGCCTCTAAACTGTGACCTCCCTCTAAGCTTGGATTGTAAAGCCTTGACAGTATCAATGTATCTATCGCTTTCTTCGCTGAAATCTTCACTCCCCAGCAAGTTCTTAGCACCACTCCATCGAATCCGATTAAGTTGTGTCCTATCACTTTGTCTGATTTTTCTACTAATGTAGTTAGTGTACTTGCTTCTGTATGACATACCATTCCATTCTTCTCATCCCAAGTGTAGCAACACCATATCTTGTCATGTTTTTTGTTTGTCTCGATGTCGAGATAGAGGTTCACTTTTTCTCCAACTGTTTCACCACAAGAGTGGCATACCCAGAGATGTCATGCCACGAATCGTCATAATAGAAGTCACCAGACAAGATGCGCCCAAGCTTATTGGCAATCATGTGCAAGCTCTCCTGCATGAATGGCTCCATCTTATACCAATTCTTGCTGCGTACAAAGACAGTTTTGATGTCTTGTGACACACCTGCTACATCACGATAGTCTCCATATTTCTCAGCCCGTTTCTCTAATGTTTCTTCCACATCTGGGTGGTCTTCTTCATTAGCCTTCACTAAGTTGTGCATATATTGTTCCAATAAATAGTTGTCCATATATTATACCTTCATTGCTTCAATTGTCAATCCAACCCACTCACGCTTGTCTGGGTAATAGCAGGGGCCGTCCTTGCGGTGGACAATCCCTAGCGTAGTCAGGTCGCCACATACGCACATCCAATCAGGGTTGAATTCGTTTGTCATGTGTTCTCTCCTTAATCTGAAGTTTCAATATATTTACAACTCATAAGTCACCCTCGCTTTCGCACCAGACAGCTTTGCCATTTTGTCGAGTAGGTTGTTTAACGGCTCCAGCATGTGAGCGCGACAACATCCGATAGTGACTGGACTGAACTCTTTTCCACCATCGCTTTCCTCTACACGGTTAAGGTACTTTTCAAAGAACTCCTTAACCAGCCCTTGTAACTCTAATGCCCTCTCTTCATTTTGCATTTCGGCGGCTAGTTGCTCGTTCATTGCGGATTCTCCTCATCGTCAAACGACATATCCGGGTGTGGTATGTCGTCATGCACGATCACACCATCGACGGCCTCGATGTATTTGCCACAGAGCACGCAGTAGTAACCCTCATCCATGGCTCTTCTCGTCTTTGATCGGCTCACTCACAATGCGCCCACAGATTTTGCAGTCTCTATGGAAGTAGCCGTTGTAAATCCAGCCGCTACGCGCCCCAAGGTGGCCCGTCTTTTCACAAAGCCACATTCCAAATCTGTATAACCACGGTTGATTCATGTGTTCTTCTCCTTGAGTTTGGCTTCGATGTCTCTAGCAAACGCTAGGTCAATAAAATTGTCAGCGCCTTCTGCCCATATTTCCTCATCCGTCAGCCCAACCCATTCATGTTTCTTTGCAGATTCAAATGCTTCTTCAGCGCGTTGGATACGGGCTTGTCGCTTGGCAATAGCTTCAAATTCTTCGTCTTCTGGTGTCATTTGCTTGTCCTTTTGTGAATATACGCCAGCAGTTTACGTAGGTAGTCTGCTTCGCTATAGTCCATACAGATATAGTTATCTTGCATGGTACTACTATATGATGGGAAGTACGCAATGTATCCGTTACCTGTGTCTGTGATTTCGCACAGCGTATCAACCCCAGGAGTATAACCACCGCCTGCTTTTAGAACATAGCTGTCATCGCTGTCATTATCAATGATGCGCTCAACAATACCATCTTCTTCAAACACCTCACCATTCTCTGCAATCAAGTCTTTTACCTGCGCCGTTAGCTTGTTAAGCTGATCTAAAAGTCCATCATAAATCTCTGGTGTCATTTCATTGCCTCCATCGTGAGTCCAACATTGCCAATAGAATAGCCAACAAAAGCAATCCCCAAGCCAATGTTCCCACTACGTATAAGATCAAGAGCAACAACAGCATACACCACTCCTATTGCCGCAATAAGCCAGCCACTCATATTTCTTTTTCCTTTGCTTCTTTCTTTCTGTTCCTATGTTTCCCTGCGTTTCTCTTTGGCCTTGATAACAAGGCAAGAACAACAGGGTTACGCCTCTTCTTTTTTTTCTTCTTCGCCATAATTGGGGTGTAGCTTCTCAGCTTCTTTAACGCCATTCATTATCGCAGTGACAATGCCATAGCGTGTAAGCGCATCAAGCTCTTCCTTAGAAAAATTAAACTGGAGGACAGCACTACCGTCCTCATTCTCTTGAATTAAAACCACCTCTGATGTAGTCATTCATCTTCTCCTGTTGAATACCATGACAAAGCAAGAGTTAGTGCCTCTCGCATCTCTTTAATTTGCTTGATGTCTTCCTTCTTGTCTGTAGAAAAGACAGCCACCCACCCTGGAGTTTTCTTCTTGTGCTGTTCCAAATACATCCCCAAGGTGTGTACGCTATCCTTCAAAGAAGCAGCAACAATTTTAGGAACCTGCTCATCATCTATGTCAACTAACATCTTCATCTCCATCAGGTGGGCTATCAAACCCTACAGCATATTCATCTCGTAGCTCGTCCCTCTTCAGTTCAAGCCACTCGTAATAATAACACTCACCAAACTCCCAATTCAATGAGCATTTCTCAGGGAACATACAATGTTTACACTTGCTCATAGCTTTTCCTCCTCAAGCTCAGACATTCTACCAGTTTCCCTAGAGTATAACAGAGAACAAGCTGGCCCTGTCAAGCCACTAAACCTGTTCTTTAACACCCTCACCTTGGTGGTGTTACGCTCTGTCTCATCCTCTGCCTGTCCATTGCGCTCAAGACCAATCACCATGTCACTAAGCTGAGCAATGGCTCCACTTCCCCTAAGCTGGGCAAGGCTAGTGACAGCCCCCTCCTCATGTCCCTTGCTTTCAGGACGCTTGAGGTGGGAGACAATGATGAGGCTGATGCCAGTGTTCTGCACCAATGTACGCAAGGAAGTCATCACACTATCCAAAGCTTTTCGCTCATCTCCATTACTCTGGGCTGAAACAACAATTGAAACGTGATCAAGGAACACATAGCCACAACCAAAAGCACGAGCAAACTCTTCAGTGCGACTGACAATGTTTTCAATGTTGGTGGAACCAAAATGGTCAAACATATACACACGGTCAGTGCCAAGTGTAGCATCAAAAGCATCTCTCTTTTCCTGTTCTGTTGCCTCTACATCTGGCAAATGCAAAGGCTTGTTAGCAGCAAGGCTCATCAAGCTCAAGCCAGTTTTACGCACACTCTCCTCAAGGAACATCAAGCCAATGTTCTCCTCTGTCTTGCACAAGATGTTCCAGATAATTTCCCTCAAGAACTGACTCTTGCCTAGCCCTGAGCCTGCTGTGACAGTGACAAGTTCTCCCTTGCGTATGCCATAGGTGAGCTTGTTCAGCCCCATAAATGGGTAGGCCACCTCAGCCTTGTCAAGAGGGCGACTAACATCTTCCCACAGGGAGGAGCCAGCAACAATGCCATCAGGCATATACCTCTCTGCTGCCCACCAGCGGTCAATGAATTCCTTCTCCTTACCAGCTAAGAGCCAATCACACCCATCCTTAAAGCCCTCAGTGGGCTTGAACACCTTTGCCTTGGAGCCAAACAAAGCAGCCACCTGAGAGGAAGCTTGCTGTCCGGGCTCATCACTGTCAAAGCAAACCACAATGTTCTCAAAGCTGTTGAGCCACTCGTAAGCAGCCTTGCAATCTTTGACAGCCCCTGCTGCACCACTCTTGATGGAGACAACAGGCCACTTGCTGCCAAGCATTTGGAAGACAGCCAGAGCATCATACTCCCCCTCCACAATGGTGACATACTTGCCTCCCTTGGTGAACTTGTTCTGTCCAAACAAGCCTGTCTCTTTCCAATCTCCCTCAATAAAAAACTTCTTCTCTGCCACCATGCGTTTCTTGACAGCAACAATCTTGCCTTGCTGGTTGTGGTAGGGAAACCACACAGCTTTTGTACCATCAGCAACCACCCCAAAGTGGTCACAGGTGGACATTGTTATGCGTCTAGAGCCAATGCTTGGGGTTGGTAGGGCTAAATAAGCCGCAGCAAGGGCATTTATAGCCTCTACAGGCGTTTCTTTTTTGGTGGGTGAGGGGGTGGTAGCCATGTGGGTGGAAACAGGCGGTGTGTAGGCATCACAAGCAAAGCATTTGGTGCTTCCATCCTCGTTAAGAGACAGCCCATCTGAGCTCTCACAAGCTGTGCATGGGAGGTGGGTTTTAACAAAAGCCATTATTTTTCTTCCTCTTGGTATAGGTAGTCTATTTCTGGGTGCTCTCTGCGCCACTCCCTGTTAAAACATCTGATGAACTCCCCATATCCAACCATCTTGGCACTCTCAACAGCATCTAGGACAGAGAAGTGTACAAAATATTCCTCTCGTGTGGGGTATTCGTCACTCATCATCCTCTCCTGCTTCATCACTCTCATGTCGTAAGTCGCTTCGTTCTTCAACATCGACAACATCCTTTATGGTGTTAAAACAAACATTGCACATATCCAAGTATTCTCCTGAGTAGGAGCTCTTGCGTGTGGCTTCAAAGTCTGAAAGCCTTTCATTACAACAAACACATCTCATATGTATTCCTTATATGTATTATTACTATTATAAGCATCTACTCTTATGTACTTATAAGTAATTATATCCACTTTTTATCACATTGTCAAGCATATAATGTAGACAATGAACAACACTAAGAACCACCAGTTGCTCATGCGGTTACTCGCTAGTTACCATGAGCTCTGGTAGAACACATCAACCACACCATTGATGATGTCCTCATCTTGACAGAGGTCTTTCATCATCTCATAGGTGCTGTCAATTTCTCCCCAGTACCACTCGTCCACTGCTGAGCTACCATAGAAAAAGCCCTCTGTTGGTGGGAGAAGCTCTGGATTTTTGTTAGCCAAAGCTTCAAAGCACACATCTCTGAGCTTAACAAGATCGCTGTATTTAACAACATATTCGTCACAGTTGTCTACATTTCCCTGCACATTGCGTACAAACCAGCCATGTATGGCATTGGCTTTCCTCCAATAGCCAAGCTCTAGCTCTATGAGAGACACTTTCCTACCTTTGGTGTATTTGTCAAGCTCTTGCCAAGCTTCGTCCTCACGCTCCTTGTACCACATGAAGCGTTTTCCTTTCAAGTACATATCAAGACCCATCATATGCTCCTTCATAAACACCAGCTTCAAGAATAGGCTTGTTATTGTTAACACACAGCCTAGCTACATCTGCAAACCATATAGGCTTTTCTGTATGGTCTACAAAACTATCAAACAAGTAGGGATTATACCTTATTTTATGCCATGTCAAGCCTGCTAAATAGAGGGAGCTTTCATCCTCCCAATAGCCAGCCACACCAGCATGGACATTCTTCACCTGCTCCCTAAGCACACGCTGTCTGCCTGCCTTGCTCACCTTAAACTCAGGCGTGTCAAGCCACAAGCTAGGCAAATGTGCAACAACCTTGCCTTTGCTCTTGCCTTCCAAAGCTCTAACAGAGAAAAGCTTCTTGTGTAAATTGAAATAGACAAACACCTTCATATGTTGTTCCCCATTAGTATTTCTTTCAATACACGAATAGGAATGCCAACCTTTCTTGACAGTTGCAACAAAGTCATGTTTGGGTTGTTGTCATACATCCTGCATATTTCGCTATGTGTATATCTCTTCATCCTAAAAACTCCTCACGAATGTCTGATAGCTGCTTAAAAATTTCTTCTTTAGAGCCCTTAAAACCCATCTCCTTGAGGATGGAATAGGCACTGCGCCCCCTCTTATGCATCCCATAAATTTCCAGCTTCAAGGCTTGTCTAAGGGCAAGCAAACGAAAGTTTTCCACTGCTCCACCTACTAGCATAGTCATGCTGCCTCCCTCATTAAGAGCTCCAGAAAATTCTCTCCAATGTATGGAAGCTTCACCCAAAACTCTCCCTCTTTATACCCTGCAATGTCATGGGCATATATGCTCCCCATCTCTGTATATGTACCAAACACTGTTGCCATACGAATTGCACCACGCTTATTGTCTTCAATGATGGCTTCCCACCCATTGCGAAGAACCACTCTAGTGCCCTTCTTTAGTTTGTTTGTCTCTGCATATTTGCTCATGTCTGCTCCTTGTGGTTGATAGTTACAATTTTAATCATCTTCCTTCCATGTGCTGGATAGGCAATGCTCCTAGCTTGCTTGCTCCAACACTCCCTACACCCATTGCATTTGCCTTCCTGCTGGTAGGCGGGACAAACATATGCCATGTCGGGCTTTGTGTGTGGCTTGATGACAAGAGACACCCACTTTCCCTTTGGTGCTTCATCAATGTTGTCTCCACTATACCGGACAACAACATTGTCAAGGGCGTTCAACCTCTCTAACACCTCTTGAAACTTGACAAACTTGTGCATCCTTGTAGGAATCCAATGCTTGCACCACGGGGTTGCTTTGCAAACATCATACACCTTTTCTGCAAGCTCAAGGGAATAGAGGTCTCCGCTGTCAAACCATCGGAAATGGCTCTCGTGCTTGAGCAAATCAATCATTGTGTGTGTCCAGCTTGTGAGCTTCCATTCCTCTTTGTTAACAGAACGAACACGCTTGACATTGGAAAACCTGTAGTTGCCTGTCGTGGCATAACAGCCTTGACAAACCTCAACAAGCTGCCCATTAGCTCCAACAGAACCAGGGCAGGTTTCTATGGCTTGCAAGCTCCAGCTCTTGCAGCCAAGCTTGGATGTGTTAGACAACATTCAAAACCTCCATGAGCAGCCAAGCTGCAAGAATGGACAAACACGCAAGGGTGAATTGTAGGTCGGACATTTGTATGCTCCTAAGCTGGCAACATTGCCACGCAAAAGCACTCGTTGGAATGCTCTTGCATTATATGTTACACCCACAAAGCAAGCTTCTCTTGCTTCACCTTCAGCCTCATGTGGTCACGGTGGACACGCAAAACATTTGTGTGCTTCACCTTGACAAATCTGTTGCTGTCTGGGCGGGCTTTTCGTATTGTAACAGAAAACATCCCAATGCTTGACACTTGCCCATTGACAAAACCATTGCCAGCATAAACTGTCAAAAATCTATTGCCATGCTGCTGGACATATTTACGGGCTGCAAAAAACTCACGAATGGTAGAAAACATAAAAGCTCCAGTTGACGATGCAAAAGTGCATCCTCAAGAGGCCTGCCTAAGCAAGCCCCTTGCGGGGCGCTCTCTCATGCCTTCTCGCCTCGCCCGATGCTGGCCATTGCCTGCTGGATGAGGTCTGCCGCGTTGAGGTATCCAGCATCATAGACTGCCTGCATCACCTTCTCAAGGGTATCTATCATGGCGGGTTGAGAGTCTACCTTCACCACAACCTCATCCCCTTCCCCTTCCTCTCCTTCCCCTTCTGCCTTCTCAGCCTTTACTGGCTTCACCTTTCCATCTTCGTCAATCTCTGCTGTTCCCTTCTCAAGCTTCCGCAGGTCTGCCGCGAGCTTCTGAACTGAACTATACGAGGGCATGATTGTTAGCAGGGTTTGGCGTGTTTCGCTTTTTGCTGCTGCGTCTGCTACTCGCTTGAATTCGCTTTTGCGGGTTTTTGCTGTTCCCTTCTCGTATAGGGAAAGTGCCTGCTCTCCATACCCCTCAATCATCGCTTTGTATTCTGCTTCCTGCCCTGCTGCATATTCGCACACTGCCTGTCTCAGGGTTTCCATGAGCTTGCCGCCCATGTCTTTTTGCACTTGTGCGAAGTGTGCCCCAATTGCTTGGGGGCTGTGCTGATGCTTTTTGCTCATTGATTCTCTCCTAAGTTACTAGCTAGTTACCTACTAGCCGGATGCCCTGCTCTTTTGCTTGGCATATGGGGATTATATCAGGAATGGGCCTTGTCTAGGGGTTGTGCATGGTTTCTCCATTGTATTTTACTATCGGGAATGGGGCTTGATAGGCACCTTCTATGACCCACACATGCCACTCTGTAAAATTTCATGGGGTGACATTTTTGTTGCACAAAAGCAACACCCGGGGGGGAGGGAAAACTCCAAAGCCACTAGCGGTGTACCCCCCTAAGTACAAAAAAGAGCAAAAATGGACAAAAATGCACCAAAAAAGAGCATTATTTTATATGTATAAGCTGTGGATAACTTATTGATTTGTCTAGCATTTGTGGATAAGTTGTGTATATTTTAAAAAGGAGACACAGAAGCTGTCCTGAATGGCATAAAAGCTACACAAAAGCTGCCCTGATGTACATAGAAGAAGGGAAGGCATTACTAGTTTCAGCAAATAAAGCTTGACAAATATGTTTTTATATGTTATAATAGTACACATAAGTACACTAAGGATGTTCTTATAAACATAAAAGAATAAAGCTTTACTTATATTGTTTTGTTATAAACATATAAGACACTAAGGACTTGTAATGGACATTAAAGAAGCTCTAGAGAACCAGCCAGCCCCTGTTAAACGAGGAAGGGGACGTCCCAAGAAGGGAGAAATTGTAGCAAAGATGCCCAAGAAGAGGGGGCTTGTAGGCCGTCCTAAGGGCGAACAGAGCATCATCAACGAATATAGGGCTAGAATGTTAGCCTCTCCTAAAAGCTCTAAGGTGTTAGAGAAAATTTATGAGGCTGCCCTGAATGATGAACATAAAAACCAGAGTGCTGCGTGGAAACTCATTATGGACAGAATGTTGCCCCTTAGCTATTTCGAGAAAAGCAACAATGTTGCTGGTAGGGCTAGTGTTAACATCACTATCACTGGTGTTAATGGAGACACCACCATCATTGGAAACGAAGAAGCAGATGATGTCCAATATGTGGAGAAGAGCAATGAATTTTGATTTGTATAAAGACGCTCTAGGACAACACGAAAGTACAGACAACTACAGCAAGGTGAATAAATATAACTACCTTGGGCGTTATCAATTTGGTGCTAGAGATTTGCAAGCTCTTGGAATGGTGAAGAAGGGAACAACACAAGCAGGGCTTAACAAAGATAGTAATTGGCTTGTTGGAAATAAGAAAGAATTTCTGTCTTCTCCTGAAATGCAGGACGAGGCTCTAAGAAAAGCAACAGAAAGAAACTATTCCTATTTAACAAAGAAGGGCATCATCAATGATGACACTTCTCCTGATGAACAAGTGAAGCTTTTGACAGGAGCCCACCTTGTTGGAGGGTGGGGGCTTATTAAGAGCCTAAGGGGAGAAGATGTTAGAGATGCTAACAGGATGTCTCCTGATGTTTGGGGAGAGAAGGTGAGACAAAGCTATTTGGAAATGCTTCCTAAACAAGCTTCTCCTATGCCAATGCCAGAAGAACCTTCCTTTGAAAACTTCCAGAATATGTTGTTAGGCAATCCATTGGGCACGGCTCCGTGAGTGAGTTTAACATTAAGCTGCTTCCCTGGCAGCAAGAGGTGTGGGGAGACAAGACAAGGTTTAAGGTGGTGGCTGCTGGGCGTAGAACAGGCAAGAGCAGGCTTGCGGCCTATTTGCTTCTCTTCAATGCCTTACAAGCAGAGAAAGGCCATGTGTTCTATGTTGCCCCCACACAAGGGCAGGCAAGGGACATTATGTGGCAGACATTGTTGGAGACAGGACATTCTGTTATAACAGGAAGCCATGTTAACAACTTACAGATAAAGCTGGTTAATGGAGCAACCATTTCCCTAAAGGGAGCTGATAGGCCAGAGACAATGCGTGGTGTGTCTCTAAAGTATTTGGTGATGGATGAATATGCAGATATGAAGCCAGAGGTGTGGGAACAAATCTTACGTCCTGCTCTGGCTGACCAGAAGGGAAGTGCTTTGTTCATTGGAACACCAATGGGTCGTAATCATTTCTATGACTTGTTTATGCACGGGAAGGAAGAGGAAGACCCCACCTTCAAGAGTTGGTTGTTCACCAGCTATGACAACCCCCTGATAGACCCTAATGAAATTGAGGCTGCTAAGAAGAACATGAGCAGCTTTGCTTTTAGGCAGGAGTTTATGGCTTCTTTCGAGGCACAGGGAGGGGAGTTGTTTAAAGAGGAATGGGTGAAGGTGGATGAAGAAGAACCTGCTCAGGGAGACTATTACATTGCCATAGACCTTGCTGGCTTTACAGATGAGAGCAAGGCAAGCAAGAGCAAGAAGCTAGACAATAGTGCAATTTCTGTTGTTAAATGCAATGAAGAGGGATGGTATGTTAAGGACATCATCTATGGCAGATGGAGTGTAGAAGAGACAGCACAGAAGATATTTAATGCTGTTAAGAAATATGAGCCCCTTGCTGTAGGGATAGAAAAGGGAATTGCCAAGCAAGCTGTTATGCCCTATTTGTCAGACTTGATGAGAAGAAGGCAGACATTCTTTAGAGTGGAGGAGCTTTCACATGGAAACAAAAAGAAGACAGACCGCATTGTTTGGGCCTTACAAGGGCGTTTTGAGCATGGACAGGTTGTGCTTAATAAGGGGACATGGAACATGGAGTTTTTGGATGAACTCTTCCAGTTTCCAAACAAGCTTGTGCATGATGACCTCATTGATTCGTTAAGCTACATTGAACAACTTAACAAGCAAAGCTATGCCCAACACTTTGAAGAAGACGAATATGAACCAATGGACGCTGTTAGCGGCTACTAAGGAGAAGCAATGAGCTTTGAAGAAGAAACTTTTAAAGAAGACAAACTTGCCTCTTGGGTGATGGAGAGAGTGGAGAAATGGCGTAACCATTATGACGGCAATTACAAGGAACGCTTTGAGGAATACTATCGCTTGTGGAGAGGACAATGGCAAGCTTCTGACAAGGTGAGAGAAAGCGAAAGAAGCAAGCTCATTAGCCCTGCCTTGCAGCAAGCTGTAGAGAGTGCTGTTGCTGAGGTGGAAGAAGCCACCTTTGGTAGAGGCAAATGGTTTGACATTAAAGACGATGCTCGTGATGCTCAGAACATAGACATTGAACTTACACGCAAGCTTCTTGAAGAAGAGTTTTCTTTCACCAAGACACGTAAAGCTGTCTCTGAAATTCTCATCAATGCTGCCGTGTATGGCACAGGATGTGGAGAGCTTGTTCTAGAAGAAGTGGAAGATGTTAAGCCAGCTTCTCAGCCCATCCTAGACGGGGCTGCTATGGCTGTTGGTGTTATGGTGGCTCCTCGCACTGTTGTTAAACTACGTCCTGTGTTGCCACAAAACTTCTTGCTAGACCCCAATGCTTCTTCCATTGAGGAGGCTTTAGGTGTTGCCATTGATGAGTTTGTTCCTAAGCATCAAGTGGAAATTTTGCAAGAGCAAGGCGTGTACAAAGATGTAGACATTGATAGTGCAGCCCCTGACCAAGAACTAGAGCCCGATCAAGACCTTGTCATTTATCAAGATGACAAAGTGAGACTCACCAAATATTATGGCTTGGTTCCTACAGACCTCTATAAAGCCTACCTTGGGGAATATGAAGACAAGCCTGAAGGCAGCGAGGCTGACGAGAAAGAAGACAAGGAAGAAAAAGAATATACAGAAGCCATTGTCATCATTGGCAACGGGGGTGTGTGCTTGAAGGTGGAAGAAAACCCCTACATGATGCAAGACCGTCCTGTTGTGGCTTTCTCGTGGGATGTTGTCCCTGGACGCTTCTGGGGCAGAGGCATTTGTGAGAAGGGCTATAACAGCCAGAAAGCTTTGGATGCTGAGCTAAGAGCTCGTATTGACGGCTTGGCTCTCACTGTTCACCCCATGATGGCTATTGATGGAACACGGATGCCTAGAGGGGCTAAGTTTGAAATCAGACCGGGGAAAACCATCATCACCAATGGCAACCCGCAAGAGATTTTGCAGCCGTTTAAGTTTGGCTCCATTGACCAGATAACATTTGCTCAGGCTGGTGAGCTTCAGAAGATGGTGCAGATGGCTACAGGAGCCATTGATGCTGCTGGCATTCCCGGCTCCATCAACGGAGAGGCTGCTGCTGGTGCTGTTTCGATGTCTCTAGGGGCCATCATCAAGCGACACAAGCGCACCCTCATCAACTTCCAAGAAAGCTTCTTGATGCCTCTGGTGAGCAAGACAGCTTGGAGGTATATGCAATATGATCCAGATAGATTTCCTGCACAAGACTTCAAGTTTGTAGCTTCTAGCTCATTGGGCGTAATTGCTCGTGAGTATGAGGTGACACAGCTTGTGCAGCTTTTACAAACCCTTAGCGATCAGAGCCCCATCTATCCGCTGCTGGTGCAAGCAGTTGTGGACAACATGGGCATTGCTAACAGAGAAACTTTTGTTGAGGCTTTGAGGCAGGCACAGCAGCCCAACCCACAAGCACAGGCTTTGCAAGAGGCAGACCTGCAAGTGAAGCTTGCTACAGCCAAGGCTCAAATTGCCTTGCTTGAGGCACAAGCAGCAGAGAGCCAAGCAAGGGCAGCTAAATATACCACAGAGGCACAGGCAGTGCCAATTCGTCTGGAGAATGACCGCATTAGGGCCATCTCTGCTAACATTCAGCCTGGAGATCAGGACGATAAGGAATTTGAAAAGAGAGCTAGAGTGGCTGAGCTTGTCCTTAAAGAAAGGGAAATTGCAAGCAAAGAAGCCATTGTTACACAACAGATGAAACAAGCTTGACAAAAGTTCTTTTTTGTGGTAAAATAGATACACATATAAGTTCATCCTAGTATAAGGACAAATGAATGAATGAGACAGAATATTATGAATCTTTGCTAGAACTGTTCGCCAAACCAGGGTGGAAAGCTTTTGAGGAAGACCTTCAAAAGAACTTGGAAAGTTTAAACACTCTCCATAACATCTCTGACAGCGATGTGTTCTGGCACAGAAAGGGCGAAGTGTATGTTCTTCAGACGCTTCTCGGATATAGGGATGCTATAACAGCAGCCTATGAGGAGATGCAGAATGATTAGAGCATACGATTTTATTTGCCCCAATGAGCACATAACAGAGAAGTTTGTGTCTACTAACATAGACGAAACAACTTGTTCTGTATGTGGCTCGAAAGCTCAGAGGGCTGTTAGTGCTCCTAATGTTAAGCTAGAAGGATGGTCAGGCTCTTTTCCTGGGGCAGCAATGAAATGGGAAAAGAAACATAAGGAGAAAATGGCTCAAGAGCGCAAGCAGAACAGCAACTAAGGTTGCCAATGTTCTTTTCTTTCCATAATGCTATCTAAGCACGGAGACTATAATGGCACAATTTATTGACGCGAGTGAAGAAATCAAGGAACCAATTGCTTCTTTGGAAGAGCAAGAGCAGGAGCCACAACAAGAGGCCACCCCTGTAGCAGAAGAAGAGCAAGACATTCCAGAACGATATAAAGGCAAGACCCCTAAAGACCTTATTAGGATGCACCAAGAAGCTGAGAAGCTGATGGGCAGACACAGCAAGGAAGTGGGAGAACTCAGGCGTGTCGTTGATGATTTTATTAAAACTCAAACCGTTACAAAACAAGCCCCAACGGAAGAAGAAGTAGATTTTTTTAGTGACCCCCATAAAGCAGTGGAGGTTGCTGTTTCTAAGCACCCTAAGATAAAGGAAGCCGAGCGTATGGCGGCAGAGCTTGCAAAGCAAACAGCTTTGCAGCAGCTTAATACGGCTCACCCAGACTATCAAGACATTCTTGAAGACTCCGGTTTTAAAGAGTGGGTTGAGAAAAGCAAAGTGAGAATGGAACTTTTATCAAGGGCTGACCAGCGTTTTGACTTTGATGCTGCTGACGATCTTTTCACATCATGGAAAGAACGCCAAGCTCTGGTAAAGAGCACAGTGGAAACTCAGAAAGCTGATAGGAAACAGCAAGTGAAGCAAGCTTCTACAGGAAACATTAAAGGGTCTGCTGAAAGTGTAAGTCGAAAGATTTATAGGCGTTCCGACATCATAGACCTCATGCGTAAAGACCCTCAGCGTTATCAAGATTTGCAGCCTGAAATTATGGCAGCTTATGCTGAGGGAAGAGTTAGATAACATTTTGTAAAGGAAAATTAACATGGCAACTTCTACGTTTCCCACCATGACAGGTGCTGTTGGCCTCACCGAAGCCAGCAACTTCCTGCCCGAACTGTGGAGTGATGAAATCATCGCTGCATATAAAAAGAACCTCGTGTTGGCTCAGTTTGTTCGCAAGATGAGCTTTAAAGGCAAGAAGGGTGATGCTCTGCATATCCCCAATCCTTCTCGTGGTTTGGCTGCTCAGACTAAGAGTGAGAATGCTGCTGTCACTATGCAGAACCTCTCTCAGTCTGAAATTGTTGTAAACTTGGACAAGCACAAAGAAGTGTCCTACCTCATTGAGGACATTGTTGAAGTGCAAAGCTTGCCCTCGTTGCGTAAGCATTACACTGACGATGCTGGCTACGCTATGGCTAAGCAGGTGGATGATGACCTGTGGGCCTTGGTGAAGAGCTTGGGCGATGGTGATGGCTCTGACTACACTCATAGCCGTTCCTTCCAGTTCAACACCTCCACTGGTGCTCTGGAAGCTTATGACGCTGACGGCACTGCTGACATTGGTGCTTTTGCTGACGCTGGCTTTCGCCGTGCCATTCAGTATCTTGACGATGCTGACCAGCCGATGGACGGTCGTGTGTTTATTATTCCTCCTTCTTTGCGTAATGCATTGATGGGCAACGCTCGTTACACCGAGCAAGCCTTTGTGGGAGAAACTGGCTCCTCTAACACCATTCGCAATGGTGAGGTGGGCAATCTGTATGGCATCCCTGTCATTGTGTCTAGCAACTGCCCCACCCTCGAAAGCGGTGTGAAGGGTGCGTTGTTGGCTCATAAAGACTGGGCTGTTCATGTTGAGCAGATGTCTGTGCGTTCACAGCAGCAATACAAGCAGGAGTTCTTGGCAACCCTGTTTACCAGCGATATGCTGTATGGCACGAAAGTGCTCCGCAGCGATGCTGGCGTGTTGATGGCTGTTGCAGCCTGAGTCTGGGGAGCCCTCACAAGGGGCTCCCTTGTTTTGAATGGGTATTTATTCAAATGCCTATTCATAACAAGGAGACAACATGGGTATCTTCCGTGGAATAGGTGGTACTGGTGATGCCACAAATGATTCTACTATTTCAGCAGTAACACAACAAGCTGTTAATGCTGCTAATAGTGCTTCTGCTGCTGCGTCTAGTGCCACTAGTGCAGCTTCTAGTGCGTCTGCTGCTTCCACCAGTGCCACCAATGCTGCCTCTAGTGCTTCCACAGCTTCTACACAAGCAAGCAACGCTGCCTCTTCTGCAACAAGTGCAGCCTCTAGTGCAACTTCTGCAACAACACAAGCCACTAATGCAGCTTCATCTGCTTCAGCAGCCAGCACAAGTGCTACAAATGCAGCCTCTAGTGCTTCAGCAGCCAGCACCAGTGAAACAAACGCAGCTTCTAGTGCTGCTAATGCTGCTACTAGTGAAACTAATGCAGCCTCTAGTGCTGCCGATGCAACAGCTTCTGCCGAGCTTGCTCAAGATTGGGCAACTAAAACATCTGGGCCTGTAGCTGGTGGAGAATATTCAGCTAAATGGAATGCTCAACAAGCAGCTTCTTCAGCTTCTAGTGCTTCTACTTCTGCAAGCAATGCCAGCACAAGTGCTACAAATGCAGCTTCTTCAGCCTCTAGTGCTCAAGCAGCTAGTGATGCTGCTCTTTCTGCTCTGGATAGTTTTGATGATAGATATTTAGGACAGAAAGCTTCAGACCCCACATTAGACAATGATGGGAATGCCCTTGTTACAGGTGCTCTCTATTTCAATACAACAACCAATTCAATGAAGGTGTATGATGGCAGCTTATGGCTTGCCGCTTATGCTTCATTGTCTGGTGTTTTGCTTGCTGTTAACAACTTAAGCGACTTAAACAACACAGCTACAGCCCGTACCAACCTTGGGCTGGGTAGTGCTGCTACAACTAGCTCTTCTGCTTATGCAACGGCTGCTCAAGGAACTAAGGCAGACACAGCTTATGGCTGGGGCAACCATGCCTCTGCTGGCTACCTCACAAGCTTTACAGAGACAGACCCAATATATGTAGCTTCTTCTTGGTATAGCACCACTAACAATGCCACCAATTGGAATACAGCATATGGATGGGGAAACCATGCAAGTGCTGGCTATGCTGTCTACCCCTCTCAGACGGGCAACAACGGCAAGTATCTCACCACTAATGGAACCACCACTTCCTGGGCATCTGTAGATGCTTTGCCTTCTCAGACAGGCAATAGTGGTAAATATCTAACTACTGATGGCAGCACTGCATCTTGGGCGGTAATAAGCTCTAATACAACCACACAAGGCTTGTATGAACACGCCAATAC
>Ga0208784_1000117_pt1 | contig 37674 bp, 37 predicted proteins | sample DEB19_08_DNA_FD_184531 | JGI IMG/M metagenome (GOLD analysis project Ga0208784, IMG submission 184531) | Aqueous microbial communities from the Delaware River and Bay under freshwater to marine salinity gradient to study organic matter... | ecosystem: Environmental > Aquatic > Marine > Coastal ... | reverse complement strand
TTACTAGAACTGATGTGGATAAACCAAGACGTAAGTTTACTATAACTGATGTGGATAAACCAAGACGTAAGTTTACTATAACTGATGTGGATAAACCAAGACGTAAGTTTACTATTAAAAATATTTTTAATTAATAGATTAGGATAATGAATATTATTTCATATAATATTATTGATAAATATAATTTAGATAAAATTAAAATTAACAAAAAAGGAAAAACTAATTATCGATGATAAAAAAATTTATTTTTTACTTAATATACCATTACTAGATTATAATAATTCAAAGCAATTAAATGGTGAAAATATACAATATGAAACAGGCTTAGATTATTCAAGTTTATTAACAGAAAAAATAGAAGGTCTATATATATACAAAACTATTTTTTATTTAGAAAAAGATAATTATATTATTACAGATGATTTAGATAAGCTTAGCTTCATAGATAAAAATACAAAATTATTAAAGTTATTTATTAGTATAATTGATAAATGTGAAAGAGATTATCGCAGAATTAATGAAATATTATATGTTATCAAAAAAACATGTAACATGGCTTGATTTTTTCAATAGTTATAAAATGATTGAATATTTAGATAAATTGTTATATTATACTTTATCATATAATAATATTGTTAATGATATGATAATGATCATATCGCGTATTATTATAATTCTCAACTTTGATAAAAATAAAAATGATAATAATGATTACGAATTATTTAAAAATCGTATTAAAGTATTTCAAAATAATGTTATTAGTCTTAAAGATAGTTTGGAACAGACAAGACATGGTACAATGCAAAGAATAGCATATTTAGACTCGGGAACATCGCGTATATTGACAATAGTTGCTGCTATTTTCTTACCGACTTCATTTATAATATCGTTATTATCTATGCCATTTCAAGGAGTACCTTTTAAAAATAAGAAAAATGGGTATTTTATAGTAATTTCAATAATACTAGCAATATTTATCACATTAATATATTTATTCTATGAAGACTTTGCAAATTTATTTAGAAAGCAATAAAAATAAAAATTGATATATTTTTTTTTTAAAATAATTTAAACATAAGACGAGTTATTTTAACTACTATTATTAAGAGATATGTCAATTTATCCAGAACTATCCTATAATGACCAGAAAGTTGAAATCCAAGAGGTTAAAGGTATTCAATTTAGCGTATTGGGGCCAGATGAAATTATAAAACGCTCTGTCGTAGAAATAAATAAAACAGATACGTATGCTGGTAGCGAACCAATTATTGGTGGTTTATTTGATTCGCGTATGGGTGTTTTGGAACATAATCGTATTTGCTGTACATGTGAGCAAAAAAATATTTTCTGTCCAGGTCATTTTGGTCATATTGTATTAGCGAAACCTGTATTTCATGCAATGTTCTTCGATATTGTTAAAAAACTACTTAATTGCGTTTGCTACAAATGTTCAAAATGTTTAATTTCTCCTGATACACAACATAAAGATTTCAAGAATGATATGACTAAAATTCTTTCTATCAAAAATAATCAAAAAAGATGGGAAGCATATTATAAACTTTGTAATACAACTACTAAATTGCGCTCTTGTGGAGATGATGGAGTTGTAGGTTGTGGTGCACTGCGTCCTTCAAAGTTTCATAAAGAAAATGCTATGAAGATTATTGCAGAATGGAAAGATAAGAAAAAAGATGAAAAGATATCACAAGAATTATCAGCTGATGACATTCTCAAAATATTCAAAAGAATAACTGAACGTGAAATGGAAATGATGGGATTTAATCCAAGATGGAATAGACCTGAATGGATGATATGCACAGTATTACCTGTTCCACCTCCGGCTGTTCGGCCTAGTATCATTGAAGAAAACGGTCAACGTCGCGAAGATGATTTGACACATAAGCTTAGCGATATCATTAAGACTAATAACAGTATTATTGATAAAATCAATAAAGGAGCATCAGAAGATACTATTAAGTATATTACTATGCTTTTACAATATCACGTGTTTACATTTATAAATAATCAAATACCTGGATTAGCTCCTTCCCAACAAAGAAACGGTCGTAAACTTAAATCAGTATCAGACCGCATGAAAAAGAAAGAAGGTCGCATTAGAGGTAATCTTAATGGTAAGCGTGTTGATCAGTCTGCGCGTTCTGTTATTACACCAGATCCTTATATTAGTATTGATGAATTAGGCGTCCCTATTAAAGTTGCTATCAATATTACTTTTCCAGAAATCGTAAATCAATATAATATTGAAAAAATGCGAGAACTTGTAATGAATGGTTCTGATAATTGGCCAGGAGCAAAATACATTAAGAAGAATAATACAACAATTAATCTAAAATATTCAAAGGATTTGGAACAGAATGCCAAAGATTTGAAATATGGAGATGTAGTTCATAGACATCTTAAAGATGGAGATTTCGTTCTATTTAACAGACAACCTTCTTTGCACAAAATGTCTATGATGTGTCATAAAGTAGTTATTATGCCATATCAAACATTTCGCTTGAATGTTTTAGATACACCTCCTTATAATGCGGATTTTGATGGTGATGAAATGAATTTACATTGTCCTCAAAGTGTTCAAACAATGAATGAACTAATGGATATTGCTGCTGTACCATATATGATATTGGCACCAAGAGATGGTAAGCCGATTATCGAAGTTGTTCAAGATACACTATTGGGTTCATTTAGATTAACAAAGGATATTACAAAAATTCAAGATAAAACATTGGCTAATATTCAAATGGTCAACAGCTACTTTGGTGGTAGTTTAAAGAAACCTGATAAAAAGTATATGTATACTGGAAAAGAAGCTTATTCACAAATATTACCACCAGGCCTTTATATAAATAGAAAAAATAAGAAGAATGAGAAGTTCATAATTAATAATAGTGAATTGGAGCAAGGCAATCTTGATAAAACTATATTTCATGGTATTTCAACTGGTATGCTTCCAGTAATATATCATGATTATGGGCCATTTGAAGTAAGAAAGTTCCTAGATAATACTCAGCGTCTTGTTTGTCGCTGGCTATTAACAGCAGGGTTTAGTGTTGGTATTAGTGACTTAGTTACAGATAAAGAAACTGACGAAAATCTTAAAAATAAAATCAAAGAAATGAAAACAAAGGCTTATGATAAACTTGATGAAATTCGTAGAGGTACTATTGATAACAATAGCATCTTCAACAATGAAGAATATATTGAACGTGAAATCATCGGTATTTTAAATGAAACGACTAGTGAAGTAGGCAAAATTGGCTTATCACAAATTGATGAAAATAAGAACAGAATGATTAATATGGTAAAATCAGGTTCCAAAGGTAAAGAAACAAATGTTGCACAAATGATTGCATGTGTTGGTCAGCAAAATGTAGATGGAAAACGTATTACATATGGTTTTACCGATAGAACATTGCCCCACTTTACAAAATATGATGATGGCCCAGAAGCAAGAGGATTTGTAAAGAATAGTTTCATTTCAGGACTATCTCCACAAGAGGTATTCTTCCACGCGATGGGTGGACGCGAAGGTCTTATTGATACAGCAGTAAAAACATCGGAAACCGGATATATTCAACGTAGATTAGTAAAGGCAATGGAAGATTCTAAAATTCACTATGATAATACTGTAAGAACTGCGATAGGTTCAATAATACAATATATTTATGGCGAAGATGGTATGGATGGCTGTAAAATTGAGTTACAAGTTATCAATACTATTGAAAAAGGAACACTAGAAATCGATCAAGAATATCATCTGAAAATAACAGATAACCCAGCACTTTATATGACAACAGATGCATTTGAAACAATTAATGCTGATACTTATAATAAATGTACTAAGCATTTTGAGGAAATGCTTGATGATAAAGAGTTTCTTATAAAATATGTTTTTAATGGTGAAAAAAAGAAAATAATAAATTATCCAATTCCATTTGAACGTATTATTAATAATTCACACAAACGCCTACAATCAATAGGTATAAAGGCATTCAAAACAGATTTAACACCAGATTACGTATTAAATGCTATTGAAAAACTTAAAAATGATTTGTGTGTTAAAAGTAATACCCAAGGTACTAAATTCTTTCATATTCTATTGAGAATTCATTTGAACCCTAAGAAATTGATATTTCATTATCATTTTACAAAAGAAATATTTGATTGGATTATTGAACAAATTAATGAATACTTTAAACAAGCAATTGCCCAACCAGGAGAAATGGTTGGTATAGTAGCAGCACAAACAATTGGTGAGTTAGGTACACAAATGACATTGGACTCTTTCCATGTTTCAGGTACTGCTGCTGCTGTTAAGGCAACATCAGGTGTGCCTCGTCTTAAAGAAATTCTATCAGCTACAAAAAAAACCAAGACACCTACCTTAATTATTTATATGAAACCTGATGTTGCAAGTATTATAAATCCCGATATGAATGATGATGGTGAAATTATAGATTCACGTATTGATATCACAAAAAATCATGCTATGAATATTAAAAACTCTATTGAAATTACTAAATTATCTGACATATTGGAATATAGTGAAATTTATTGGGATAATGGTGAATATTATGATACTAATATCGAGAAGGATCAAGGCATTATGAAAATATACAAAGAGTTTGAAGAAATTGAAAGCAATAGTTGTAAGGCACGCAGTAGTTCTCCTTGGGTGCTCAGATTAGTTTTCAATAAATCTAAGATGAATTTATTTGGACTTAAAATGATAGATATTTATACTAAATTGAATTTGGCTTATGATAAATATATTGACTGTGTATATAGTGATGACAACGCAGAAGAATGTATATTCAGAATAAAATTAACTGAAATGGCTCTTAAAGATATTGATGATAAAGATGAAATAGCAACAATTAAAGCAATAGAACATAATATCGTTTATCAAATTATCTTAAAGGGTTATAAAGGTATCAAAAAGGTATCCTTGAATAAAAAGAAATATACAAAATATAACGATGAAAACAATAAGTTTGACAATATTGTTGAATGGGTTCTTGATACAGATGGAACAAATTTAATTGATATTTTAGCAAATCCCAATATTGATTCTTCGCGAACAATTTCTAATGATATACGGGAAATATATGAAACTCTTGGTATTGAAGCAGCTCGCAATGCTCTTTATAAAGAATTGGTAGCTGTTACAAACGAAGGTTCTATGAATTTCAGACATATGTCACTACTCATTGATACCATGACCTATAAGGGTCAACTTATGTCTATTGATAGACATGGTATCAATAGGGGTGATATAGGACCACTTGCTAAATCATCTTTTGAAGAAACAACAGATATGTTAATTAATGCAAGTATATTCTCCGAATATGATAAAGTAAATGGTGTATCAGCGAATGTAATGTTGGGACAACAACCACCTTGTGGAACGGGTGATAGTCGCATTTTAGTAGATGAAGAACACATGATGGAATTACTCAAAGATGTAGTAGATGAGAAAGAAGAATTAGATAATATTCAGGAGGAAGAAGAAGAAACATATAATAATTGCATTGAAAATGATTTTGATATACAATTTAATGTAAAACAAAAAGACAATAAGTGTTATAAACTACCTGAACAAAAAGTTAAAATTATTTAAAATTATATAGATGTGGTAGAAGTAGAAGATGACATATCACTCATATCACTTGATTTAGAAAAATATAATATTTTGTTTTTAATATCTTCGGGAGCATCTTGCAATTCCATGTAAAATGGTTCTTTTAATTCAGTATTCTTTATTATGAAATAACTTATATTAGTTTTTTCAACCCTTCTATATAACATTATTAATGGTCGTAATTCTATATTATCATAAGCCTTGAATATTGATGTAGTTATATTTAAATCCTTATCACCAGCACGTTTTTCTATTTTTACACCTTTACCATATTCTGAACGATTATGTATTACAAGTATGGATATATTTAATAATTTTGAAATATTATATATATCTATGTCACCTTGATATTTTATCAAACTATTTTTAATTATATTATTTATGATTTTTTCTCTCTCTTCATATGAACTTTTATCAAAATATGTTTCATAGAATATACTTAATGTTTTAAAAGATTTTTTAGTTTTATTAATACTATTCATTTCTTTTACATAAATTTGATAGAAATGAGGATCCTTAAATAATTTTCTAATACGTGATTTTTTATTTTTGTCATAATTATCTTTATTGAATACATCTAGATAATATTCATTTGATTTTTCTACAATATCATTATATGATAGTAAATTAGTATTTAGTTTAATAGTAAGATAATCAAATAGCTCTTTAATATAAGTTTCTTTATAAGTGTTTTTAATGTATCGTAATTTGTACCATACTTTCTTTTTATATTTTGTCCATTTGCTATTTAATACTGTTTCATCACCATTGAATATTTCTGGTAATTTATTATCTACATCCTTGATATCATTTAGTAATTTATAATAATCAATATTATCTTCGATATTACTAATATTATTTGGTAATGCTTCATGATATTTTAATATTGTAAGTGGTATCTTTTCACTTACAGTATATTGAGTAAACAATAGTTCTTTACCCATATCTTTAATTTTATTAGATAATTCATTAATATAATCATATTTTGAATACAACAATGATTTTTTATACCAGTTTTTAATATGTTTTCTTGATGATAATGGTATTTCCTCTATTATAATTTGTATATCTCTAATATCTTGCTTATCAAATGAAGATGATTTAAATTCACTTAATACTGTTTTTATTATTTTTCTTCTTGATTTTTTACATAAAGAATTATAAAATTCATCCGTAAATTTGCTACCTAATAATTTATTTTTCACTTGCAATCTTAGTTTATCTAATTTTTTTATTTTTTTTTCATTTAATTCAACATAACTATAATATGCATTTTTATTATTGAATGGTAATATAATATTACTTGTTATGGTTTCATATTTTTCATCTACTATTTTCAACTTAGTTCTTAATAATTCTTTGGTATTTAAAACGGTTTCTCCAATATCAATTGAAAATCCTAATTCTTTAATACTTTCAAATCCCTTGCTAAATTTATCATATGTATCTTTAACAATTTTAATATTAAATTCTACATCAACTATATCATCATAAAATATGACATTTTTAATTTTATATTCACTTATCAATAGTGGTAATATTATAATTGACTGTGGGTTAAATTTCAATAATGTATTATTTTTCAAAATTATTTTATTGATAGTATAGTCAGTGTTTATTATTACAGATTCAAATGTAAATAATTCACTTTCTTCCTTCAATAGTTTATTAAGAGCAGCTATATTATCTTTGTTTGTAAATAGTCCAATATCATAATCTTCAAAATTATTTTTTTTTGTACAATTTATTAATATATCTTTTACTACTTTATATTCTTCTAAATTAAATAATTTTTTATCTGATTTCATAGTAATTGATTTTGATACCAATGGTTCATAGTAATTATTTTCTTTAATAATCATTATAAACTTTGGGCTTTTATCTAAATATGGATATAAATCTATAAATCTGGTATAATATGGACATATCATATTAACTTGAACATTTTGATCTATTTTTTCGATATCCCATAATACAATTAATTTTTTATAAATTATAGCAACTAACGAGTTTAGATATTTAATGGTTTTATCAAATGGGTAATTATCAGCTGATAAATATTTTATAAACTTCAAGTAGGATTTATATATATATAAATATCTTGATTTTTTATAATTACTATTATCAGTATTATCACTAGCATCTGGGATATCGAATAAAGATTTTTTAAACTTTTTGTTGAATTTAATAAAATCATTATATAATTCAACGTTATCTTCTGCTATTATTGGTTCTAAATCAACAAAATCTTTGCATACATTTCCATTATCAAGTGATAAAAATGTAATTAAATCCAATTTTTCTTTAATTTCATTAATAAAATCTTCCTTTGTTTTACCAAGGGAAAACGCGACAACATTTATTATATTATCATATTTAGCTGGTATATCTTTTTGATTAATTAAACTTTTTCTTAATATGCATTCCCTTTTGTTAATATTATTTGGTGAAAGACATTGTTTACTATATTCTTCACTATTATCTGGTTTTAGTATTTTATATAATTCTTTTGCAATATCTCCATAACGACCTTTATATGGAAGTGGTATTTTATTCATAATATAATTTTTTTCATCATCATCTAATTGTGATAATTTTATAGATTTTTCATCTGATTTCGCTTTATCTGGCTTATCTGATTTTTTTAAAGGTTTAATTGGTGTATTAAGCTTATCATAATCCTTTGGTTTTTTCTTACCACAACATGGTAAATTAATATTTTTTATTAAATAAGCATATCTAGGATTATTAATATTTTTCATATCTTCATTTAAATTCATTGGCTCCTCATTGTCACCTGGGCATTTTGGATTTTCTTCACTTTCATCTAATGGTATTTTACTAACAGGACACCATAATCTTGGACATGTATAATAATTTTTTTTATCTGGATTACTACCATATTCAATAATATTATCAAAATATTTATCATATCCTTTCACTTTAATTTCATCTAATTCTTCTTTTGATAAAACGACTGGTTGATGTTCTCTTTGACATTTTCGTGATTTATTATTATCTTGATATAATTCTTTATCAGCATTTCTCAAACGATTAATTAAATAATTTTTGAATTCAACTTTTTTTACACCACCTTGAAACTTAGAAAAATCATCAAAATCAATATCATCATCTACTAAATTTTCGTCAGATGATTTTGATGAAGATTTCTTAGGTTGTGGCTCTGGTGTCTTTTCTTTTTTAGGAACAACAACTGGTTTCTTTTCAATTACTCTTGTTTGCTCTATGATTTTAGTTAGCCAAAATTTAATATTATCAAGTTCATAATATGATTTACAATTTATAATATCTATTTCAAATCCACTACCACTTTTTTTAACAACAATATAAGTCCCTTCAATAATATTGGGATTTTTATCTAAATTATTAAATCCTATATCACCAATTAGCTGCAATTCTTGTTTTACTAATGCAACAGATTCTGTTTTAGCATATCCAAATGCCATGAGTTCTTTTACAATGTCATCTTCTGAAACTCCTACTATAATTCTTGATTTTATATAAGATGTAACATCAAATTTATTATTTAATATATTATTTACTCTTTTGTAGGAATAATATCCACTATTTTTCTTTTTTTCATTTTTAAATATAATAGCCTCGAATATATTTGAATATGTGCCTATTTTTTTTATTAATGTAGGAAATTCAATATTATCAACCATAAATTTAACTCTAAGATTAATATTATTTTCAATGAATTCTGTTTTAGTAGTAATATACTTTTCAATATAATCCGTTAATTCTTTCTTATCTTTAATAATTTGTTCAATCTTATTACCATTATCAATAGGGTATTTAAAGTTTATTATAACATCATTTTCACTAATTGAAATTTTAGAAGTTTTTCCTTTATAAAATATATTAAGTAATTCTTCTTTTTGATTTATTATATTAAAAATAAAAGATAATTCCTTTTCATTTGTATAAGTATGTTCTTTAAACAACTTATATATAGCATTTTTATTATTAACTAATTGTATTATTTGCATTTTTTCATTAGTTTCAAGTTTATCAAATAACAAAATAAGAGCATCTACATCATTTAAACCAGTTTTAAATGAAACATCATAATATTCTTCCAATGATAACCTTGCATATTTAACTTCTTTTTTATATAAATTTATTAAAAAATCTTCATTTTTGATTAGTTCTTTAACATTTTTAGTAAAATCTGTTTTTTTTATTGCTTTATCATAGTAATATTTAATATCATATTTGAAATCACTATAAAATACTAAATTTAATTCTGTTTTTTTCAATAAACCATATTTATTTGATAAATTAATAGGTTCTTTCAATGATTCAGAATTTCTATCTTTTGATTTAAATGGATTAACATCATAACCAGACCATTTAATTTCTTCAATATCATATAATAAATTATCTTTATCCCAAAAATAAAAAGGTAAATCGATATCTTTGTCTTTTTGCAATATATAATAAACTATTTTATTAAATGCATCTTCATAATTATTATCTTGGAAAATATACTCATTTATTACTGTATAACTAGATTTATATGTGTTAGTTTTATTAGCATCAAAAACATAAGTTATATGATTAGTTTCAGATAACCATCTTTTAACATATATTGGTTTTAATAAATCCATTTATAATATTGTGTTATCTAATTAAATAATATATTATTATAGAGTAGTAATTATTTAAAATAAAATGTCTTCATCTGGGATGTTAACTGAAAAATTAATATTAGCACTTAATAGTACAAAGGATATTGTAAAATCGGAAGATAGTAAAATAGTTGAAAATCTTATTATTTCATTAAATAATAATAAGGAATTATTCTCAGATAATTCCAATATTGATAAAATAAAAGCTGCTGTTGAAGCAAAGCAAAAAGAAAGAGCGGATGAAGATAAAGCAATATTAAGTTTTGAACCCGATGAAGAAAAAAACGATGATTCAACCGATGATTCAAACGATGTTAAAACCGATGATTCAAACGATGTTAAAACCGATGATTCAAACGATGTTAAAACCGATGATTCAAACGATGTTAAAACCGATGATTCAAACGATGAAACAAAAGAAGATGATATTATAAGTAAATTTAAATGGGTTTTAATAAGTATTGGTATATTTGTATTTTTAATAATTATGGGTAGCATATTTTATTGGTACTTTTTATCTCAACCAGAAGAAAATATAATTCAATCAAATAGTGATACACTACCAGTTACTACAACACCATCTCTCCAAAATGTAGGTGTTGAACAAGAGCAAAAATATTCATATTTACCTTTCGCGAGAGAATCTGTTTCAGAAGCAAATAAATTAAATGAATTAGAAAAAAATGAGAAGGAAAGAATTGTGCTAGAAGAAGAGCTAAAACGTATTGAAGAAGAGCAAAGAATACAAGAAGAGCAAAGAATACAAGAAGAGAAAAGAATACAAGAAGAGCAAAGAATACAAGAAGAGCAAAGAATACAAGAAGAGAAAAGAATACAAGAAGAGCAAAGAATACAAGAAGAGCAAAGAATACAAGAAGAGCAACAAAAAATAAGAGATGATAAAGAAGAACAAGAAAAAATAATTAAGCAAAGTTTAGATGTAAACAAAGATTTATATGAAGAAAAAAATTCTAACTATAACATAAGTAATAGTACATCATATACAAATAAATCACCTTCATCTTCATCTTCACCTTCATCTTCATCTTCATCGAGTGAATCTTATAACGATGATAAAACACAAAAAAAAGGCGGTAAAATTAAAAAGAAGGCTGTTAATCAGGTTGCTAAAAGAAAATATGTTAGAAAAACTAAATAAGAATTCTATAATAATCTAAATTTTCTTTAATAAAATTATTTAAATAAAATCCAATATATATGCCTATTACTAATATTATTATTGTAATTAAAGAATTAGAAAAAATGTAATATATTAAATATATTATAAGTACAATAAGTGGAGAATAATTACTCAATTTTTCAAAATATAATGATAAATATTCCATTTAATTATATAAAACAAAATAAATTAAATAATAAGTGGTTTAATATGACCAACGCGAATATTTGTATTAATCATTATTTGATATCCGGCTTTGTTAATATTTTTAGAGAATGCCACATCCTCGCTACAAATATCTCTTATTTTTTTTCCGTCATCACATTCAATCACTTCTATTTCTGAATCAAAATATGGATATTTTAGTTTATCAAATACTTCTTTTTTAACAGCCATAAATCCCATACCAGAATATACAACTGGATAGTATTTAAATTCAGTTTCTTTTTTCCAAGTATCAATTTCATCAGGTGTGCAAAATTTGAAGCTACCATTTTTCTTAAAAAAATCAATATCCCAATCCTTTACAAATGCATAATTTGTTAAATCAGACATTCTGTACATTCCTGCAACAACTGGATGTTGATTAGTTGATTCAATTAATTCAATAACTTGATCTGGTGTAAATACAATATCACTATCTATTGTAATCCATACATCAAAATCTTGATTATTAAAAGGTTTTTGATCTTCACCTCTTAAAGTATCTAATCCAAGAGTATGCATTCTAACAAATGAAACAAACGAACCTGTCGATGGTGATATCATTATATCATATTTGCGCATATCCCATAATTTGCTTATAGTTGCTGTCCAAGCAATTAAAAATTTAGAACTAAAATTATCACCTGGTAGAGCAAATATTATTTTTTTTAGTTTTGGTAATTCATTTACAACCGTATTTTCAACAATTTTGTTTTCTTCTTCCATAATAATTTTAATTATTTATTAACTTCTTATATCATTTTAGTGAATTTATTTTGTATAAAAGCTATATAAAATATACTCACATAATAATAGATAAGTTTAAATGTCTAATAGTGACATTGTGTATAATTTTGAAATAGATTCTATATCCCCACGTTGTTGCCAACCAGATAAAATAAAACAAAATTTAAAACCACATCAGTTGGCGTGCTTATATAAAGCTATTCATATGGAAAATATAGGTTCCATAAATTACAAAATAAAAAAACATAATGATACATATGATAATATTAAAATATCAACAAATATTGGTATACTCGGAGATATAGTTGGATATGGTAAAACTTTAACGGCATTGGCAATAATAGCTCATAATCCATTAAATAATATACATGTCAATGATATTATGGTAAATAGTTATCATAGTAATAAAGCTTATAATTATTTTACAGCTGTATCAAGTAATAAAAAAACTCCAAATATTCAAGAAATGATTTCATCAACATTGATTATTGTTCCAAGAGGACCTGTATACGTACAGTGGGAAAAAACATTAAGCAACAATACATCATTAAAGTATATTGCTATTGATAGTTTAACTTATATTAAAAAGTTTTTGCCCGAATATACATTAAATAATGAGAAGGATATCATCGATTATTTCAATCAATATGATGTAGTATTAATAAAAAATACTACACTATCTAGATTTTTAGATTATTATAATAATAGTTATAAAGACAAATTTATTAATAGATGGAAACGTATTATAATTGATGAATGTCATGATATAATTAATAAAATAGAAATATTTAATTATTTATTTATTTGGTTGATAAGCGGTACATATATGAATGTATGTGATAGATTTTCGTCAAGTTCTTACTCACAATACTATAATATTAAAGATATATTAAAAGAAGAATACATTGATTACCTTTTAGTAAAATGCAATAAAAATTTTGTCAGAGAAAGTTTTAAAATTCCAGCAATGACTGAAAAATATTATTTATGTAAAATGTCTAAATATTTAAAAGCTATTAAAAATTATATTAATCAAAGTGTATTAGAAAAAATCAATGCGAATGATATATCAGGCGCTGTTAAAGAATTGGGTGGTAAAAATGATACAGAAGAAGGTATTGCTAAACTAATATGTTCTGATATGAATAAATCAATATATAATAAAAAAAAAGAAAGAGAATATGTATTAGGATTGGATATATCAGAAGAACAAAAATCTAATAAAATTAAAAATATTGATGCTGAATTAAAAATATTAGAAGATAAATTAAAAGATTTAACAGAAAGAATAACAGAAATAAAAAGTAAAACTTGTTCAATATGTCTTGATAATATAAAAGCACCCGTATTGTTAGATTGTACTCATATATTTTGTGGTTCATGTTTGATGCAATATTTGAATAATTCCAATATAATATATAAAAAATGTCCTGAATGTAGATGTGAAATTAAAAGTACAGAAAATTTAACTGCAATCATATCTGAAAAAGAAGATAATGAAGTTATAGAACAAAATAAATATGATATGATTGGAAAAGGGTTACTAAATAAAGAAGAAACTTTATTAGAGATTATTAAAAATAATGATAAAGGCAAGTTTATAGTATTTAGTAGAGTAGATTCATTCGCAAAAATAATAGAAGAGCTTAATAATAATAATATATCATATGCATCTCTAAAAGGTAATACATCTCACATGATGAATATATTAAATAATTTTAAATCAGGTAATGTAAAAGTAATTTTGCTTACAACACAATATGCAGGTTCTGGTATAGATATTAGTTGCGCGAGTGATGTTATTATATTGCATTCAATGGATATTGATAAACAACAGGCAATCGGTAGAGCACAACGTGTTGGTAGAACCGATTCTTTAAATGTACACAATCTATGTTACGATCATGAGCTACCATCAATATAATAATTATTTATTTTTAATATATATATATATTAGAATATATGAATAAAGGAGGTTTTATTAATATAAAAAATTTAATAAAATTATTGGGTCGTAATAAATATAGGCTACCACAACAACTTAGCATATCAAAAATATCAAAAGGTAAAAGTGTTAATATTAAAGACATAAACACGGATGATAACTATGTTATTGCTGTAACATATCCATCGGGAGCAAAACGAGTATTTAATGATGTACGTATCAAAGAACATAAATTATCAAATGGTAAGGTAAGTAGTTTATCATTTGTTTATAATAAAAATTATGCAGATTTTAAAATGAGAGATGGTAAATCACCATCTCAGCACAATATTACAAATTTTAGTTCAATTAAAATTTATTATACAAATGATAGTAATCCTATATCTACATCAATAGATTTAGCATTTGATTCTAGTAAATCCCCATCAAGAAAAAGTAAATCCACATCAAGAACAAGTAAATCCACATCAAGAACAAGTAAATCCGCATCAAGAACAAGTAAATCCACATCAAGAACAAGTGAAAACCATGTTCCACCATTTCTACATAAAAGTAGTGGCTTTCTTAAAAAATAAAAATTGATTATTTTTATCTTTATTATTTTATACAAATTATAAAAGATTTTATACATATAATGGTTGATGTTCTCAACGCACTGACGAGGCAGTCCTCATCATTGAGGACTTCTGAAACTATTAGTACTAAACGAAAAAAATATAAAGAAGGTACTCAAAGTTTTAATGAAAAAGAATTAGGATGTTTTACTTCTAAATACTTTGAATGTAATGATAATATGGTTGCAAGAACTTCAAGTGAAAAACAAAAGGAATATCTTAGCATTGCAGCAAAAATAGCAGAGAAATCACCTATGTATCCACATAAGCACGGGGCAATAATTCTTTATAAAGATAAAATTATATCATCTGGATATAATTATTATATGGGAGATTTTAGTATTCATGCCGAAGTTGCTGCTATATCCAAAATCAAAAAAAAACAAAAACATATACTTCGCGATTGTGATATATATGTTGTTAGAATTGGCCCCAAACGTTTTAATAATCCATTGAAATATTCTAGACCATGTCCTAATTGTCAAGATACTATTATAAAAAATAATATTAAAAATGCATACTATTCTACATCATACGAATATGATGATATTAGAAGTACAATTCATAAAAAGAATGAGTGTGAATGTGTATTTATATAATTATAATGTTAGAGAAACTTTTGGTATAACACGTTTTATGTTCTTTTTAACAACAGTAGTTCTATCTTCTTCAAAAATACGTTTAAGTAATTCTTCACCAGATAAATCATTATATTGTATTATTTTACTTTTAATATCACCCATTTTGATAGGAACTTTACATTCTTTCACATTTGTTTTAATGCGACCATGTTGTGTATTTAAATCATTATATTTATAATCAAACATAAACTTCTCTATTTTTCCATTTAATACTCTTTGATAATTTTTTCTTTCTTTTATTGCTGTTTGTAATTTACGAATTTGGTCGTCATATTTAAACCAATCATTAACAAGATTTTTAAATGATTCCAACTCTTCGGTTGATGGTTCTATGCGTTCTTCATTAATTACTTCATCAACAACTGATGAAGATTCTGCCATATTTAATAATTAATATACTATATTAAATCCTTAAATTATTTTAATATAAATGTATTTAATGTTTTTGCTTTTCTATCTCCATAATATTCTTCAATTAATTTACCATTTTTATACTTTAATATAGTTGGAAATCCTTCAATATTTTTCTTATATTTTACTTGCAAATTATTTATATTATTTGCCTCGACATTTATTATAATTATTTCATCGCTTTTATCATATTTTTTAGATAAACGTTTCCATGTCGGCATTAGATTTAAACAATGTTCGCAAATATCAGAATGATATAATATGGATACATTATTATGTTCTTTTAGTAATTTATTAACATCTGTTTTATTATCTTTATTAAGTTCAAATATCATTGTATATTATTATTTAATATTATTTTTTATTTAGTTAATAGTAGATATTATGCGTAACTATTTTATGCTTAATTATGATGAAGATTATAATATGAAAGATATCAGTACTAAATTATCTTGTGATAATATGTCATTATTATCGAAGGGTTATACAGAATATCAAAACAGAAACTTTGTTGATAAAATACAAATGGAAAGATGTATATTCAATAATAATTATCATAATGATATTTATAATATTAAAACAAATGAAAGTGAACTTAATAAAGGTTTTAATGTAAATAAAAAAAGCTGCATCTATAAAAGACCTGTTTTTGATGAAGGTGAATGGGTAAATCAATATGATATATCTAATACGTATAAAAATGTTATGAGAACAGGTAATTTATTCAATTATCAATCAAAAGCAAAAACAAATTCTAATTATAATGACAAATATAATAGAAATAAAAAAGGCTTTTCACATCTTGGTGAATGTAAAAAGGGTCCATTTGCAACATATACACAAACATTTACTAATAACTATGATAATTGTGTATAGTATTATAGTAATCTTCTACAAACATTTTAACAATTTTATATTTATCATAGCTTATTTTTTTCCCCAAATCTGTTTTAATATGTTGCATTAAAATTGTTGTGCGATGCTCTATATTTTTAATCACAGTATCTATATCACTATTTCTTTTTACAATACCGTATGTGAAATATCGCGATATTCCCATTGTTCCTAATGATTCAATTCTGTCTGCATCTCTAATACAATCTAGCTGTTTATTTAAATTATAATCAATACATTTAGTATTTGTATTTTTCATTTCAATTTCTTTTGATAAACTTATATTACATGCTAAATATACAACTTTATTTGTTGTATGTGTATCAATAATACTTTCAAAGAAGCTTCTTAATTTTTCTTCTTGACATTCTCCATTATTATATTTGTGATCACATATATCATGAACTAGTGCTGCAAGCATAACTTCAAATATTTCATTGTCATTTAATTTTTCAGAAATAGCGATTTTAGTTGCTAAGTTTTTCACTCTAAGTGCATGACTAAAATTATGAGATTCATCATAATTATCCATTGTTTCCTTGGCAAATAATTCAGTTTTATTTATTGCATTAAAATCCATACTATTCATAATGAACATGATAATATATATAATATTTGATAGCGTATCATTTTTTACATATTTATTATTTTAACTAAAAGAGTTAAAAATAGTTAAGAATTTATTATTTAATAATAATAGTATATATTATGTTTAGTTTAAGAAAAATTGATTTTATATATTTATAATAGTTATATCATACAATGCAATACGTGGGTGCACATATTAATCGTGATAAAACTATTGTAAAAACAATGGAAAATATTAAGAACGCAGGTGGGAACGCATTACAAATATTTATATCAAATCCACGTAGTACGGCTTTAACAGATATTTCAAAATATAATAGTGTTTCTCATGAAATCAAAGAATATCTCAAAGAAAATGACTTTAAATTAGTTATACATTCTCCTTATGTTATTAATGTTGCATCGGAATTTAAAAATGGCAAACGTACATTGACTATTGACGAATGCTATTGGATAAAAACAATAATAAATCAATTAGAAATATCAGATTTAATAGGATCAATTGGTGTTGTTCTTCATGTTGGCAAACATGTCAAGCTATCCTACAACGATGGACTAGAAAATATGAAAACAGCTATTAAGTATGTTTTAAATGATATTTCAACAAAAAAATTAAATACAAAATTAATTCTAGAAACTCCTGCTGGTCAAGGAACAGAATTACTTACAGACTTAAAGGACTTCATTAAATTTTATAATAGTTTTACAAAAGATGAACAAAAATATTTAGGTATTTGTTTTGATACCGCGCATACATGGGCACTTGGATATGATCTTGATGAGGCATATAATTTGTTATTTAGCAAAAGCAATGCTAAAAATATTACATTAATACATCTCAATAATAGTCAAGTTAATAAAGGTGCTAGAAAAGACAGACATGCTACTATTTTAGATGGTATGATTCCCAATGACAAAATGAATGATTTTATCAGAAGTATAAAAAATAATAAAACCGTTATTATCCTTGAAACACCATCTACTGATTATTATAAAGAAATCGCACATATTTATGATATTAAATAGTATCCTTCGCTAATATCCAATTTTCTGGCCATAAATCATGTAATTTATTATTTTTATAATATGGTCCAAACCATACTTCTGGTGCAACAACATAATTTTTATTTGCCAGATATGCTCCCATCCAAGAAAAGGTACTATTTGCAATTATAAAATTATCACATGATGACATAAGTAATATTTGTTTCCAATCAGGAATATTGTCTGCAACTTTTTTATAATGCATATTCGGATAATATTTATTGATAATTTTAATATATTCATTAACAATATTATTATCAATCTCTTGACAAAATATTAGTATATTATAATCTTGTAGCATTACATCTTTATTTGCCAGCTCTTTTAATGCATTCAAATAATATTGTACTGGTTTTATTGGGTGTAGATTTTGCAGACTATAATAATTACCAATACGAAAATGGATTGCTATTGTTTTTCTATTAAAGTATTCTGGAAACTCTTCTTTAACATTTGCAATTTTACTATCAATATCAAGTATATTTTTAATTTTATTTATATTATGTTTGAAATATTTATCACTTTGATAAAAACCCATTAATACAACATCATCATCATATTCTGGTATTTTATTATAATGATATTCTTTCTCATAATAATTATTCGAGATATCACATGTATAACTAATTTTATCTTTTAAATTATTAAACATTGTATCCCAGTAATATCTTTCTGTTTTAAATTCTGTTGTATTACAATATATTACATAATCATCACAATTATCTATATAATATGATAACATGTTAAATAACATAAACATCTGATTGCCTAATCCAGAATGCAAATGAATGCCTACTTTTTTCATTTTATATATTATATTAATAAATACCTTATATAAAATAAAAATTGATAGGTCTTTTTATTTTTTATTATTAATAAAAATGACATTAGCAACTGTATTCAAGGAACGTATTTCACAAATGCCAGATGATATTAATACAAAAAAAGATATTGAAATTTATTATAAAAATCTACTTAAAGAAATCGATGAAGAATTAAAAAAAAAAAATAAAAAACCTCTTAATCCATATCAACAATTTGTTAAGGATATGCAAGCTAAAATTAAAAGTGATAATCCTGAACTAAGTGCAAAAGAAAGATTTACAAAAATAGCTGACGAATGGCAAAAACAAAAAAATTAAATATCATTAATTATCTTTAATATTGTACCAAATCCTTCTGCGACATTAAGTTCATTATTATCACTCATCATTCTAATATCAAAATGTATCCAATTATTTCTATATTTTTTATCTATGAAATTCATTAGAAATAAACTAGCCATGAAATCATCTCCTTTTTGGCATTTATATCCGCTATTTTTAACATCAGCAACATTCGATTTAATATATTCCATATATTCAACCCATGGTGGTATTCTTATTATTTTTTCACCAATATCTTTACTTTTAGTAATAGCAATATTAGATAATTTTTCATTTACAGTAAAATAAGCGAAACTTGTATGACAATATTTATCACTTGATGTTGTCAATGTTGCTATATCAAATATATAATCGGGTTTATAATTTTTAGATATATATGCTAATGTATCAGCTAATATTAATCTACCTTCAGCATCTACGTTAACTATTTCAACAGTTTGTCCATTATATGCCTTTACAATATCTTTTGGTTTTGTAGATGCTTTTGATAAAATATTTTCAACTAAGGGACATAAACAGACAATTCTATTTTTACTATATTGCTTAACTAAGTTATCAAATATACCTATACTAATACACGCACCTTCTTTATCCATATGCATATTATTCATACTCATACTATCTTTTACAGAATATCCACCTGTATCAATTGTAACACCTTTACCAGCTAAACATATTGTTTTCTTGTAATTTATTGGTTTATAATCAAGTATTACCAACCTTGGTTTATTTTCTGAATATCCTCCTACGGCATGTATTAAATTTAATCCTAATATTTTGATTTTCTTTTCATCAATTACTTTGATACTAACATGTTTTCTATTTTTAAAATACTTTTTAATATATTTCGCAAAATTTAATGGTGTAAATTTATTTGAAGGTTCATTAATTAAATCTCTTGTAATATTAGCTGATTTAAATAAACTCATTAATTTAACTTTGTCTTTCTTATATTGTGGTGCGTAAAATAATATATTATTTTCATTATATGTTTTTTTATATTTATTAAATGAATATAATCCTTGAATAATTTTATAAACAAAGGCTTCTATTTTATCATTATTTAATTTTGCTAAATTAAATATTACTTCATTTTTCATTTTAGCATTATAAGATATAATTGTTCCAATGCTTTTTGATAATTTTATAATATCTAAATCTGATATAATCTTGATACTATTATTTTCACCTTTTGATGATATATTAATTATATTATTTTTATTTGGCAATTTATTAATAAAATTAATATACATATATTCTATATATAAACTCATATATAATTGTTTTTTTTATGTTAATACTAATTTCGAATTTTCAAATTTATATACTTTATCTGCTAATTCGAGAGCAGACTGTCTATGAGCTATTATTATAATTGTTATATTTTTATCTTTAAAACAATCCCTTATTGTATTTTGCACTGTTTCTTCACATTTTGGATCAAGTGCTGATGTTGCTTCGTCAAATATTACAATCTTTGGTTTACGTATTAATGCTCTTGCAATAGATATGCGTTGCTTTTGCCCTCCTGATAAAGAGCTTAATTCCGTACCCTCCATTTTAGTTTCATATTTATTTGGTAATTTCATAATAAAATCGTGCGCATTTGCTTGCTTAGCAGCATACTCAATATCATCTCTTGTTGCATCTTCATATCCATAAGCTATATTATTGGCAATCGTATCACTAAATAAAATACTATCCTGTGCGACATATCCTATTTTACTTTTAATCCATTTGTTATCATATAATTTTATATCTACATCATCTATCAATATATTCCCTGATTCAGGTGATAATATACCTATTATTGTTTTGACTAATGTACTTTTACCAGAGCCCGATTCTCCAATGATTGCAATTTTTTCACCACTATTTATTTTAAAATTAAAGTTATCCAATATGTAACTTTCTGATTTATCATATTTAAATTTAATATCTTTGAATTCAATATTACCTGAAATATCATTTTCAGGTATATAATAACCATTATCATTATCTACTGAATCCAACATATCAATAATACGTTTATAGGGTTCTCTGCATTTTGTAAATTCATTTTTAAAATGTATAATAGCTTTGACATTTTCATATAGAGTTTGATTATGTAAAATAAAAGTTATTAATCCATTCATTGTATTTAAATAGCGAGCTACTAATATAATTGCTATCGTTGTAAATGTTGGAATATTACTAACAAATAGTAAATTGATACCATATAGTAAAGAGTTTTTTTTGTCATACTTTTTAATTTTTTCTTGAAATTTATTAAATTTGCGATTACAATTATCTTCATTCGCATAAGTTTTTATTAAGGATACATGTGAAAGAGTTTCATGTGAATATACATTAACTTCTTTATTCAAATCATCTAATCCATCCATATAATATTTATCTAATTTTTCATATACATTTGATATTAAAAAATTAATTGGAATTAAAATACATGCTACACCTGTTAATTTCCATGATATATTAGTTAATAACCATAATGTAGCAATTACATGTATTATAGAACGCGATATTACATTGATATTCAATGAAATCAAATCTGATACAGTTCTTACGTCATTATTAATATATTCTAATAATGTACTTACTGGTGTTACTTCATAATATTTACTATTTTGATTAATAAGTTTATTATATATAATTTTTTTCAATCTTACATTCATACATTTCTGTGAATATGCAAAGCATGTTCCTCTTAATGATGTTGTAATCATGGCAAATATATTAGCGTATAATAATTTCAATAATCTATCATTGGAAAAATCACCTTGCATCATTCTACTTGTATGTTCACTTGCATATACACTAAAATATGATCCGGTGCAACCACATAATAATCCAAATGCTGTAAACTTGATATCTTTGTCACATAAATTTATATATCTTTTAACAATTGACATACTATAAATATATTTAATTCAAAAAAGCTTTAAATCATAATTTTATAGTTTTCTGGTAGATTATTATTATCTTTAATATTAATATTTTTTAGCTTTCTTTTATTAAAAATACATTTATTATTATTTACATTTTTTTCTATATCACATATACATTCATCCGTATTATGTTCTTGATGGGCAAAGTTTTTGATTTTATTTATTATAAAATCTGTATTTCCAAAAAATGAAAGATGCCATCCACCATTCTGTATTAATTTATTATGTGTTTTTCTTATATTTTCTAAAAGACGCTTTTCATTATTCATAAGAGAATTATTATATTTTTCCAATTTTAATAACTTTCCTTTCGTCCATTGTATATCTTGTTTACATGTAAAGTTATAATAATAAAAATCCATATCTAATCCATAAATATAATCTTTGCTAATTTGTAATTTATTTTCTTTTATTAGTTTTAATGTATTTTTATTTGGTATTTCATCACAATCTGTTATCATGATTATATCATCATTATTTAAATTTAGTTTTTTTATACCTTTGTCAATACAAGCCCTTTGATAATTTTCATTATCCCATGCATTTTCTGTATTAGGCATATCATTCACAATAATATAAGTAACCTTATCTAAAAACTTTTCATATAATTTGAGATTATTCTTAAAATTTAGCTCTTTTTCTTTTCCAGAATGCGTTGATGTAGCTTCAACAATAACAAATTGATCAACTATATCATATAATTCTGTAAATCTCATAAGTAATAAATTGTATTCATTATAAAATATAAAACAGTCTATGATTTTCATTATATAATTATAAAAATAAGATTCTCCTTTATATGTCAATATAATATGGGTTTTTGTTTATAACATTACTAGGTTTAACTGTTACAAGCATGTTATCAAAAGAAAATGGTATTAAAATATTATTTAATATATAATCAAAATATATTTGTTGATATGATTTTGATTTAGATTTGGGGGATGATGAAGTTGCTGAATATTTACTAGAAATAATTTTGTATTCAACCATTAAAATATCTATTAATTCATATAGACTAGCAATAATTTCATCACTTGGTGGTGCAATATCTTCTTCAAACTCATTTTTTAAAAAAGATGTTATTATTTCTGTATAATCTGATAATATCTTTAATATACTTTTCTTAGATCTAATTTTTCCTGCATAACCAAAATCATACAACATTACATTATATTTACAAGACTTTAAGTAAAAACTATTACCATTAAATATGTAATGATAATATCCTCTTTCATTATTTAGATGCCATAGAAAATTTCCAGCATGTATATCTTGATGAACACTGTTAATACTATTATGAAAAGTACCGACTGATATAAAACATTGAAACATTAAATTAAAAAATAATTCTTTGTTATTGGCATTTTTTGAGTTATCTAAAAGACTATTTAAGTCACCATTTGCAATTTCATTTATACTTATAAGTTTTCTTTCTTTTGGATAATCTTCTTCGCTACATACACATGTTTTATAGTTAATTAAAAAGTGTTTAGATTTTTTTTGCAATATAATTTTATGTGTTATGTCTGTCATAACAGATACTTCTGTGTTATTTGCTTCATTATGTTCCATTAATTTCGTTGCAAGCGGAAATGCACCTAGAACATTTTTAATAGATGTCTTATAAATACTTCCATTGAAACTATCTGTTCCTATTTTTTTTTGTAAATCAACCACATCTTTAATAGTAAAGCCAGACGCACCTGAAAAATCTTTTTCTCTTAAACATTCGTCACTACTAACTGATGTTAATTTTTTGCTAATATAAGCATAATAATATATTCTAGTATCAAGCGTAAAACGATTAACAAAAAATGTACTTTTGAGAAAGTTTTGCACTTTACTAGCACTACTGTATTTATCTGATTTTAACACATCCTGTAAAAAAACTTCTCTTTTCAGTAAAGAAGTTTTACCTAATAATAATCGTCTTCTTATATTAGCTTGTATAACTTTAATTCTCCTATCCTTACTAGAAGATGATTTACTATACATTCAATTTATTAGCTTTATATAATGAGTACATAATTTTATTTTTCTTAGATATTTTATAAACTTTATAAACTTTTATAGATTTTATAAATTATGTACTCATTTTTAATATCTATCTATAAAATATGAATACTCTTAAATATCATACTATAATACCATATCAATATATACCTGTATATACGAAAACACAATTTGTATCAGAATATTTATATGATATAACTAAAAATTGCATTTGTCTCTTTAAATGATTTATTCTTTTTGTTGTATATAATTATTATTACTAATATCAATATCCTCAGGTATATTTTCTTCTAATAATTTTTTATATAATAAATTTTCTATTTCCTTATTCATATAATCATCACTAACTTCAAATGTATTAGCTTGACTGTTTTTAGTATCACTATCTACTGTACCATATTTCATTGGAACATATTGATTAAAATCATTTTTATTCATAATATCATATGCACTGTATGGATGAAGAACAATTTTATCTTCTGAAACAACACCAATTACCTTCACCATTATTATATTAATTATATATCCATTAGATACAACTACAAATTTAACATGTTTGCCTTGAAATTTACCAGCACGATATAATATCATATCAATATCAAACATAATATAGCTATCAATTTCTACATTTGTTCTATATCTCAACATTATATCATGAACTACTTGAATATCACGTTTTTCATCATATCCAGGCAAATCCATAATACCATCTTCATTTAATTTTTTAGTTATAAATTTTAATATATCATTATAGTATGATAACAATTTTCTTTTTAATACTTCATCTTTCAAAGTTTTAGGATTAATCCATTTACTCCATTCGTTTCCTTCAACAGCTATTATTGTTTCTTCGCAATTACTTTTAAAAAGTTTCTTCAATTTATCAGTATAAGTATTATTGTCATACTCGTAATAATATACATTTTGTGCTTCATGTTTTATATCAATATCATAAGGTATGCTTGAATTTATTATATGTCGGTTCCATGGTAAATCACCAGTATTATTATACATTATTCTTGCATTAGAAGGTTTGTAATTAAATAGATTATTATATCTAATATTTGATTCGTTCATATTGAAGGTTTCGACAGTTTTTTCACTATATATATACTTTCTTATTACAATAAAATACAATATAATTATTATAATAATTGATACTAAATTAAAATAACATACAATGTAATTATCATTCATAATTATTATGATACTCTATAATTTAATGAGGAAATTATTGTTCTTAATTTATTATCATTTCTATCATTAAAATCATTTTCAAAAACATAATCACTATTACCGTTATCATCTTCTATATTAGCACAACAATCATAATTAGTTGTATCACTACAATTATAACATAAAGGACGATTTACATCAGTATCTTTATATTTTTTGAAACCTATACGTTTTACACCAACAGGAAACTCACAAAAACCATCATTGCACCCACCCCTTTTATTTGGATAATTCTTATTTGATTTGTAATATGGACATTCTTCATTTTTTGTACATTTTTTATCCCATTTACTATAATATTTTTTTACAGTGCCATCATAATTATATAATGAATCACATTCAAATTTATTTGTTATCTTATCATTTCCATAACAACCATAGTTTCCTTTATTACTACCTTTATCATTTTCTCTATCAACTGCTTCTAAGTAATCCTCAGGCATTTTAAGTCTTGTAATAAAATTTTCGATTGAACTAACAACATCAAGAGACATCGTAGGTATTAAACTTGTTTTATTACTTAAATAAACATCATATGAACGATCATTTAAATTTTTATTAAAATATTGTCTAATATTATTATAATTTTCTTCAATGAATGGATAAAACGCTTTTATTCTATATATATCAACATCATCAAAACCATTTATAAAATATTTTTGTTCTTTTAAATAATACATATAATTACTATCAAGAACTACATAAGTAAATAAATAATCAAACTTTTTATCTTTACTCTTTAAATCTTCGGTTGTTATTTTAACAACAGTTATTTTTGAAATATCTTGTCTATATGCTTTAATGAATGCTTGAATAAATAAATAATCGGTCATTGAAACATATGCTAATACTTTTCTATTTAGATTCCAAATACACTTATCAATTCCCAATCTAATTGTACTAATACATATAAATATACCTTGGTCATATTTTATTGTCTTTGAAATATTATTAAGAACATAATAATTAATATATGGATCTAATATAATTGTTAATGGTTTATTTATACCCACTATACTTCCGTCAATTTTATTTGTTTTTTTCATATTATCTATTAAATCAGCCATGCTATCACTAGATACAAATAATGATCCAGTAACATTTTGTTGATTATCCGTAATTAATACAGTATTATTTATAAAAGTTTCTTTACAAGAAAAATTCACTAAAAAAATTATCAATATTATAACTAATATTAATAGTAATATATTATAAATCATTTTTTTCTTTCCTTATTAAAATAATAGATAAAGAATGTTTTCGAGAAGAATTATAACACTTGTAATTTATTTATTAATTGTAGCCATATTATTTGTGACGAGACCTTATATTATGTTTGACGGTGATGGTAATATGAAAAAATTCGGTTATAAAATAGATGATGAAACAACAATAATTCCTGTTATGTTAGTGCTACCATTACTCGCTATTATTTTATATTTAACAGTATTAATGATAGAATTAATATATATATAATCATGAATGAATTAATAAATGGGTTTTGTGGTAATCATATTATTTATAAGGAAATATTAACATGGTTAGAAAACTTTAATTATAATACTAAAATATCGCCAGAAAGTTGTATAATAGTATCGGGGACAACATGTATTGGAAAAACTTATACAATTAATGCTATATGTAATTATTTGAATTATGATATAACAACTATTGATAATAATAATTGTTATACATCAGAACATATGAAAGATGTAATACAAAAAACTACAAGCTCTTCATTGATGCAAATACTCACCAATAATATTAGAAATAAAGTTATTGTCATTGATAATTTTGATTGTATATTTGTAAATGATAAAACTATTAATGTATGTTTATTAAAATTATTAAATGAAAAAAAGCTTAAAAATATACCAATTATTTGTATTACAAATAAAGATATAATTAAGAAAATCGGTGAAATAAAAAAAGTTTGTAAAATATACAACTTAGAAATACCTAATTATAAAGACATAAAATGTTTATTGAGTAAAAGAAAGATAAATAATATAGATGAGTTATTTAAAGCATCAAACGGTAACTTAGATAAATTATTTAATGATATAGAAAATCAAAATGAAGAATTAGAACAATTTATCGTTGAAGATTATACAGATATAGGCTTTTTGTACGGGGACAAATTTGATAGAGAAAAAATTGAAAAAATAATAAGTAAGGATTCGTGGATGATACCTTTAAAATTTCATGAAAATTTAATTAAAGATTTAGATAATCGCACAGGAACATATAAGAAAAAAAATGATTTTTATAAAAAAATTATGGATATGATGTGTTATTATGATTTTTATATGTTTAAAAACAATGTAGATTCGTGCATAAATATATTTACATCATATGTATATTACTTGTCATTATTTAAATATAAGAAGGGAGCTATATCAAATATAGGAAGTTTCACTAAAATTTTGAGTTACTTGTCATTACAGAAAAAAAATATTAAATCAACATATAATTCAAGTAATTTTCCATATTACCAAATATCAAATTATCATACAAATTTATTTAATAGAAAATTTATTTCCTTTAATTAGATAATTGAAATAAAAAAATGGCGGGCGTACCAAAGAATGAAAATAATGATATTTTAGATAATGTTGGTGATAGTGTTTCAAGTGCTTTTTCAAATGCAAGTGATATTGCTACTAATAACAAAATAATCCAAAATACAGGTGCGGCTATAAGTTCTACCGCTTCTTCCTTAACTAATGCCGTTAGCAATATTTCTGTTCAAGAAACTAAGGATGCTATTGTAGAAACATTAAGTGATAATAATAGTGTAATATTCTTAGCAATAATATTATTGGTAATTGCCGCAGTTGTTGGATATATTATATATTATATTATAACTGATACAGTTTTATATCAACAAAGAATATTAATACCTGGTTCTGATGTTCCATTATTTTGTAACCAATTAACTGAACTAAAATTTAAACAACAATTAGAAAGTGGAAATGGTAAAAAGCGCTCTTATTGCTTTTGGATATATATATTCAATATAAATTCTGGGTCAGGTAGATATAGACATGTTGCTCATATAAGTAATAATGATAATAATAAATATATCGCAGATGCAAGCCCACATATTATATTAGATAAGGATAGAAATACATTACATGTAAGATTTGCATTAAATAATAATTCAGAACCATATTGGTCAAAAACCGAAGACTATTCCGAATCAAGTATTAATAATTATTTATCAGATGATAATATTGCAACTGGATTCTCTATCAATTATATACCAATACAACGATGGGTACATGTAGGTTTCGTAATAAATGATATTGGAGGTGGTTCAATAACAACATATATCGACGGTAATTATTATAATACTCATGATAGAAAAAATGGATTTGTAGGAACATTGAGATTAGATAAATTAAATTTAGATAGCAAAGGTTCTTTGATAGTTGGTGGTCAAGGAACAGGTAGTCCATATGGATTTTCAGGTTTATTAAGTAAATTTACTATGTTTAATTATGATTTAAATAAAAATGATATGTACAAGGAATACAGCGCGGGACCAATAAACGGTATGTTAGCTTCACTTGGAATAGGTGCATATGGATTAAGAAATCCAATATATAAATTAAAATCAGCTGATGTTGAAATGAGTTAATAAATTATATAAAGTTAATAATTATTTTTATTTCCATATTTTAAATAGATAAGTAACAAATAATGGAAAGTAGTCCCGTACAACAAATTATAATTTCATTGATTGTATTATTATTAATGGGCTATGTAGCATATAATATATATTTAATTGAATTGCAAAGTATGTTTAATGGTGAAAATAATATAAGAAGAGAAGTTAATATTATTAAAGGAGTTTATGATTTTTATTCAAACAAAGAATGGAAATATAATACCAACAATAAAACGCATAATAATTATTTACCAATTAAATCATCAATTAATCAGCAAGGTGGAGCAGAATATTCATATAATTTCTGGTTATATGTTAACAAAGAAAAATTAGAAAAATATAATAATGAAAATAAAGATATTGCTTTGTTATTGAAAGGTGAAAAAATTTTTTATTATAATGTAAATAATTATAATTGTTCTGCTCGTTCTTCTGATGAAATAATAATACCAACTTTATTAACAAAAAATCCATTAATTCGTATTAATCATAATGGTTCAAAATTAGCTGTTGATTATAATAATATTTTATCACCTGATTCGTATCAATATAATTCATCATATGAGGGATGTGGTCAAACGAAACCCGATGCCAATTGGGAAACAAAAAATAAAAATTTATTAGGTATTTGGGATATACCATTTGATAATAAATGGTTCATGATTACTATTGTTATGAAAGAAATAGCAGATAGTGCTAATATATTAGCGGTTAATCGCGCGATGTGTAAAATATATATGAATGGTATGTTAGTTTTTGATGACAAAGTTGAAACTAAATATGGTGTTGAATTAAATAACACACACTCCGCAACACATAAAGATAATAAATCGCCACTTTATATAAATCCAGGGTTGACTAATATTATATCACGTGATGCAAATAATGGTGTTAATTTAGATCAATTCTATGATACAACAAAATTAGGTGAAGAAAATATTCTTAAAATGGGAGACATTAAATATTTTAATTATGCAATAAGTGAAGATATGATTAATGAAATTTTTAATAAAGGTCTATATAAAGAAAAAGCAATTAAAAAAGAGAAAATATCTGTTGATTATAATATGATGGTTCCATTTCATGAGCTTGAAAATAGTTCAATTAAACAACTTTAAATAATTTGTATATATTAATTAATAATGCCTCCAAGAATTTCTTTATCTGAATTATATAATTTAAAGGAAAAGAAAAATAGTGCAAAATATATTACATTTGATAAAATTATTGAAATTTGTCATATGAAAATAAAAAAAACTGCTACAATTGGTGGCATGAATATTTTTTATGAAATACCATATTATGTTTATGGAAAGCCTCTTTATAAGATTAAAGATTGCATTGATTATGTTGTTGATTCATTGAGAAAAAATGGATTATTCGTTCAAATATTACCAGAACCTAATCCAAATATTATATATATATCATGGAATCCGAATGAAATATCAAAGAAAAAATTGTTAACGTAATTTGTTCATCTACAATAAATGCATGTGCAATTTTCATATTGTGGTGTTAATTTTTTTTACATATGTTACATTGTTTTGTTATTATCATATTATCAAATCGTTTATTAATATTATCCATTTACAATAATATATATAAAAAATATTTATATATATAATAAATAAGATATGCAGATTTTTGTTAAAACATTAACTGGTAAAACTATTACACTTGAAGTAGAATCTTCTGATACAATTGATATGATTAAAAGTAAAATCCAAGATAAAGAAGGTATTCCACCCGATCAACAAAGATTAATTTTTGCTGGAAAACAACTTGAAGATGGTAGAACACTTGCTGATTATAATATTCAAAAAGAATCAACCCTCCATTTAGTTTTACGTTTAAGAGGCGGATATATCATTGAATATTAAAAACTTATGTGTTCTATTTTAATAGAAAAATGATAAAAGACGCAAGTTATATAGTACATAATGTCAAAAATTATGATGTCACGTTCTCAAATGATCGACGCTCTTCCCGATGATATTCTTCGCGAATGTGCAAAATATATTTGCATACCACCTGTTTCTTTGTTGAATGAGATTGAACATTATGGTAAAATTAGGAAGGCGCTTTTCTGGACAAAGCAGTTTAAATATAACGACTTATCAGATTTTCATTACAATCTACTTAAATTATGGTATCAAGAAAAAGCAATTAATTTTATTGGCGAATTGAATGCTGAACATGATGGCGTTTGTGATTTAGTTTTATCATATGACAAAGATGAACAAAACAAAGTATTTATTGAATTGATAAAGAAATTATTAATGAATATTAATCCAAATAATATAGAAAATATAACAGAAAAATACGAAAAACATTATAAAAATATAAAATATATGGGTTCTTAAATATTAAAATTATTACTATATATTTTCCATAATATTTTTTTTGACATTTATACCATATAGTCATATATTTGCAACAATAAATGGTATAGAAAAAATAAAAATTGATTGTGTATTTTTGATATTTTTATTATCAAAAATAATCTCAAATGCCTACTTATAAAATCTGCTGTCATAAGTTCAATAGCTATGTAGAAAAACATGATGATATTGGTGATGTTGTAAAAATTCCTAGAAGTTATAAGAATAAGTTTTATGGAGATAAAATTAAAGCAGATAAGAATATTAAAGTAAAGATGAGAGATAGCCGCTATTCCCATAAAAATTGCCGTACAGTTAATAAGGATTGGAAAGATTTCAATAATATGCAGTAATAAATTTGTTCTATAAAATGATTATGTATGTTTTATATTTTTTTATCCGATAAACCAGACAAGCAAAGAAGCCTATCGCATAATGACTCTTTTCAAGTTCCATGTTGAGAACATGCTTAATGCTCTTAATACCAAGAAGGTTGTTGATGAGTATTGCAAGCAGTTATGGAAGGAATACAAGTATATATTCTTATTTTTTCTTACTAAAAATACATTGTTTCAAATAAAAATTTCTCAAAATTTTCTTTTAACGAATCTAATAATTTTAAATGCTTTATACGTATCATATTATGTGAATTAATAATTTACTTTTATCTATTTAGCATTCATAATATAATTAATATATTTATAACTATCATCTTTAATATTCCATGATATTTTTCCATAAGGAAGAGATGCCAACAAAATTTCACATGGAGAATGATCAATTGGGTTACACATCCACCCTACACATGCAATTACACTATATTTCAAATTAAAATTATTAAATAATCTTAATACCGATAATTGCAAATCTGTGTTACCAGATGGTCCAGAAATATAATCTTGATCGTATTTTTTCATTAATTTAATATAAAAATTTTCTTCATTTATTTTCCAATATCTATATCCAGTCATCCATGGTAAATATTTATCACTTTTTTTTAAACTCATATACTTTATTTCTCTAATACTTAATGGTGGGTATACGTCGTATTTTTTTACCTTATAATTTTTATTATTTTTTCTAGGCTCTCTTAAACTATCAAGCATTGGAAAAGTATTCATGCGCGAAGCTGAAACACTACCATCTTGTGATAAACTAATAAATTTACATGGTAATATACATTCATCGCATTCTATAATATACTGTTGTAATTCTTTGATATCACTTATCCCAGTTAATTGATATAAACGTTGTGTTATTTTATTCTTTTGTTTTTTATTAATTAACTTATTATTTTTACAAATTGCCCATATTATAACATTACATGCTCTCATAGAAAAATTCATTATTATTGTCATTTGCTCTCTTAAATTACCATATTCTATAACATCAATTAAATCATCACTTGATGTTTGACCAGCTGACTGTATATTACTACCATTTGCATTACCACTCAAATAATATTTTAAAGTATCTAAGAAATCTATTTTTTTATCTTTTGAATACTGAAATATCAAATCTTTAATTAATTTACATACGTCACTTATATATTTAATTGTTTTTTTATCGTCACAACATTTAATACTTATCGCTTTGATTTTTTCAATATTCATTCTTCATTCTATTATTTTAAAATAAAAAATTGATATAAATAATTATTATGATTTAGCAATCAAGTTTAATATATGGAATGTACTAAATGCCATACAGTTAAAAATTTTGAAGAATTTTCATATAAAAATGTAAGTGATAAAATCTATTATTTATATTGTGATTTATGTAGAAAAAAAACGCAGGTAATACAATCAAAATATAAAGAAAAGGCTAAGGAAAATTACAATTTAAAGAAAAAACAAAATTCTGTTCAATGTGACTGTGGAATAACATATGTATGTTTTAGAGATTATCACATATATAGACATATAAACAGTAAGAAACATAAAAATCTATTAAAATCTGACGTGGATGCTAATTTATAATTTTAAAGAAACCTTATTGCTTTTAAATATAAAAGGTGTAATACATTTTGGAGCACATAATTGTGAAGAGATAGATTTTTATAAATCCATTGGCATTAATGACATTTTTTGGATTGATGCTAATCCAAAACACGATAATATCCATAAATATTTAGTAAGTGATAAAGATGATGAAGAATACATATTTAATATATCTAATAATACAGAATCATCATCTATGTATAATATGAAATTACATTCAACGAAATATCCAGATATTATTTATGATAATACTGTTGAATTAAAAACTAAAACAATTGACACAATATATATTCTTAATAATATTAATAATAAAAAATATAATATGTGGAATATTTGCATACAAGGCGCTGAATTAAAAGCATTACATGGTGGTATTAATAACATTGATAATGTAGATGTAATATTTACAAAAGTTTACAATAAAGAATTATATGATAATTGTCCATCAGCGCATGATATTGATATTTTTCTATTAAAATATAATTTTAATAGAGTAATTACTGAATATACAATTAATGGATGGGGAGTAGCATTATATGTGAAAAAAAATGTTGCTTATAAGTATAAAACATAGTAATAATGCCTACCGGTGGTAGTGATTGTGGATGCGCACAAAATGGCGGTAAGAAGAAAGGTGCGTCTAAAAAGCGTGGATTATCTGATTATAATAAATTTATGAAAACTGAAATACAAAAGGTAAAAAAAGAAAATCCTAAATTAACCCATCAGCAAGCTTTCAAAAAAGCTGCTAGTAATTGGACTGGGAAAAAATAAATTATTTTTATTAACTTATATTATTGATAGATAAATGAGTAAAAGATTTATTCCCCCTCAGAAAAAAGGATATACTGTTTATTCTATATCTAATTGCAAATACTGTATGATGTCATGTGATATAATAAAGTCTAATATAAAAATAATTAATTGTGATGATTATATATTAACTTTGCGTGATAGAGATGTATTTTATAAAAAAATACAAAAACACACAAAGATTAAATACATACATTTTCCTATGATATTTAAGGATGGTAAGTTTATAGGTGGGTACAAAGAGCTAATATCTTAGTCAAGGTCGGATAGTGTGTCGTAGTCTGATGGGTCATAGAAATTATCATATTTGTCATCAGTATCAGATGTATTGTCGTCTTCTACGACGAGAGAAATATTACCGAATGTCCTGCGGTTGATTTTTTTGACTTTTTTAACCTTAAAGATGTCGTACTTCTCACTGTTGCTTCTGGTTACTGAAAACATTGCTTTACTGTCTTAGTTTGATGTCGTGTTTAGGGAATTTGTTTCGCAAATATTGTAGTCGCTTTTTCTTGTTAATACTTAACTAAAACAGAATAATCAATTTTTTATTATATCTGTTCATTTTTATTCCCGAATGTTGATTCACCATTATAATATATATACAAATATCCATCTTCGTTTTTCATATGTTCATATAAATATGCCATTGTTGATGTTAATGGTGGTAGAATATTTTCAACAAATACAAATATGGCTTGGTCTGCTTCAATTTTAATACGTTTTCTTATGATAACTATAAACTGACTAAGTGTCATATCAACAGGAGCAAGATATTTATTTTTATCAATATCATTTAAATTAGAACCCGCAGTTTTTTTTACAATAATAGGAACACGTTCTGGATATTTCTCTCTAATTTTAGTAGTTTCACGTATTCTATGTTTAATATCACTTGAAATCATACGAATTTCTATAATAATATGTATATTATTATATTTTTAAATAAAATAATATATATTAATAAAAAGAATAGGATGTCTTAGCTTTAATGATAAAGTTTGTGGTAAACAGTATATATTTACAGATGATTAAAAAAATTTCTTGGAAATCAAGATATATATATAAAATAAAGGAATACCGTAAATAGTGTATTCAAAGCATAAAGGTAAGTTAATTACTGTCAAATATTATAAGGCTTATAATAAATGTCACATCAAGTAAACCAGAAGAAGGTTCATAAAAAAGAGTACATAATTTTATTTTTCTAATGATTTTTATAAATTTTATGAAATTCAATAAATTATATAAATTATGTACTCAATATATTATATAAAAGATACATAATATTTAAATTATAAATGGGAAATTTTAAATTATATGATACTCTTGGTATAGAAAAGAATTCTTCTGATAGTGATATTAAAAAGGCTTATCATAAACTTGCTATGAAATATCATCCAGATAAAAACAAAGATAATCCAGAAGCAGAGCAAAAGTTCAAGGAAATATCAAATGCATACAATGTATTAAGTAATAATCAAGAAAGGCAAAAATATGATATGTGTGGTGATGAAAACTATAATAATAGTGGTAATGACACACCTATGAGAAATCCTCATGATATATTTGAAGCAATTTTTAGAAATCATGGTAGAAGTGGTTTTGAAGATGATTTATTTGGTAATATTGGAGGATTTGGCAGAGGAGGAAAGCAAGGAAGACCAGCGAAAGCTGGAACAATTGAAAAAACATTTAATTTAACACTTGATGATATTTATAATGGTGTAAAGAAGGAACTCAATATAAACATACAAAAATATTGTTTAGATTGTAATATCACATGCCCAGATTGTGATGGTAAAGGCAGTGTTCATAGAATACATAATATGGGTATAATACAAACAGTATTTCAAACAACATGTAAACAATGTGATGGAGAGGGTAATATAATAAAGGGAAAAATAGGGTGTAAAATATGTAGCGGTAAAGGATTTTATAATAAAGAAAGAAGGGCTACTCTAATTATACCCAAGGGTGTAGATGAGAATTATAAAACAGCTTTTCCAGAATTAGGAGAGCAACCAAAAACAAATGATGTAAAACCAGGTGATTTAATTATTGGTATTAAAATAGATAAACATAGGTATTTTGAAAGAAAAGGTGACGATTTGTATTATAAAAAACAAATATCATTTGTTAATTCAATCGTTGGAGAAAAATTTAAAATATCATATTTCAATGAAATTGTAGAAATAGATACTATGAAATTTGGTGTAGTACATAATTCTAAGAAATATTTAGTTGAAGGCAAGGGATTGCCAACATTGAACGGGAAAAGTAAAGGAAATATGTATATTGAATTTGTTATTGATTATCCAAAAATTAAAAACATAGAAAAAGTAGATAAATTACGCGAAGCATTAAATGATGTATTTATATAGTTGCGCTATTTTTATTGTGTTCAATCGCATATAAAATATTATATATTGGTGATAATTCAGTTGTATAATCAAAACCAAATTTTTTAACAAACTTAGCTAATTTCTTAGCATAAACATTATCTAATATTTTTCTATTATCTGGTGTTGCAACAATATATAAATAATTATCATCAGTAATTATTTTTTTATTTATATAAAATAGTTTTCCTCCATTATCATATTGTAAGAAACTAGTATCTAATTTTTCTAAACTAAAATATGAGAATCCGTTGGATAAAAAAGATTTATCGGAATTATAATCAGAAAAAATAAGACCTTCAACATTTTCTGGTTTACCAAAATATACATTAGTAATTTCTTTTATAAAATTATACTCAAAACATATACTATAATTATTAAGAATATCATTTGCCAATTTTTTTTGTATTATATAAACTCTATAAACATAGGGATTTTCATATGATTTATTGAT
>Ga0208784_1000116_pt1 | contig 37994 bp, 56 predicted proteins | sample DEB19_08_DNA_FD_184531 | JGI IMG/M metagenome (GOLD analysis project Ga0208784, IMG submission 184531) | Aqueous microbial communities from the Delaware River and Bay under freshwater to marine salinity gradient to study organic matter... | ecosystem: Environmental > Aquatic > Marine > Coastal ... | reverse complement strand
TGGTGTTGTTGCTGTATTCACTCAACAAAACTTGATAGCCAGAATCTTTTGAAGTCTCAAATAGGCTTGCCGGAGAAGTTGTGCCTACGCCAAGCGATCCCGCCACGCTGCTCGTCCCCGTCCCGCTGACGGTGAGGTTGCCGCCAAACGTCGGGCTGTAGGCATTGAGCTTCCGCGTGCCGTTGGCGCTGCCGTCAACTGCTACGAAATCGTCTGACGCCGTGCTGGCGGCTGTCGTGGCTAGGTCTTTGATTCTGATGTCAGCCATGGAAGTAGGGCGTTAAGGAGTTTGAACGTACACGATCAAGTCACCAGCGGAGGTCTGGAACTTATCGCCTGTTGCCGTCACCAAGTAGCCGTCCGGCTGCACCGGCTCATTGCTATCGTAGATGACGGTATCGTTGAGCGCGGTCGCCGTCCGGCGTCCGAGCATGTCAACGAAGGAGGCGAAGACTCCAGGACTCACAGTTGGAACTCGCTGGCTTGGATGGCAGCATCGCTGCTGCCCTGACGGATGAATTTGGCAGCGGAGGCGGCGGCCTTGCTCCAGGTGTAATGGGAACCGGAGTAAAGCCGGTGGCCGTTCGTGCTAGTGGGCGTGGAGCCGTCAAACGTGCACATTACGTCGGCATCCTGCACGTCCAGCACCACCATGTTGGTGGAGCCATTGAAGGCGGTGGCAAATTGCACCGCAGAGTTACTGACGGTCAGCCGTTGGTCAGGAACGGCGGTGTTACCCGAAATGCTCGGGTAGGGGAAGAGGTTGGTGTAATTGTAAGCCATTGCGGTGAAAGGGTTACCAAGACCTGTTTTGCGAGGTGGTGTGGGTGTAGACCTGTACTTGGAAGTTGTCGGGCTGCTGCCGCTCAATCCGGTCCCATTCGTTGAGCTTCTTCAGTTCTGCCGTCTGGTAGGCTTGCGTGGCCTTGTCGGCCTGTCCGTCCTGAATCAGCCAGTCCCCGTACGTTTGCCAGATGAACACGCTGGACAGGCTTTCCGGCAGTTCCTGCAACTCCCACTTGCTCGGGGTGTCCTCGGGATCCTGCCCCGCCGTGGTGGCGGCTAGGCACTTCCAGTAATCGCTGGTTCCAGCTAACGCCCCCGTTGTCCGAGTGTAGTAAACGTACTGCCCAGCGACGTAGGTAGCCGTGGCCGAGAACGTGTCACCGGAGTAGTTGTAAGGGGCACGGCGGTAGAAGAGGTAGACCGGGTTGGCAGGATTAGTGTTGTATGAGACGTAGCCATTCGTCCCCATGAATCCACCAGCCGTGGAAATCATCTGGTAGCCCTGATCGGTGACGACGAACCCTTGCGGGCGCGGGTAGGTCACCATCGCGGGATTATCCACCCACGCTTGGAACAAGGCATCAATCACCTTCTCGCCAGTCTGGTCGTACGGGACGATGAACTGGTTGGGGCTGACATTCGTCTGCTGCACCACAAGGTTGCCCCAGAGGTACACGCCCTTGGCGGTATCGCCCGCGTAAGAGATCGTGCTGCCATCGGTGGACACGTTGACCGAGTAGGTCTGGGCGGTGCAGGCCGTACCCGTCGTGTAGGTGATCGTGCAGAGGAAGAAGCCGTTGGGGCACTGCTGGATATTGGCGGAGGTGACGCCAGATTGCGTCCCGATTGTGCCTGCTTGCACGTTGAAGAACGTGCTAAAGGTCGTGGTGCCGTCATTAACCGCCAGCCGGATGTAATCGCGGCTATTCGGGCGGGCGTAGACCGAGGCTTGGTACTGCGTGCTCGGAAACCCGCTAATCGCCTGAGAAACGCTGTGCTGGCCGCTAGTGACCGTTTCCAGCAGCCTGTTGGCCGTTACCCGGTTGTCCGCAGGGTTAGCAATGGAATTAGCCGTTACGGTCAGGTTGGTGGCCGTCCAGACGCTTGTTTGGCTAAGGTCGTTGGGGTACGTCAGTAGGTCACCGGCAAACCGTGCCTCACCCCAGATTGAGAGATCGGGCCAGTTACCGGCGCCCCAGATCTGTCGGACGTTGCTGTTGAAAAGCGTGTTGAGGGTATCCGCCAGTTCCGTCGTCAGCCTGCTCATCGGGATGCCGATGAGGCTGGTCAGCCGTGACAACGCGGTACTGTAGGGGATCGTCCTCAAGAATCCTTATTGGCGTACCACCCGCCGGTAAGACCGTGACGGGCGGCGCTGACCTTAGGCCGGTAGCCCTTGGCGCACATGTCGGGATTGTCCTTCAAGTATTCCGGCATCCACTCATGCACGGCATTTCCGTGCTGCTGCTGGAGGCGGAAAAACAGACGCGGGTCAATACGGGCCGCCATCTGCCCCAAGCCCTCAATCTTGGTGGAGCCTTGGGCACGCATGACCTTAGCTTGTTCCACCTGTCGCAGACCTGCCTTGACCTTCTCGTCGGGCAGACCCTCCTCGACCTCACGCCAGAATTCGCGGACAAGCGACGGCGGCAGGGAGGCGATGACTTGAGGCTCGTCAGAAACCATAAAAGAGGAAGGGGGCAGAGCCTTTGCAGGATGCCCCCAGTATCATTATCCGAGCTTGGTCGGATCGGTCAGATCAACGATGTTCAGGTAGATGTCCAACTCGCCCGCCGTGAGGGCGGACGGCGAACCACCCGTGGCATTCGTGAAGATCGCAACGAGGTTCGCAGACGCCGTAGCGGTGCGGATCGTGGCGGTCGTCGGAACGCCGGCCAGCACGCCAGCCGTCAGCACCGACTGAGCGGTGACGAGGTTGTTCGTGGTGGTCGTGGTGCCAACCTGGATGGTGAAGGCAGTCGTGCCAGCAAAGGCAGTCGTGACGTTCACCAGCGCATTGTTGAGAACATACTTCGACGGCAGCGCACCCAGCGTCAGCGTGACGGTATCGGACGAACCGGAACCGAAAGCGACATCGGAGTACTTGACGTTGAACTTGTTCGAGAAGCCGCGAGCCTGCTCCTGAAGCGAAAGCTCAGAAGTGCGGGCGCGGGCGATGGTGACAGCAGTATCAGCCATGGTAGTGATCTCCTATGGTTGAGGGTTAGCTCGTCGCGGCGAACTTGCCGAGGCCGAGAGGATTCTTAACCATGAGGGTCAACGCCGCGAGGATGAACCCGCGACGACCACCACCGAGGTCAGGAAGTTCGTTGCTTTCGATACCGAGCATATAGCCGATGCCGACCAGCTCGGGGTCGATGACGTAGCCACGGGCCTTCTGCTGGTCCGTGGTGGACGACGGATCGCCGCCATCAAGGATGCCGTTGAACAGGTCCGGGACGATGGTCACGGTGTGGAAGTCGCCGACGTAAACGGTCACGTCGAGGTCGATCTGATGCTCCGAGGCATCCTGCGTGACCATGTAGGTCTTCGTGGTGCCGGAAGAACCTTCCGTGCGCTGGAACTTGCTGATCGCACGCTTGAGCGAGGGACCGGCAAACAGCGTGTAGGAGCGACGGCCACCGACCTGCTGGAAGATCGACTGGAACACGTCGTTGAAGGCCGACTCACCAAGGGTGCTGGTGCTGGTCGAGTTGATGTTGCCGGTGGGCGTGCGGAAGGCAGCGGGCACGTCCGAACCGGGCGTGTTGCTGATCCACTTGCCGAGGGCACGCAGCTTGTAGGGGGCCGGCGGAGCCTCCTGCTGGCGATCATTGTCGGAGCCGATGCAGGCTTCGATGTCGCGCTTCAGTTCGCGCATCGCCTTCATCTTGGCATTCGCAACCTCGCTGGACACGCCAGCAACGTCCGAAGCCTCCTGGAGGCGGGAAACCATCCACTGCTCGCGGAACTGCTGAACGTAGTTACCGATACGAGCGCGGTTGACGGCCTGATTAGAGAAGGCGAGGACATCCTGACCTTCCAGCACGCCACCAAAGGCGACCGGGGAAAGGCTATCGACCTGCCACTCCTGATAGGCATTGGTCATTCTCTTCGTCTTGGAGAACGTCGAGATCTTGGGAGTATCCTCGGGAGCGAGGATGGTCAGGAAGTCCGTGAGGTCTTCACGGTCGCCCGCCACATTGTAAGTAGTTGATAGAGCCATGACAGATGTTTAACGAGTTGATTTGGCCGCTTCTCGGGCCAGGAGGAATTGGACTGCTTCGTTGGTCGTGACTCCACCCTTCTTGGACAGATGCGCTCGGAGGGCATCGACTTGCGCTTGGCTCTTGGTTCCACTGGGCGTCCGAGATTCGGAACTACCCGTGGTAGCAACGGTTTGAGCGGCGGGCGGCTTGCTGGAGGGAACAACCCCAGTCTTGTTAGACTTGGACTTGCCCTTCTCCTTGGCCTCCAACGCTTTCAGACCCTCAATCTGCACCCCTATGATCCAGTCCGAGTTAGGCAGATTCTTCAGCCACGGCATTTGCAGGTAAGCCTGCTGGGCCGCGACGTACTCGGTGGTGCTTTTGTCCTTCAAGAAGGGGAACTTCTCGTAGGCAAGCTGTTGAGCCTGATGCCTTTGCTGCAAGAACGCGGTACGGGCAGGGATGTCATCCTCCAACGTCTTTTCAGCGTTGATGATGATCGTGTTCAACTGCTCGCGGTCCAAAATCTGATCTCCCAGTTGAATGGGTTCAAAGTTTGAACGCGCTAACTGCTGCTGGGCAAACCGCTTGGCTTCCTTCGCCTGTTGGGCGAGGGACTGAAGCTGGTTGAAGTCCTCAATCTGGGCTAGTGGCAGGTTCCCTTGCGGGAGCGGAGCAACCGGGGCAGCGGGGGCTTGCGCCTGCTGACCTTGCTGCGCCTTGGCCACTTCCAGACGGAGTTCGTTCAACTGGGCCTCAAGGGCTTTACGTTTTGCGACCTCCTTGCCTATGCGCTTGTCGATCTTCTTTTGAAGATCCGGCGTGATCTGTGAAGGAACGGAATCTTCCTCGGCCTCGGTGCCTTCCGCTTGCGCGTCAGGAGCCTGCGCCTCGGGTTCGACCGACTCGGCGGGTGCCGCTTCGGTTGATGCGGATGATTCAGCCGGTTCCGGCTGTGGCGTCTGATCCACTAGCTTCGCCTGGGCTTTAGCGTTCTCGGCCTCCATGTTAAGGAGGCGTTGAGCAGCCTGGGTGATGCTCAGATTGGCCTTTTTTGGTGCATCGCCTTTTGCCTCGGGCGCGGATTGCGCTTCAGCGGGCTGCGAAGGAGCGGAGGATGTTTCGTTAGACATGGGTTTATGGCCCCCAAGGGCTTATGGCAGGGCGTGATGCCCAGTGCCATTAGCCGTGCTAATCGAAACACCAACTGTCAAGCGGTATTAGAAAGATTTATTCAACCTGTTCCGCGTCCGCTTCTGCCAACCGCGTCTGAACGTGATCATCGCATAGGTTGATGATCGCTTCATACGCACGGATTTCACCGAGGGCGGCGGCGGTGAGGCGTTCGTCCTTCACCACCGTGTCATTCATCAAGTCCAGCAGCGTGTTGCGCTGAATCTCACGCAAGCCCTCCACGAAATCCTGAAAGGCATCGTTGCCGATCAGTCGAGCGAGAGCGGTTTGCAGCCGCTCGGCGCGTTCGCGGGGAGTGAGTAGCGTGTGCTTTTTCGTTGGCATCAAGGCGTGGTAGTGGCCGGCATCGGGCCGGGCATCGCGGCACCAAGGCGACCAATCTGCGCGTTCTGCTGCTGTTGCGCTTGGAACTGGTACTGCTTGGCCCGTGCATCAATGCGCTCGCGGAAGGCATTATCTTGCGAGTACCGCTGCTGCACGTCGGGCTGCTGGAGGTACTGCTGCATGACTTGCAGGCCGATCTGGGGCGGCGTGCCAATGCGGATGTTCTTGGGAATGCCGGCAAAAATCTGAGCCAAGTCCTGCTGCTCGTCGTTGACGATCTGCTGCTGGCCAGCTTTGGCGGGACGGATGATGCGTTCCGCGATGTTGGGGTCGATGGACGACACGAACGCTTGGAAGAGCGCGGCCCAATCGCAGACGCCGTCGCGGTCAAGCGACTGGGCGCCTTGGATGATGGCCGTCCACTTTTCCGACATCCGCTTGAAGTCCGTGGACTGCACGTCCCACGACAGGTAGAAGTCGAACTCCTCGTTCACGTCTCCCTTGTTGAACACCATGCTCTCGGCGTCCTTTACTCCCATGACGCGGAAGACGATCTGTTCTTGGCCGTACTGCTTGTACAGTTTCCAGATCTGTCGGAAGCTCTTGGCCAAGCAGGTGAGGAATTTGTTTACCTCAAACTGATTGTAGATCGGGTCAATGGACGGATCGCCTTCCTTGCTGGCAAAACCGTTGTACTCCTTGAACGATGCTTCCAGCAGGTTCTCAGAGTTCTCCGTGTTCATGTCCGGTATCGGACGGTCGGCGTAATGGTACTCATTCGGACGCCGTTCCGAGATCATGGCACCTGGACCCCAGCGGCCCGGCGGGCGGCCTTGCGGGTAGCAGATCGGAGGAAGAATTCCGAGGGACGCGGCGTCGATGCGGCTGTCCTTGTGCGCCTTGATCTGATCCTGCCACGGCTTGCCCGGCTCGGGAACGCCACGGGAGTCATGCAACTTACGCGACAGGTACTCGCGGCGATACAAGACAAACGGATACTCGCCGTGAGCGTAACCGAGGAGGCCCGTCTTGGCGTAGCCTTCGTGGTTAGTGTCGGGCGGCATCATCGGATGGAACACCGTGCAGTAGATGCCGGGGATGCCGTCCTCGTCGGACAACCGCTGGTAAGCGAACACGACGCCGATCTTGTCCGTGAACCGCTGCTGCGTGTAGACAAACGAACGGCTGATCGGCTGAAGGTACTCGGACGGACTAATCGTGATTAGACGACCACGCTGCGTTTCAATCGCCTTCTCCACCCAGTCCTTGTCCCAACCGTCATCACGAACCAACTGACGGAGCTGCTCGGCGGTGAAGTACTCAACGCGGTAGATGCCGGGGACACGCTCAAGGTCGAGGCTGAACGACGGGATGAACAGGTTCTCGTCCAGGTTGAACGCACGGAGGACGGGGTAACTACGCTCGGGACCGTCCATCGGCACGCTGGTCTCGCCGCTCTTGCGGAGTTCCCGCAGCATGGAGGCGGCCTTGGCCTTGGAGCATCCGTACTGCTCCTCAAAAATGCTCTTTAGATCGTTCTCGGCGCCCTTGTCGTTGATCAGGGCGGTGATGTCGATCTGCGGGAACTGCTCTTGGAGGTCTTCAATGCGGACGTTGACCAACACCTTCTCACGACGCTTTTCCCAAAACTGACCCATGACGGCCAAGCCCTTTTCGTTGAGGTAGTTGGATGCAATCTCCACCTCGCGGTCCACCTCGGGAATCTGCGTCTGGATCAGCCAGCGCATGAAGTTCGTCACCAACTGAGAGCGGGCCATGTCGTTAGTACCTACGGGTACTGCCGACAAATTAGCACGTTGGAATGCCATGCACTGCATGGCTACCTTCTTGTTGATGATGTTGTCCGTCAGGAAGACGCGCAGGTCGCTCGCGCCATCCCACGGAGTGGGGCTGGTCTTGCTGCCTTCACGGGCGTGCTTCTTGCCGTCAGCGGACTGTCCGTTCCAGATGGCGTAGCGGGTCTGGTAGTTCAGCCGGCACTGGTCGATGTACGGCTGGTTGTCACGGACGCAGTCCTCAAACGCCTTCTTGAGGAGGTTGAAATTGGGGCCGGCGTCTCCTACGGGAGCCAACTGCAAGCCGGGGTCATTGGGCACGGAAGTCTGGATGGAGTCGATGGAACTCATTGATGCACGCGGCTAATGCCAGACTTGACATTAGACAAGTTAATAACTCCACGTCCGATTATCTTCCACCTCAACCTTGCTGCCGTCGATGAATTCGCAGTTGGAAACCAGCAGGTAGCGTAGGCAGTCCACGGGATCCTTGGTCGCCTCATCCTTTCCGCCACGGGCCGTGTACTCCTGCATGGAGTAGACAAGATTCTGGCACCGCTCCGAAATGTACAGCTTGGGGCCGTTCATCGCGGAGATGGGCTTCTTCTCGTCGTAGGACAACAGCCCGTTGATCAGTTGCAGCCCGTTCTCGATCTCCACGCCGGGCGCGGGGATGAACGTCATTCCCACATCGTCCAACTCGGAGATGATGGTGGTTGCTCCTTCGGCGCTCTGCCTTTCCGCTGCACCGAGGCGCGGGTCAATGTACCTTTCGTAAATCGTTTCGCCGTTCTCACATTGACCGATAAGCTCGACGTAGTCCTTGATGCCTTTCTTGCTGCCCTTTTGCGCGGGGCCGGGCTTTCCTTCAGCGGTTGATCCGGGCAAGGCCCAGTCGTCGTAATCGGGCCACTCTCGGTAGACCCACCAGGTTCCGGCGGCGTCGATGGCGACCCAGAGCATGAACCAGTTTTTTGAGCCAGCCGGATCCACAGCCATGTACCGAGTGACCGCATAGTCTGCGTTACGGACGAAAGGAATCGTTTCATGGGGGATGACGTTGACCTCCTTGTTGAATCCGGGGAAGACGGAAGTAATCGACTTCGTGGGAATGCCATAAGCGCGGGCAAGGACTTCCTCGCGGGGACGACCAAGGAGCTTCTTGGAGAAGTCGGAAGTATCTAGGAAGGCGTTGTCTTCCGTCCAGAAATAGAAGATGACCGTGTTGGGGCGGCTGATGGACTCTTGGATGACGGGCAAATCCTTGCCGACCAGCGGAGCAAACCGCTTCTTGATCGTGCGGGTCTTGCCAAGGATGTCCTGCACCAGCGGGGTCCATCCGGTCAGCGTGGTGAACGTCAGGATGATGCGTCCGTGGTAGTCGGACGTGCGGTACTGGAGCGTCTCAAACATCTTCTGAGGACATTCCTCGTCGCACCAGATGACGTGGGCCTTGTAGCCCTCGGCCACCTGCGCGTCCGCTTGATAACTACGGTAATTACTGAACTTGATGCTGCCACCACGACGGGCGCCTTGTAGCGGGGGCAAGATGCAGATGTTGTCGGTGAAGCCGTTTTTCTGTGAATACTGGACCGAATGGTTCAGTCCTTTTTTGGTCGGTAAGGAACGGATGCCAACGGGTAAGGCGTCGTAGATCATCCGCTGTTGATCCTCAATGCTCCGGTCCTCGTTGACGTGGTAAGCACGGACCTCGGCGGCGGGTATCGTGCCGGCGGCCCACACGCACAGGCGGCTGGCGAACACGCTCTTGGCACTCCGGTTGCCACCAAGGATGATGATGTTCTGGTACTTGTTCCAAGCGTCCATCACCTCATGCCACATGGGCAGCGTCCAGCCTGCGCCCACGGGGTTGTCGAGGGCTTGCCGGTTACGTTCCTCGCGGAAGGCCAAGTACTCGACCAGTTGCTCCTGCGGCCACGACGCTAGGATGTCCCGATTCGGGATGTCCACCCACGGGATGCCAAACGACGGCTTGAAGTCGTCGGCAAAGTAAACGTCACCGAGCGGCATCGCGCTTTTTGAGGTTTAACGTGTAGGACTGACGGGCGGTCATCAGTTGCGTCCACGGAATGACGCCTTGCCCGTCGATGTTTAGTCCATCCGGCTCGGCGGTAACGGACAAACGGGCGTATTCCCGCGCTCCTTCCACGTCCGGCTCAATCAGCCACTCATCAACGCATCGCTTGGTGATCATTACCGCAACTTATGCGGTGATTGAATGCCGTAAAGGACGCAAACCGGCAGTAAGACGGGTATTAGTTACGCTAATAACGCCTACCGTGATCAAAATTGCCGTTTTCAACGAGCCAAGGCGTGTAATCTTATGGTTTTATGAAACGCATCCTCATCGCCACGCCCCTCAAGGGAGACATTCCGTCGTCTTACTTCAAGGCCAGCCTCCAACTGGCTACGATGAACAGCAAGGACTACAAGTTTGACTGGTGCTTGCTGGACGGACCGGCGGTGCAGCAGGCCAGAAACGAGTTGGCACATTACGCCGTGCAGCAGGGATTCGATGAAGTTGTGTTTTGGGACAAGGACGTGGTCTGTGAGCAGGGCGGCGAGAACCTGACGGCGGGGGCCGTGCTGCGGCTCCTCAAGCATGACGTGGACATCGTCTGCGCCATCTACTCGACGCGGTCTATCCGCACGCATTGGCACATCAACATGATCCCTGGGCAGACGCCGGACGACGAGGGGCTGCAAAAGGTGACGCGGAGCGCCATCGGCTTCAGCAAGATCAAGACAAGCGTCTTCAAAAGAATCGCCAAGGACAACCCGTGGCGGGTGGCGGTACTGGTGGATCCCAACAAGAACCCGCAGACCATGCCGGAACTGTTTCCCATGGGCCTCAAGGGGCCGGGCACGCCCGAGGAGCGACTGAAATCAATTACGGATGCCTTGAGCCAGCCTGCCTCCAGCCATGAGGTTATGGTCAAACGCATCGAACGCTTGGCCACGATCCAGTACGATCAGCCCAACGCTTTCATCAGTGAGGACTACCAGTTCTGTGATCTAGCCATTGCCAGCGGGTTCGACATCCACATCGACAGCAAGCTGATCATGGGTCATCGGGGGACGACCACGTTTCCGATTGAGACCCCGCAACTGCTGGAATGCCTGAGTGAGCCGTGGCGTAAGGAAGAGATTGCTGCCATCCGCACCGAGATGCTTGCGGCCCAGAAGCTGAAGAAGGGTTAAACCTCTTCCGCCTTCATTGCTTCCGCCACCACCTGCTGCCGCGTCGGCTTCTTAACGTCGGGGCTGACAGGTTCAGCGGCGGGTAGTTCCACGGGGGCGGCCTGCTCCACGGACACGGGTCGCCCCGTCAGTTTGGCAAGGATCTCCTCCTTGCTCATCCCGCCGTAGTTGTTGACTTGGATGTTCACGTTGGCGTTGCCCGTGGCATTCATCCCAGCCAGCCGTTGCCGCTTGTCGATGGCTACGGACAGGTTGAACCCGAGCGACGGGAGCGGCGTGTCGTCCACGGTGTCCAACATCCTGTCCAGGATCTTGTCCGCCAAGGTGTCCAGTTTGCCCATCAGCCGCTGATTGAATTCTTCGACGCTCATGCCAACGACCCTTTGAAGCATCGCCCGGTCGGTTGGCGAGACTTCCTTCAAGCTCGGATGCTTGGCCAGCCCCATGCCCTTGCCTTCCATCGTAGCCTTGGCCACGGCATTGATCAGCCGCTGCGGCTGGTAGCTGCGCTTAGGTGAACCAGCGTTCTTGATCATCGCATGTAATCCATGAACGCCTGCATCCGTGCCCGCTCCATGAAGTCACCTGCCGACGGGTTCTCATCCGGGGCTGTTGTTGCAGCGGGTTCTACAATAGTAGCCGCAATAGTAGGCTCAGGGTCGCTGATAGGTAACACCACGGGATCCGGCTCCTCCACCACCTCCCGAGCAGCGAACCCCTTCATAAAGGCATACTCCGCATCCCGCCCATCTTCACTCACCCACCGCAACCTGACCGGCTCCCTGCTCCCGTACTGCACCACCACATCCCGTGCCCAAGCCTTCCCCCACAAGCTCTCCGTCACCTGCACATCCACCCAGTCCTTGTTCCTGCTCCTCACCCCAACCCAAGCCTCCGCCCGCCTCGGCCATCCCTTCTCCATCCCAGAATCTTCTACCATAACCCCTTGTCCATCAGTCTCACTTATACTTCCTGATTGACAGTTTTCTGTTTTCCCCTCCACCTCCCCGCTAGGGGAGGCCACGATGAGCGGTAGCGAATCGTCATGGAGGCCATGAATGAGCGCAGGGACAGCCGGTGCTGCGGAACTGCACTGCAAAATTTGACCTGTAGCGGTGGTTTTATCCCCATTTTCCCGCCCAGCCGCCTGGTCGACCCCCTCCCCCCCGTCTGCCGTAGGCAGCGCAGCGGCAAGGGTCGCGCTGGCGGGTGTGGCGGGCGTCTGCTGCAATGCTGGATGCCTTAGGTTGTAACGCGCAGCGTAGGCGGCAGCCTGTTCCAGCTTACCAGCAGCAAGGAGGGATGCTACCCAGCGGTTGCGCTGCCCTTTTGTCCTGTTGCTAGGGCGACCCGTTTTCCGTTGGTACGTTCCGTCCAACCGTCTCCTCGGTTGCTTTGGAGGGGTTAGGCTCGGCTCCAAAGGAGAGGGGGAAAGCGAGGAGGGTTCCATTTTGGGGGAGGCTTTGCAAATTATGGCAGGGACGCAAGGGAATTAGCTTGGCTAATAGGATTCCAGGACGGCGGGTTTGTGCTGGTAAGATGGGGAGGGATGGCGCATGGTGTGCGCTGTCAGGTAACCACAACCACACAACCAAAAACAATAGCCGAATGAAAACCTTACGCACGCTAGCTAACCTCGCCGTGTTCTTTTCCCTATGCGCCTTGTTCGCCGTGATCGCGCTCGGCTTTGTCGGCTTTTTTGACTGAGCAACCCGCAACCAGAAAACCAAAAACTACACAAAATGAAAATCACCATCACCGAATCAGAGTTCATCAGCCGTTTCCTCGCCATTCGCGGGAACTTCAGCCGTGAGGCGCTTCTTGCGCTCTTTGAGCATTTCACGGACTTGGAAAGCGTCAGCTGCGAGGAAATTGAATTCGACCCGATTGCCATCTGCTGCGATTGGACGGAGTACGATAGCGCCCTTGAAGCCGCCGAGGCTTACGGATTCAAGGCGAAGGAAACGGACGACGAGCGAGCCGACAAAAGCGAAGACGACGCCGTTGCGTTTCTGCGCGATGAAACGGCAATTCTTGAACTCGAAAGCGGTCGCGTCGTCGTCCTTAACTTCTGACACCCATGCACGCCTATCAGCTTTTCCCTTCTGGTGGTTGGTGCGTTCAGACGATGCTTGGCGCACGCTTGGTCAGTAAGACGTATTACGGCTACAGCAAGCGCGAATCCCTCGCGGCGTTTCGCGCCTATCTTAAAACGCTGAAGGACTGACGCACCGTTGCCCGTTCCCCTTGCGCTTGCGGCGAGGGGATAGGGGAACGGCGCGCACGTTGCACGTCATTCCACCTGATAAAACATAACCCGATAAAATGAAACTGCATAAAGAACTACAGGTCGAGCGTGTTTGCTCTAACGAAAAGCTGCGCGATGCCCTCGCCAATCCTTACCTTGACGGGAACTATCTCGTCGCAACGAACGGTCGCGCCCTTGTGGCCGTTGAAGTTGAACGCGACGAACACGATGTCGACGGTTGGGTTGCGGTTGAAGCGGTAAAGGCGTCGCGCAAGATGGAAAAGGCTTGGGACGAAAAACGCATCACTTGCAATGGCGCTTGCACCCTCGTCGACGGTACAAGCTACCGGCGGCCATTGGAGGGAACGGCGTCGCGTTTCCCTAACTGGAAACAAGTGATTCCTGAAGGTGGCAGCTTCCCGCAAGCACACGTCGCGTTCAACCCTTCAATGTTGTTCGACCTTGCGAAAGCCCTCGGAAGCGACGAAGGCGTAAAGTTGACGTTCGCAACGGAGGATGGCCGCGTGATGCGTGTGACGCCTCTTTTCGGGCCGTTGGAAGGTCAAAACGTCATCGCCGTTCTTATGGCAATGCGTACCGCCTAACGCGATGAAAACCGAAACAAGCACAGACCGCATCCTTGCGCTTTTCGACGCCGCGGAAAGCGCCGACGACGGCGGCGAGACTTCAAACCTAGTGTTTGACCTAGCTGAACAAGCGGGTTGGCGCTGGCGGGATGACGAACAGTTTTGCCGTTGGGCGCTTAACGCAACCGAGGCCGAGTGTGCCCGTGAGGGAAAGCGGCGATTCCTCGTCAATCAAATTGCGGTTGCCTTCACCTCGCGGTTGAAAAGCTACCTCGGCGGCGATTGGGCCAAGATTGAAAGCGGCGAGGCGCATCCCAACGACCTGTGCGACGCGAACCAGCTTTTGATCGACGCCTTCGCCGAGGTTTACGGGCGCGAGCCTTTTTTTCCTTGGGACGTCGAGGAAGGGTTAGCGACCCAAGCCAACCTTGATTCCGATTTCGACACGCTGGAAAGCATTTGGGACCGCGCCAAGGAACAATGGGCGAACGCCTCCACGGAAACCAAATGACTCCAGACGAAATCAACGGACGTCTTGTTGCGTTGCGCTTGCTGCCATTAAATGACGAGCAAACTTGGATTCTGCGCGACCCTAGGGAACGTGAGCAACGGGCCTTGATGTTGACAGACCTGCGCGACCGTTGCGCGCTGCCATTAACTGACGAGGAGTTCGCCCAACTGATGCGTTGACCTAACCCAACCCAAGGGGCCGCAAGCGCGGCCCTTTTTTTCTGCCCTCGCGTCAACCCTAGGCTAACGAGTTGCTACCGATTGCCCCGCTTTTGAGGCTTCGTGCGGCCTAGTTGCTATCAGCTTGGCAGCGTCCGGGCGGCTTGGCGTTGCATTTTGACGGGTTAATTTTGCCCCGATCCATTTACCTGGACGCATTTTGCCCCAGCCGTTTTGCCCTGGCTTGCTCCCGTAAGCCCAAAACAGGCCTTTCCTTGCGTTTTAAGGCCATTTGAAGGCCATCCATGGCTCGGCGGCCATCCAGCCGGGTGCCTGCGTTTAAACCGTAAACGACGGCGGCATTTTAAACTCGGGCATTTTACTGGGCGGATTTTACCGTAACCCTTTTTGCCGGAACCATTTCGCCTATTAACGATTGGTGGCGTCTGCTTTAACAGACCTAATCCTTGTTAACGTCTGCCATAACCTACGCTAATAGGCGCATAGGTTGCGCGGTTTAGCTTGGAATGGAGCAGCCAGGGCATTTGATGCGCGGCCCACCACGATGACATGGATACTACCCAAGCAATTACACACCTCAGCCTTTGTGCCGGGTACGGAGGCATTGATCTCGGACTTAAACGAGCAATCCCAGGCCTGCGAACAGTCGCTTTTAGCGAGATCGAAGCATTCGCCTGCGCGAACCTGGTCGCTAAAATGGAAGCGGGATTCTTGGACGCGGCACCTATCTGGACGGATCTTAAAACCTTCCCTTGGGCCAGCTTTCGCGGAAAGGTGGACATCCTGTCTGGAGGCTACCCTTGCCAGCCCTTCAGCGCAGCAGGACTGCGGAAGGGAGCAGACGATCCAAGGCACCTGTGGCCAGCAATCGCAGACGGAATTTCCATTCTCCAGCCAGCCCTCTGTTTTTTCGAGAACGTCGAGGGACACATCTCGCTGGGACTCTCCACAGTCGTCAGCGACTTGGAAGGCTTGGGTTACAAGGTCGCGTTTGGATTATTCTCGGCGTCTGAACTTGGCGCGCCTCACCAGCGCAAAAGAATTTTTGTCTTGGCCCACCGCAACGACGCGGGATTGGAAAGGACCATATCGTCCCGAATCGTTGATTCGCTCGGATGGAAAAAGCCGAGCTATGGACACATTAGATCAAGCGGTCATCACGGCTCAGAATTGGCCGACTCCAGCAACGGCAGACGGAGGGAAGATAGGAAATCGACCGAATTTTGGTCAAATCTGTCTGAGCAATCATCCAGCGATAGTCGGCAAAATAAACAGGGAGAAGCTAACGAAAGATCGTGCGGGCTCAATCAAGCAATGGCCGACACCGACAGCATTGGAGACACTAGATCAAGGAACGAATTGGGAATCGTTAGCCAAGGCGGACAAGGGCGGTCGGATACTGCGTCGGATAGCGACATTGGAATTAGCTTCTGGCCAAGCCGCCCAGGTCAATCTCAGTACGAATGGGAGCCGCCAAGGGTCGTGGGCCACGCCGCGAAACATGACAGGAGGCACTTGTCAGAACGGAATTCAGCATTCGGATTTGAACAGCCAAGCAGGCGGCAAACTGAACCCGCGCTGGGTGGAAACATTGATGGGCCTGCCGGTGGGATGGACTATGCCGAGCTGTGCGTGTCCGGTGACAATCGCACCGATGAACTGCGGCTCCTCGGCAATGGAGTTGTACCCGCAACCGCTGCAATCGCCTTCACAACCTTGATGCAGGAGATGTTTCCATGACTTTCGCTGAAATCTTGAAGGAGATGCGCCTGGAACTGCATCTGTCCCAACCCGCTTGCGCTGCTCACCTTGGCATCAGCCGCCGGACACTCCAGTACTGGGAGGCGGGGGAAGAGCGGCATATCCCCCATGTTCTGATGCAGGAAGGGGCGATTGCTCGGTTGCTTACATTAAGCGTAGTGCCCTATTGACAAATCAACTAAATAGCGCAGAAGTTGCGCTGACGACCTAGGTAAGCACGGGGCTGGCGGACATAGGGGCGAACCAACCGAATCCGCCAGTACCTAACACGACCATGCCTTCCGGCTCCAGTAATTAGCGGAGAAGATGTTGCTGGTGTTCCCTTGGCCAGCAGACCGGGCGCAGTAGGACCGCTTCCTGGCGGGTTGATCCTTCTTGATGGACAGTTTCGGGTCACCGAATCGGACCAGTTTCACCTTGTTGCCCTTCTTGGCGAGGACGGCGCTTTTCTTCCTACCACCGGACGTGCGCTTTGGCTTGTTGTAACCAGAAAAGGTCTCGCCTCGGTAGGTGATGCTCATGCCTTTTTCTTCCGCGACCCAGCTTCCTTGTCAACCGTCCTCCAGCGGACAACGGGCCGCCAGTCTCCCGTCAGCGTGTCCCGTTTCTCGGTCGAGCCATCGGCCAGAACAACTTCCACGGGCAGGTTAGCCGAGGCTGGTAACCTCCAGCCCGCATCCACCCACCTTGTCATACCTGCGTTGCCGTGAGAATGATGCTCGGGATGTTGGGGCTGACGGGTGAGGTTGTGCCGGCGAGATACTGCATCGACACGTTGGTGTTGGTGACCGCCCAGATCACTTCGTAGTAGTCCCCTGCCACCAGTTGATCCAGCACGTTCACGGCAAAGATCAGATGCCCATCCACGCCGCCGTGCTTGTTTGGCACTGACACTTGGCTGGCGGAATCAGCGATGTCACCTGACGTGCCGCTGTCGTTTTTCCTGAACCAAATGGTGCTGTCATGGATCTGGCTGTCCGTGTTCACGAACTGGATGCTGATTTGGATGTTGTACACCCCAGGATGCTGGAACGTGATCTTGCTGTTATCCACCAAGCTCACCCCATTGTTGAAGCTCGCTGAGTTGGTGAACGTGACCGAGTAACTCGTGGTCGTGTTTGCTGCCGTCTGGTTCACTTGGCTCCAGAACATCCCTTGGTAGCCCCTAGAGCTGCCGTCCGTGCTGAGGCCGACCGTGAGCGTGCTGGTATCCTTGGTCTCGACCTGGCTGAACGTCAGTCCCTGGCCGGCCACCACATTAAGGTTGGACTGGGTCTTCCATAGGACACCGTTCAGCTTTACCTTCAAGGTGTCTGCTATCCGCATTAACGACTGGGTACGGAGGAAATTCATGGCACGGGCTGTTAACGGCTGGCACCGGCGGGAGCAAGCTGGGAGAGGCTGATTGCGTTTTGGCTCGGGTAACAGTTGCGAGACAGCTCACCCCTAGCGGGGGCAAGCTGTCTATCGAAGAGGCTACTGCGCCTTGGACGGGGTGTCTGCTTCGACTGGTAGGGCCGCTCGGAGGTGCCTCATGCACACGGCTGACTACCGGCTCACTAGGTTTAACCTTCACTCTTACGCGGACGGGTGATCGTTTCCGCTGCCGATTAGTTCGTGGCAGGGCTCCCTGTTAGGGTGGCCGCTCACTGCGCCTGGGGACTTCCGTCCAGACTTGCCGGATTGCGGCAAGAGAACAAACGGCGACTATTCGTCAAGCAAGTTTGACCACAACATCCTTGGGGCTTCCAGTCATGCGGAGCAGCAGCTTAACGCGAGCGATTGCTCCTTCTGCGTTTTCAGCGGTAATTTTTAAGAGTCCACCGCAACGAGCAGGCCCAGTTGGGCGGGGGCGAGTGGTTCCGTCGTCAAGAATCATAGGCGACGGATGAACTACTTCGGTTGCATTCCATTCGATGTCGTAGTGGTGCATTGTTGTCCGTTGAGGTCTAAAGGTCTTTTAAAAAAAAAGAAACTTCTAAAGTTCCTAAAGATTTCTGTTGACGACCAGCGAAACATCCTGCTCACTCACTCGCATGGACAGCACGACGACCGACCGGCAGATCGCCACCGTTTCAGCGGAAATCCCGCTTTCTGCCTATCGAATCCTTGAGAAATTTTGTGAACGGAATGACCGCACGAAGAGTTACGTCATCCGCTCCCTAATCATTTCGTGGGCCAACCGCCAACGGAAACAAAACAAGCAATAACCCAAAAAACATGACGACGACACACGACCAACTAGATCAGCACGTTAGGGACTCAGTTCAGTACCACGCCGAGCAGCAGGCGTTTTTTGAAGAGGTGGAGCATCAGAACTGGCTGGACCGCATGGATGCCATTCACGGCCCGCAGGACGCCGGTCTAGACGAGGCATGGGCGCTCAACTTCTGGGAGCGGATGCACGAGGAGTGCCAGACGTGGGACCGCCAGGTATGGAATCAGGAGGGCTGGCTATGAAGGACAACCTAAACAGCCTGAAGCGCGAGCAAGCTGACCGGATGGTTACGGGACTTGGAGCAGTAATGGTTATGGAGCGGCTTGCCGTCGTGACCGTCATGCTGGCTCAGGGAAAGTACCAAGAGGCCTACAAGGCGTGCGGCGAAGTAGAGAAGGTGCTCTACCGATTGCAGGAGAACTGCCAAGCCATGGAGGAGAAGTACCATGAGTGAAAGCGAAGACACATCCATACACTCATTACAAATCAAAGGCGTTGATTCCGTGCTAGATAACCTGGCTAATTGCGGTTACGGCACCTTAGAGAAACTCGCCCGAACAAACGACCGAGAGTTAAGGCGGATTCGCGGCATGGGACCAAGAACCTTGGAGAAAATCAAGGAGGCGGTTAAGGCCACAGGCATTGAATGGACCGGAAAGCCGTACAATCCAATTCCACTCGGTCCATTGATTAAGTTGGATACCAACGCTCCAGTTATGAACCTGCGCGACTGGTTCGCTGGACAGGCTCTGACGTCTCATTGGTCAAGCGACTACTCACCGATGAAGGCTGCTGAACAGGCTTACAAGTACGCCGACGCAATGCTGGCCGAGCGGGTGAAGGAGGTGGACGATGAGTAAGTCCCAACATTGGTACGACCGGACAGGTGCCGCCGTCTTCGAGGTTCCCAAGGCCAAGGGCGGCGGCACTAGGCCTACCACCATTGCAGACGCCCGCAAGCTCGGGCTCTACCCATCGGTCACCACCGTCCTTGGCGTGCTGGACAAGCCGCAGTTGATGGACTGGAAACTCGCCCAGGTCAGCAACTGGTGCCACGGGAACCCTCCGCAGGACAACGAAGGCGTGGACAGCTACGCCCGCCGGGCCACGGATGGCGCCTTCCAGCAGGTGAGCGATGCTGCCGACCTAGGCACGGCCATCCACGCTGCCTTAGAATCGCATTTTAAGGGCGATCCGGTGCCGGATGGGTACGACGCCTACGTTTACCCCGTTTCGTGCCTAATCGAAAAGGAAGGCATCAAATTCAGGGAGCATGAACTGCGGTTGGTGAACGTGCGCGATGGCTACGCTGGTACGACAGACGCGGTTTTCACCGATGGCATAGGCTTCAACGGGATCTTGGATTTCAAGTCCCGTAAGACCAAGCCTGGCCAACCTTGCACGCCTTGGGAGACCGAGCCGATGCAGATCGCGGCTTACTGCGTGGCCAAGTTCGGCAGGATCCATCACAACACCACCGGGGCCAACGTCTACATATCGACCACCGAGAAGGGCCGCGTTGAGATCGTGAACTACTCAGCGACCCAACTGGAGGAGGCATGGGATGCCTTCCAAGCGGCCCTCAAGCTCTGGCAGTACCTCAAGGGCTACAAGCCACCAATCGCCTAGCAAAATGCCCCGCCGAGAGTTCCCAGCGGGGCATCCTATGACAACGACGACGCAAAAACTTTTGGCCGCATCCCGTGGCCATGCAACCAAGAAAAAAGAAAAACCATGAGCATCGTAGTAACTGCCGGTTCATCCGGCCCCAAGAGTGAGCCGGTTAGCGCCGGCACCCATGCCGCCGTCTGTTACGGCGTTGTTGATCTCGGCACCCAGGTGTCCGAGCAGTACGGCCCCAAGCGCAAGGTGGCTCTCCTTTGGGAGATCCCCGAGGAGCGCATTGAGGTGAAGGGCAAGAACCTGCCGCGAGGAATCTCCAAGCGGTACACCGCATCGCTGAACGAGAAGTCCACTCTCCGTAAGGACTTGGAGGGCTGGCGTGGCCGGTCGTTCACCGGACCAGAACTGGCTGGGTTCGACCTGGCCAACGTTTTGGGCAAGGCGTGCTTCGTGAACGTGATCCACAAGAACACGGTTCGTGGCGTGTTCGCTGACGTCGGCGCGGTCATGCCGCTGCCCAAGGGGATGCCACCTAAGACGCCGGAAAGCACCCTCATTAACTTCAGCATTACGGACGCCATTGAGGCTGCGCGGAAGTCCGGCAAGGAGGTCGAGTTCCCCGACGAGATGCCGCAATGGCTGGCGGACGTGTGCTCCAAATCGGAGGAGTACGTCAACTTCGTGAACGGCGCCCCGACCACGCCACCGCCGGCACCGGAAGAGGAACTGCCGGAAATCAACGAGGAAGTCCCGTTCTAACCCAGATGACAACGACGACGACAGGACAGGAACTGAAGGAAGCTGGCATGGCCCGTGTGCGTGCCAGCACTTCTCCCGAGTGGACCGCCGCCTTTGAGCAGGAGGCCGCCGCTGAACTCATGGAACGCGGCTCGTTCACGGCTGAAGAGGTGGTGTCCGTGGTGGGCCAGCCGCACCACCCCAATGCCATAGGCGCCGCCTGCCGGGCCTTCGCCCAACGCAACGACCTTTGCTACCAGTACGAGGCCGCCAAGTCACCTGCCGCGCATGGCAGGGTAATCAAACGCTGGATGCAGAAGGGCGGCTGGTGATGAATCGCTGGAACATCAAAGATCAAAGCGAGCATTACTTAAACCTAGAATCGCCATGCGGGTACTGGCGGGCGTACATCAGGTGGGACGGATGCCTTGATGTAGTGCATTCCAACGGAATGCCAATAGATGAGTGCGATCCCGCCGGAATCCAAGACATGCACGTCTGTGACGTTTCTGAATTCATAGCTAGGTTGGGTGAAGTCTGTGCTCTAGCTCAGAAACATTTGCCCAACACTGATGCAGCCGAAAATGCCCAAAAGATTAGCTCACTGATCATATCCACTTAACCAACTTTTCCTATGAAAATGATCCAAGATACCTACGAAACGCTGGTCTTCAGCGATGTCAGCCTGCTACCCGAGGTGGCTGTTAAGCTCACCTCTTTAACCGATGATCTGCATGAACAGGGTGCCGCCCGCCAAGCCATCACCACGGGCCGCATCCAAGGCTACAAGATCGTCAAGAACATGAAAGACCTCACGTCCGGTGCCATCTACGTCAACAAGGAGCATGGCGAGGCGTACCTAAAATCCTACCGGAAGTACAAGGAATCGCCCAAGAAGAGGAGGGTAGACGCTCAAGAGGAGGCCGGTGGCGACGAGATGGTGCAGGTGCTTCGTGAACTGGTGACCGTGCAGAAGCAGATGCTGACCAGGCTTAACTCCATCGACGAGTTCTGCACCAACTCAGCCATCAACTTCGCCCAGTTCATTGAGGAGGCGCGGATGGCGAATCGTCAGGCATCCAGTTCCAACGGAACGCATGAGTTCAGCCTGACCAGCCGGTGATGACCGACACCCCTCGCACCGACGCAGCCATCCTGGATGTCCTCCAGGGTGGCCAGCATTACAAGGTGAAGGCCGACTTCGCCAGGCAGTTGGAACGCGAACTGATCGCTGCAACCGAAACCATCAAGAAGCTGACCCATGAAAGCCACGATTGAGTTCACCCTCCCCGAGGAGGACTACGAGCATCGCCAGACGGTCAATGCCCGCGAGGCGTGGATTGCCCTTCAGGAACTGGATGAGGAGATGCGCCGCATGGTGAAGCACGGCCTGCAATCCGGCGACCCCAAGAAGGTCGAGTTGCTCGCCGCCCGCATCCGCGATGTCTACACCATCCCAACCCTATCCATCCTGGAGTCATAGCATGGACACGACTGCTGATGCCGTATCCATCCTGCGACTGATGATTGCTCCGTTCGGCAGCCGGATTGAGGCCAAGGCTTTGATCCATGCCGTGGAAGAATTATCCAAGCGCAATTCCTTGCCGGCGGAAAACGAGAAGATCCGAGCTTCCCGTGACCGTTGGCGGGAGTGCTGCGAGCAGTTCGTGGAAGGACTCTCAAACGACGACGATAAAAAACTAGCCAATGCCATCAAAACGTACCGCAAACTCATCAAAATCCCGTCCGAAAGCAGCTCCGATACCGGAGGGACAGAATCCGGCCAGCAAGTACAACCGGCGCCTGCCTCGGCAGACGTTCACCAAGGGAACAAGGTATCCCGTAGCACCTGACTCCGTCGTGGCCTACGGGCGGCTGAGAAGGGAAATCCACGACGGGTGGGTGTACTTCTGGGCCAACCGGACCAAACCTGAGACGATCCTCAAATGACGACGAAAGACTTGGAGCGGGAGATCCTCCGCATGGAAGGGGACATCGTCGCCCTCCAGCATCAACTGGAGGAATGGAAGCGGGTAGCCACCCGCCTAGCCCATGCCTACCGGGACAACAGCATTCAGGAGTCCACCCGAGCATTCGTGGAGTACGCCAGACTCAAGGCTCAAAACGAAGGAAAACAATGACCCCTACCCCAGATGAAATCACTTACTACTTGGCTCTCGCGGCTGTTTGCTGGTTTGGCTACGTTGCTTACCGCACGCTCCGCGACACCGACCGCCATCCATGATACCATCCGACCCCTCGACATCCCCCGCCTCCTCCGCTGCATCGAAGCCGTCGAAGGAAATCCGTGGTGGCGTCCTGGGGGCCGGTATGGCTTCACGGAAGGGACTTGGCGGGACTACAGCAAGTACCCCTACCGCATGGCGCAGAGGCCGGAAAGGGCGAACGAAGTCGCCACTACCGTACTCCTGGACACCCTTCGCCGGATGAACAACGACCGGATCAACCCGACGATCCACCTCCTCGCCGTCCGTTGGCGCTGGGGCTACCAAGGGATGATCCACCGACTGCATCGACACGACGACTATGGAAGACGAGTTGCCAACCTCTACCACGACCCATCCTTTCGCTGAAGCAGCCTACGCCGCCTGTGCTGCCCGTGGGAAGGCCCTAAACCGCCGTTTAACCCGCCTAGAATGGCTTCAGGCGGTATCTGAAGCCTATGTCGCTTTCCAAGGCCAAGAGGCCCGTAAAACCGAAAGAACGGCCAGAATCTCATCCCGCCAGCAGACTGAGCTATTCAACGCGCTCTGCCTTGCTTGCGGAATTAACCCACTGGAAACGACTTCCGCGATGAAGAAGACGGTGGCCGTGGCCATCGCTGACATCCGTACCGTCACTCCCAACGTGACCCCTGATGAAATCGGTTCTAGGGCAAGGACTTACAAGAACAAGCATAGAGACTGGCCCCTGACGCCTATGGCCCTGACCAAGCATTGGGGGGAATGCGGGTACGGAGACATTGCCAAGACCTACTCCGCCCAGACCTCGGTGGAACCGCAGGGATGGCAGGATGTCGTGCCTGACATGATGGAGGGGGCGGAGGCGGCCTCCATCAGTTACGTCATCAGCCGGGGCTGGCCATCCTTGTCATCCAGCCTCCAGTCCTCCATCCGTAAGCGTCTTGAGCAGCGAGCCATCAACTCCTAAGCGCCGTGGCCCCTACCGTACCCGTACCACGTCGGAAGCCGTCGCCCAGATGCGTCGGCAGTTCTGGGAGGGGAAGCCGGTCAAGGACATCGCCAAGGATTTCGGGATCTCCTACTGTTATTGCTGGCAGGTGTGTAACTTTTACCGGCTCAAGGGGGAAGCTCCGCCTGATTTCCGACCAAGATCTCGTTTCTATTCAGGCCGAACTGAAACGGGGAACCAAGCAGACGTGGCTGGCGGACCATTACAAGGTAAGGCAGTCAACCATTTCCAAGATCAAGAACGGCCATTACCGGTATGTTCAGCGGCAACCCAAGGATGAATGAAACGCAAGAAGCAGCCAAAGGCGTCCAAGCCGTTTCAAGGGATGGAGCGTGGGTCGTCGATGGTTTTAGTCTTGCCGACCTACGTCACGCCATCGCTCAACACGATGCTGGGAAGGAACCATTGGATCCTGACGCGGCTGAAGAAGGAGGCCCAGGAAGCCCTCGCTACCGCGTTACGATCACAAGGTACGGCAGCAAGCTCCTCGACATCGACAACGGGGCCGGAGGCTGCAAACCGCTCCTAGACGCCATCCGTTACGAGGGACTGATACCGGATGACGACCCCGGCACCATCGACTTCGTCTTCCGTCAGCAGAAGGTGAAGAAGGATCAGCGGAGGACGGAAGTCCTCATCGAGGCGCTTTGATCAGCCGGTAATGCGGGACGTACTTGGACCCCCAAGGGAACTGCACCCGAAACATTTGGCATTCCATCTGTCCAGCATCGCACGCCTGCCTGATCAGGAAACGTGTCTGGGCCTGACGCAACTTTAGCTTCTTCATCCATTGCTGGCTGGTGAAGAATCCAGCCGGTGGAGCAATCACCTTCTGCTGCTCCAGTTGGTCAAACTTGGCGGCCCAGTTAGTAACCTTTGATGTCCGTCGCGGCATAGAACGAGTCGTTGATCTTCCGTGTCTGCCACAACTGGTAGCTGCCGTCCGGGAACAGGACGCCGTAAGCCCAACCGTTGCCCCAACGGAGCTTGGCGGTCTTGCTGGCAACGTAGTCCATGTCCCGCTTGCACAGGCACCCGATGCTGCGAGCCTCGGACTGCACCAGGTTGGGCACGGAGGCCGATTCAATGCTGTGAACGTGGCCAAACAGGCAGTTGCCGTAGACCTGAGCATGGGATCGGCAGGCGCCCACCCCGACGTGGTAGCCATGCAGGATGCGTAGCTTGCCCAGATCCAGCACCCCCGCCGCTGAGTCATACGGCAACACCTTGGCCCCGTGCTTGTGCATCAGTTGCGCTACCCGCCTGATGCCATCGTGGGCGTAGTCCCTAGCCAGTCCCTTGGCGCTGCCGGCCAAGATCCACAGCCGTTCATCATGGTTACCCCGCAGGAACCACTTCTGCTTCCCGCCGTCAAAATACCGGCCAAGGAAGTCCACCCCAGCCTCCCAGTCCTCCTCCAGGGTGCCCATCTGCTCCTCGTCGGAGGCGCCACGACGCAGGTTCCTAAAGTCCCAATTGTCGCCAGCGTGGACCCTGATGGTGGGCTGATAGTCCTTCAGGAACGCCCAGAGGGCTTCCGCTGACCTCGGATCAACCATGTCGCCATGATTGTCCGAAACCACCACGAACCGCTCACCGCTTGCTGTTTTGCTTGGCATCCCGGTGCCACCGCCAGGCCAAGTAGGCCATGCCCAGCATACCGCCGGCAATGCCCACCAGATCATTGATCTGGCCGAGCGTGACTGTGCCCAGAAGAGGGACGGTAGCGGCGATTACATCAGACGGTTTCGTGTTCATTTCTGGCTCCCCTTCACCTGGAGCCTCGTTCCCAGCCAGAAGTAGCCGCAGGCGAAGCTGAAGGTGATGATTTCCGCCTGTAGGTTACCCAGCGTGTCCTTGGGCAGCATCCAGACGTAGATGCAGGCTCCAATGACCATGAGCGGCCTGATCAGGCGGGTGAGGCATTCCACCACCGTAAACAGCCAGTGCATTCCCATGGGGGCGTTGGCGGGTGGTTGGTAGGCGCTGGCCAGCGTGCCAGCCTGCGCCTTGGTGAATGCCTCCAGTTCCCCGATGGCGATGTCCTTCTCCTTGATCGCCTGCAATTCAGCGATCCGGCGCTTGCTGGCGGACCATTCCTTGGCCTCGCCAGCGAAGATGCCGAGAAGCTGGGTCAAGCCGCCGATCAGCGACCCACCCATGGCGCTCATCAGGAAGTCCCACACGGGTCAATCCTCGCTCTCCATCGCCTCCATCTCACGGTAGGTCTTCTTGACCGGAGAGGTGACCGTGTCAGCGGACGGCTCCACGAACTTGTACCCCTTGTCGGAGTACTTCATGCCCTTCCCGATGCTGTTCACGTCCACCTCACGGCGGGCCGGGCGCTGCATCTTGTCGGGGATGTTGGTGATGCGGCTCTCCTTCTGCGCGTAGCAGCAGCAGGGGCCGTAGTTACTCATTGGGATCTCTTTCATGGATGTGGTATTTACTTGTAACTTTTACGCATCGGCTTGTGGACGCGCTCCTTCAACTTGCCGAAATTGGTCTTTTTAGCCCACTTCATGCAATCAACGGCTCCATCGAAGCCCTTGGATGCGTAGCAGGCCCGTTGCTGGGCTTTGGATCGGAATGGCATGGTTAGCGGGTCGGTTGCGGGATGAAGCGTTGCAAGTACGGAGGAATGGGCTGTTGGCCACGGTTCTGAGCCTCCATGTAAGCGCGGGTAGGAGCAAACCCAGCCGCACGTCCTCCAAGGGTTATCCATTCTCCGTTGGCGTACAGGCGGTTGGCGTACTTGTCGGGATCCATCAGGCCGGCAAGGGCGCTGTTGTAGTCCCCGCGACGCATGGCGTCAGCGACGCCCTCAATGCCACGATAAAAGATCTTGGTAGCCTCACCAAACAAGGTCCGTTGCTCGCGGCTGAGTTTGCCGTCAGCCTTGCGGCCTGAGGGTTCCGGTAGCGCCAACTCGTACTTACGAAGCTGCTCACCGGCCTTGAACAGTTTCTGCATCGCGTCGAACTGAGCAGGATCAAGGACGATTTGAGCGCGTTGCATTTCAGCCGCCGCAGGGGCGCCTGGAAGCGGGTTAAAGTACTCAGCAAACTTACGGGCTGACGGCACTTCTCCAAGCATCCCTCCTCGCGCCTCGGTCTGAAACAGGTTTAGGTAGTCGTTAACGTAGGAAGCCTGAAGGTCTTTCAGAAGCTGTTTATCCGCAGGATCGCGGCTGGACCGCAAGTAAGTAAAGATGTTCTCAACGTACTTGTTGCTGGTGGCACCAGCCGCAGGATCAAACAACGTCTTAAGGATGGTCCGATAGCTTTCGGCGTTAATCTGTCCCTCGGGGCTGCCCTTGACGCCAGGAGCGAATACTCGCAATCCCGGCGTTCCTAGGGCGGCCCTGTACTTGGCGTCCGCCGCTGCTGCATCAATGCCGTTCTTGGCAGCAATAGCCTGAGCGGAATCGTACAGGCGACGAGCCTCGGCAACCTTGCCCGCGCTTTCCATGAGCGTGGCCTGATTCATCCGCTCCTGCACGGCGCGTTCCGCCATGTCCATGCGGATGATGCTGGAAAGGCCCGTTCCACGCGATTCTGCCAGCTTACGGAAATACGGGTTGGTCAAGTAGGTCGCCATGTCCTGCTCGGTCAGGCGACCAACATCGGGGAAATCCTTCAGCATCGCTGAGAAGTTGGCGATGTCGCCACGGGAGTACCCCATCATTTCAGGCAGACCTTCGTGATTGCCGATCTTCTCAAATAGGCCGGACAGGACCGTGTTGTTGATCTTTCCGTTAGCCTCCGCCCGCTTGAGCAGGTTGGAGTGAATCAGGCCGTTTAAGTGGCCCTTCATCGCAGCAGCCATTTCTGGGGCTATGATCGTCGTTCCCTGCATGAGAACAGGGCCAGCCTCGGTCTTCGCCACGGTCATTCCCTGCTTGGGAGCAGCAAGGTTCTCAATGAAAGACACGACGTTAGCGTAGGACTCAATGCCGGGGCCGTGATTAAGAACGTCATCAACAAGCGAATTGACCGCCTTGGAATTGGCATCGCTGGAGAAAAGCGCGCTGAACCCATCACGTTCCGTCAGGTCCTTGTAGAAACGGTAATCCGCGCTGATTCCCTTGAGGTGGGAGCCAATCTCGGGGCCATAAACTCGTTCGGCCTGCTCCTCAATCTGCTTGCTGATAGAGCGACCCAGACCCTTGATTTGCGTCTTGTTAGGGCCGACGACCTCTCCTACTTGGCCAAAGTTGTAGAGCGCATCGCGTATGTCACGCAATTGCTTGAGCGTCAGACCTTGATACGCGGGCTCTTGGGTCACCTCACGGACGGGAGAAAACATCCCGAACTGTCCAAACTCACGGGTAGCAACAGGCCGTCCCGTTCCCTCCAGGTCAGCGATGACAGCGTTGAGCTTGCTGATTTCAGGCGAGTTTACGTTCTCGGTTTTCGCCAACTTGTCCCGTAGCGCCTTGGCTTCCTTGATGACAGGACGTGCATCAAAACCGGCAACGTCGTTGGGAACGGCCTCAAAACCCCTAGTGAAGTAATCATCGTAAGCCGATTTCATGGGCTTTACGATCCGATCAACGAATGACTGGCGTACCGCAGGGGCGTCCGCGCCGCGTCCGGTTTGCTGCAAGGCCTCCAACGACATGGTCCGAGCATCCTCAACCAACGACCGCATCGTGGCCTCAAAATTGCGCTCAGACGCCTTTTGTTCCGCCGTAACGGCCAACTTGTGGGCTTTAAGGCTCTCTTCGGTCTTTACTGCGAAATTAGCAGCCTCGGCCTTGCTGCGAGCTTCCGCCGCCCTAGCCAACTCGGCCTGAGACTGATCCTTGACCGCTATCGCCTTGGTGCGGGCGGCTTCCAGTTCAGGTATCGTCATAACTCGCTCACGAATGGTCGAGGCGAGCGCCGCTCCTTCCGGTCGGGCGCCGACGCTGTTAGTGACGCCGTCTGACAGTTGAGCGTAAACGGAATTACGCCGATTGACGACTTCCCTGCCTTGAGAATCAAACAGACCGTTACTCAGACGCTTGGCCTCTTCCTTGCCGTAACGGGCTGGATTCACCATCGCTGGCGTCACGTTCTTAATCCCAGCGTTAACAAACGCATTGATGTTGGTGATCGCCTTACCAGCAGCATCCATGAATTGCTGCCCGTAAACGGTAGGAACTCCCGCAAGCGCACCCAGGGCGCCGCCAACAACGCCGGGACCAGCCACACCTGCCAAGGTAGGCATTTGACCCTTGGCCAATTCCTCCGCCCCACCCATAACCCCGCCTACAGCGCCTTGATAAACGGCTTCCTTAGCCAAAGATCCCATGCCGGGAAACAGGCCAGCGCGAGCTAGTCCCATCGTGGGAGCAGTTAATGCAGCGCCTCCGATAACGGCAGGGGCAACGGAAGAATACTGAGGCGGTTCGTTGGTCAGAAATGGACGCAACGTCTCAATGCCGGTACGAGTAACTCCTGCCCCGAATCCGGCGGGAACCATCTGACCGCTAATCCTCTGCCCCATCGTCATTGGCACCCCTGGCCTGCCGCGAGTCCCTAACGTCATTAAACCAAGAACCGCACCGCCCATTTCCGCTGCACTTGTCGTAATGGGGGCCAAGGCGCGTCCAGCAGCTACGTTAACAGGAGTCGGCGTCGGCGTCTGAAACGAACTGGGCATGACGGGTGCAGTCCCCATCTGCTGCTGTTGCTCAATCATCTTAACCTCAGCCAGCACCTCCGATTCTGGTGTGTCCTTGGAAAAGTAGATCGTTTGCCCGCCTACCTGCACGGGAATCATTGAGGAATTGGGATCGGCCATGACAGGTAAGGGACGTGTTATCCTTCAACGCGGAACATACCGCCACCAGCACTAATGATGCGAGAGCCTGGTTTGGCTTTTGCAGCCTCAATGGCCTGCTGATACGTCATGCCTCCACCCGCTGTCGGTTGAGCGGCAGCGCCAGCAGGTTGAGCCGTTCCAGTGGCACCAGCCACCGGCTGCAATCCATAGGTTTTGGCGAAATCGGTCTGAGTAGGCAGGGAGTCGTTGAACTCTTTACGCAACGCACGAGTCTTTTGAGAATACTCCTTGGCGCTTATGTCTCCCGCGCTGTGTTGCAATCCAAGGTCATCAAGCTGTTCCTGGTACTTAATGCGGGCATCAATCAGATCCAGCATGGCCAAGGCCGCTTTGGGATTCGTGGAGAGCTGCGGATAGAAGCTCTTCATCAGGATCACGTCGCGGTCTGACGTGGATCCCTTGAATTTTTCCATCAGGGGCACGATGAGTGTGTTCATCAACGCCTGCCCCAGTTCAGTCGTCGATTTGGCTGCAAGGGCCTCTTGGCTTACGGGCAGTCCCAAGGACTGAGCAAAGCCGGTAACCTGAGCCTTGGCAGCAGCAAGCTGATCGCCAACGAGTTCCCCGCGCTCGTAAAGCTGACGCAAGCCACGTTGCGCCTGCTTAATGATCGGAAGCGACTCGGCCTCAACTCGGGCTGATTTCTTGCGGTCTCCAATGTCAGCAAACCGCGTCTTTTCCTCCTCAACGGTCGAGGTTTCCGCCTGCAATTCCTCTCGGGTCTTAGGAGCAACCTCCGAGGTCACGGAATAAGCCCTGCCAGACGCGCTAGGCTGCGCCTTGTAGGTCAACCGTTGACCGTAAGGCTTCGCAAGGTTCTCGGCGCTTGCGGTCTTCTCAGCCGCCATCTTTTGAGCGTCCGCAAGCGACAATTCAGCCTCTGCCGCAACCTGCTCACGACGCGCCTCAATGTTAGCCCGCTGCAACCGTTGATAGTTGAGCAGCGGAGGCGTCCATCCTTTTCCGGCGGCAACACCGGCCCAGCTTTCGGCTTCCGCTGAAGCATACAGGTTGGGATCCAGTCCGCCAGGAACCTTGCCGACAGTCTCAGTCGGCTGGGTGAACTGACCGATACCGGCAGGCGCACCCGGCGCTACGGGTCCAGGGCGGGCAAACTGCAAGAGGCCCGTAGCATCCATCGCTGGTACTTCGGGGGTAGCCAGCAACGGCTGACCTTCGCCACGACGGCGAGCGTTCTCCATCGCCACGCCTTGCAGCAGTTTCTGATAGGTTTCTGCCTGTTGAGCGTTAATTTGGGCCGTAGCCAACGCTCCCTGGCGCTGAAACTGACGAGCCTGCTGGAAACCGTCGGCAGCCGTTCCAAGCAGGGCAGCATCGTAGATGTCTACCTTGCCGGAAGAAGCGTTCTTAAACGCCTTCTTAAGGGCATCTGGGACTTGCGGGGCGTTTGGGTCGTCCTGAACAATCGACTGGACGTAGCTCTTGAACTGCGGGTCGTTGTAAACAGCCGTACCAAACTTACCAAGGGCCTGATTGGTAATCAGTTGATTTTGCTGGTACTGCTTAATGCCTCCCGTGACTGTGTCGGCAATTTTTTCACCAAGCCCAGCTATAGCACGCGCCCTTGTCTGACCAGCCTGCGACATTCCTTGAGCGATCAACTGACCGCTGATGTCTTGGATTCCAGGTGCGTAGGGCATGTTAGGCGTGCTTGAGGGCTACGAGTTGCATGGTCAGCGCCAGCATCTCAGGGATCATCGAATTTACCGGAACACCGGCGATCTGGTAACCGCCAACTTCTGTCACAAGGTCATAGCTGGTAGTAATGCCAACCTTCTTGTGGATGCTCTTGATCTCAAGGCCGTTCATCTTGGCGCCAACCACCCACTCCATGGCAGGAATGTCGAGGATCCGATGCTTGTCGCAGGTGGTAATCGTTTTACCGTTCTCAAGGGTGAACGTCAGGAACTCGGTCTCAGGATTCTCGACGTATGAGCAAACCTGCAACACACGATGCGGCAGACCATCGTAGCCGATGACTTCATCGCCGCCACGAATGCTTTCAATAGCCTTGGAGCCAGTAGGCGTGTCAATAGCTTGATCGCCAGGCAGACACTTGAACAACAGTTTAAGTTCAGTTCCGACCTTCAAAACGTCTCCAAAAATGCTGGTGTTAGCAGCCGACTTGGCAGCAGAGCCTTGCAACTCAGCAGAACGAACGGCGGCTTCATAGTTCTTCTGGGCAATGTCGCGGGCCAACTGGGCATTCACGTTGGTGCCGTACACGTCAGCTGGGTAAGCGCCCAACGGGTTAAAGGAACCGCTGATCAGGCTGGCAATCGGGTTGAAGATGTTGCCGGTCTGAAGGTTGGCCGTGTTGAACAAGTTACCCATGGACTGCTGGTAGGCGGCACGGGCCTGATCCTCACGCTGCTGACGGATGTTCTCGCGGTTCAGGATCTCCGCTCCAATGGCTCCGGTTCCCATGGCCTGGCCACGGGCGCCGTAGGCTTCACGGGCAGCCTGCTGGGACTGACGGACATCCTCGGGGGACAGTTGACCAGCGCGGAGGCGGGCGAGCTTGGCTTCATCGGCCTGCAACTGACCAAGGGCAGACCGAGAGGCAGCCGTCAGGCTCTCCGGCATGAACTGGTTGTAGATGTCCTTGTACATCCCCAGCATCTGGGGCTGATACTTCTGCAAGGCGGAAAGGCTTTTGCCGAGTTCTGCCTCAAGATCACGTTGGTTCATGGCGGAGGAAGTGGTAGACGTCGGAGTGCTGGGAGTCGCCGGTCCAGAAGTCGTAGGACCAGTAGTGCCACCCGGAGGCGGAGGAGGCGGGGGAGGAGGGGGAGGAGGTGGAGGCGGAACAGTAACGCCAGGGCCGATGATAGGACCAGGCGGAGGCGGCGGAGTTATTATCGACTTGTTATGCGATAGAAGTCCTTGGGAAACATAGGTGTGGGCGTCATTAACGGTGATGATGACCACATCGCCATCTTCAAGACCAACCGTGGCAAGGACGGTGCGATGTTGCAGCTTGTCGCCCGATTTGTAATCCTTGGCCTCCTTCCATCCATCGCCAGTACTGAACTTGTGCGTCGGGGAGCAAATGAAGCGCCCTTGATCCAGAACTAGGCACAAACGGTGGCTCTTGACGGTTTCAACATGCGTGACGGTAAAATCGCCCCACGCTTTTGTATGCTCGTGAGAGGTCCGAACTTTATCGCCTACCTTCAGTTTGCCAGCAGCAATCTCAGATCCATCGGCCAACAGAATTGGCGTTTCAGGCGATGGACAGGTAATCGTAGGAGTTATTGTGTTAGTGGATGTAGTCGTAGCCGTGCTTGTGGCCGTAGCTGTAACCGGAGGAAGGGTGATTGGCCTTGGACCCCAGTTAGCAGTAGCCTTGTTAAGCAAATCAATGGCATCCTGCGTGGTAAATGGATTGGGGTTATCAACCCTGCTTCCGGTGACCGTCATCGTCGGAAGCGTGGTGACATCTGATCCACCCGTTGTTCCAGTAGCACCCGGCGTACTCGGCGTCGTTTCCGTGGACTGATTGAAGTTAAATGAGACCTTGGGCAGATTGGTGTCCGTCACTTGGAACGGATCCATGACGGTAACGCCGCCAGCATTTGCCGCACCCGTGCTTATTCCTCCAAGGAGGGCATTTCCTCCGGTGACTGGCGTTGAAATGTATCCCGGAGCTAGGAAATCTGGACCCTGACTGCCAGCACCCACCTTAAAGGGATCAAGTTTTACTACGTCTCCAGTAGCATCAGTCGTGACGTTTCCTCCCACATTGGGAGTTTCGGTCAACGTCGTAACGCCCCCCGTGGTAGATGGAGTTCCGGTCGCAATGCTTATGTTGCGGAAAGGGGCGCTGCCCAAAGCAACGCCACTCATATCAGGATCAGCAGCCGTGGTCGTGTTATTCCACCAATCCCCTCCTTTAGTACTCCAATCAATGCCGGACGGCCCAAGGCCGGACGGGCTGTTGAGGAACGTGTTGCCCATCATCGTGCCGGACGGGTCAAACGTGCCGATGCTGTCTAGCGTAGTGCCGGGCACCAGCCCCGGTACGCCAAACGTAGGTGCAGCACCCGTCAGAAATCCACCAGGGGTGCCACCATCAGCCCCAATCGTCGTAGACCCTAACAGACCGCCAGGAGTGCCGAAAATGCTGCCTCCAGACGTAAAATCGGGCATCTCAGGATTGCTGCCGGTCGAGCCGCCTTCCAGAAAGTCCAACTCGTCATCCGTGGTGCTCTTGTCAGTTTTGATAGCCATGGTGGGATCAGCCAACAGCTGCGGTGCGGCTCATCTCCAGCAGGTGGCTGCCATCGGAAACGAACGCGATTTGAAAGTACTTGTTGGTGCCGGTCAGGGTCAGCGTGGAAGTGGCTGTAAGCGTCTTAAAGCCAGTTCCGAAAGTGATTACGTTCCCGCCCGTACCGTCGGTCGTAAACGTGATCTGAAGCATGTAGCCAGCCCTCGGGACCGTAGCTGCATTGATCGTGGCTGCGGTGCTGCTGGAGCAGGCGATGCGGCGAGTGTTTCCGTCCGTAGCCCCAAACGTCAGGGAAATCGTGCTGCCGAACAGCACCGTGCTGTAAGTCTCGTAAACCGGCGTTGCCTGCGTGATCGTAACCCCGCCAGACAACGTAACCGCATCGTAAGTGTTTCCTGAGGCAATCTGATCGCTGGTAACCGCATCATCCGCAATCTTAGCCGTCGTTACCGCATCGTCAGCCAACTTGGCCGTCGTAACCGCCAAGTCTGCAATCGTGCTGGTGGTCACGTCATTCGTGGACACGGCAGCCACCGTAGGCTGACCCAGCAGGTTCAGCTTGGTGTAGGTGATCGGGTCGGTCGGACCCGTAAAGGAATAGCCGGGAGTGACGGAAGGCATGGTTAGACGGTGACGAGGCTGGAACGCTGGCCCATCCGCGCTTCTGCACCGATGGACATGAGTTTAAGGTATCCCTGTGAATTGGTCAGTTGCAGCCACGTTAGGCGGCCTTGCCGGCGGGTAAGCAGCGGGAAGCGGTACTCCTGGTACATCTCAGGCTGGAAGCCGCTGCCGCATTGCAGGCCGGTGGCGGGCAATCCAGACGTGCTGCCAGCCGCCAACGGACCGCTGGAGTAATCCTTGCGGTAGGGCCGGTTGTAATCGTCGTTGGCGTTGGTCAGATCGTAGTCCGAGTCGTTAAACTTCCAGCTTTCGGACCGGCTGTAGATCTGATCCTCAATGAGCGTGCTGACCTCGTTGGCGCCTTCCGTGTACGAGTAGACCGAGAAGGACGGACGGATGGTGCCGACATCCATGAACATCCGGCGCTGGAAGTGCACCAGGTTGCTCGTGTCGTAGGCGCGGGTGGTCAGGTTGTAGGAGATTTCAGCCAGCGTACTGCCGCTGATGTCCTGATAGCCCTCGTCCGTCACGAAGATACGCCCATCCTCGGTAATGGCGTGCAACCGCTGGAGGCCGAGATAGTCGATGACTTGGAACCCTTGCAGGTTCATGGACATCAACGGATCAAAGTTCCATTCACCGTACCAGTTCTCGGTGATGAAGTTGTAAACGATCAGAGCATTGCAACGCTCGGAGTTATCCAGCGGCAAGGCGACGTAAAGCCGGTTGCTCCAGTACCCCATGCTGATTTTGGTCCCCGCCTGCCAGTTCACCCGCTCCATGATCTTACGGACCTTGGCGGACAATGGCAGGGTCTTGTGCTGGAGGCTGTTGTTGGTGCTGGTCAGCGTCAGCAGGTTGATGTTGCCGTAGCTGGCATAGGCCAGATCGGGTCCAACCGAGCAGACGGCATTAATGCCGATCAGACCAACTTGCCGGGTGATCTCGGTCGTGGTGACATCCGACAGGCCGCCCTCACAGTTCTGGAGCAACTGGATGCTCTTGTTCTTGAAGGCGATGAGGCTGTTTTGGCCAAACGGGAAAGTGGCTACGACGTAATCGCTGTTGCCCGTGTTGGTGGACAGTTCGTTGGCCAGCGGGTCATAGTCCGTAAACGAAAGGACATCCGAGGCCGCGATGTCATCCTTGCCGTCAACCACCCACAGCCGGTTCTGGTAGAACGTGGCTTGGTTGCTGTTGGGGATGCTGTTGAAGCTGCCCGGTAGCGTGGTGTCGGGAACTAACGCAAACGTCCCGTTCCAGTTACCGTCCCAGTACAGCGGGGTCTGGTCAGCTCCACGGAACAGGTAAATCTGATTGTTGGCTTGGACGATGGTTCCCTGCGTGGTCAGGTACTCACTAGCTGCGTAGGAAATGGACTTGGATGTCCGTCCGTTGGAGTAGAAACCAACGCGGTCGTACCCAGCTAGGACGATCCAAACTTGAGAAGCATCGTTGGGGTCGGAAAACAGCCCAGAAGCAAAAATTGCCGCTCCGTACCAGTTAAGCGTCATCCCAGCGTTGGAATCCCCGCTAAAGATGAACTTGTTGTTACCGTAGACCGCCCCGAAGTAGTCCCCAGCGGCAGATGCCGGAATACTGACTGCCTGCCAGCCGGTGCCCTCGGTCGATACCCAGACCTTGCGGGTTGTGCCAGCGGCCCCAGCAACCACCCACAGGCCATTCCCGTAGGCCAAAGCGTTGAGGTTCCAGTTCTCAGGGTATTCTAGGTTAAACGGTGCGTACTGGAAGGTAACGCCATCATCCGAGTAAACGTACTGCGGGTGCTGGCCGTTGGTGATGGCTACAAACCGACCGGCCCCAAAGCGGACCTTAGAGAACGAGCCGGTGTACCCATCCGCAATGAATGGCGTGCTGAAATCTGTGCCGAGCGTCCAGGTCGCGCCATCAGTTGAATAGTACGTTCCAAAACCGGAAACGGCGACAAAGAGACCGTTGCCGTAAGTTACCGAAGTAAAACCATTAGCCGTGCTTTCGGTCCAATTATTCGCATCCGATGAATAACCGACCGCATATGGCCCTACCGCCACCCACAAATTATTGCCGAAGCAGATGTCAGTATAACTTTCAAAACCTTGATTGCACGGAGTCCACACAGTCGGAGTCATGCTCGGAGCAGTCGTCCGGCTAATCGACTTGTAGTAGCCACCACTTAGCACCTTGTCGCCTACCGCCACCCAGTACTTGGTCGTAGTTCCGCCGTAAGCCACAGAGCGTACTGATTGTCCGCTGTAGGGGCTAATGTTGGCTGACCAAGTAACGCCATCCGTGCTGATCCAAATGTTGCCGCTGTAACCGGCCATGACGTAGTACCCGCCAGCATACACGCCGTCCCTAACAGCCGTTCCAGTGGCCCCGATGTCACTGTTGGACAGCTTGTAGCCAAACGGCTCGTTGCCCAGTTCCGGCATACAGACCAACCCACCCCGCGTCGTGGCATCCTGAGGGCTGAAATCGACGTTTACGGCGTTCTGGACGTTGCCCGGCTTGATGTTCTCAGGCGCGTTGTACTCGTCCACCCCAAGCAGGGAATTATCCCCCACTTGGGCTGGCTGGTCGTCATTCTGGCCGTATGAGCGATAACGATCCATTAAAGTTTCCGGTAGGCGGCAACAGCGGTGCCGAGGTAGTTCTTTTCCGTCACCCTAGCCCAGCTTTCTGAACGCGGAGAGGAGTCGCCCGACATGAGCCAACCGTAAGAATCCTTCTCCACGGCACGGTGAATGATCGGCTTGTCGTGGTAGGTAGCTGAGTAGATCAGCACCTGCCCTAGCTCAATGGCAGGGTAGTTCTTGACTGAAACGACCATTTCCCCGCCTTGCAGCAGGGGTTTCATGGATCCCGTGTTCCCAACGGCCCAAATCTGCCCGTTAAGGGCGATTCCAGCCGTTTTGGCAGCCTCGGCAGGGTCAGCTACCACATACACGGGGAAATCGCGTTTAACGGGCTTCCAGCCCCCAATCAGCAGCCATGCAGCCCCAATCAGGGCGACGTAGGTCGCCAAGCAGAAGGGCCAGAAGGTAAAGGCGGCCCGCAGGGTATCCTTGAGACCCGCCATGGTCGGCAGTCCTTAACCCTGCGGCTTGCTGGCTTCCGCCAGTTTAGCTTCCAGTTCAGCGATCTTGGCGATGGCCTCGGTGAGCGAGTCAACGAGGGTGGCCATGGACTGCTGCTGGATCTGACTGATCAACTCGGCCTTGATGAGTTCTTTGGATTTAGTCATTAGACGCGGGTCAAACCGAGGTTGGCCGAGATGGCGTCCAGCTGCACCTTGTCGTCGTCCGCATCAGCGGGCCAAGCGTTCCATTGGGCCTCGGTCATCGAGACGTTGCCGTTCTTCAGCACCGTGACGATGGTCTGCTCAGGAGCCGCCGCGATCAGCACCGCGCCGGTGGTCGGGTCGAGTTGCTCGGAGACAGGAGGCACCACGATGACGTTCTGTAGCTCGTAGTAGTAGCTGGGCGGCGGGCCGAGCGTGATGGAGCGGATCAGAAGGACGTTGGCCGTCGAGGGATAGACGGCGACGGGAGTGATTGCAGTTTGCATGGGTGAAGATTAGGCGAGAGTGACGGACTTCCATCCGCCGTTGTAGATGTAGAGCTTGTTGTTGGTCGTATCGTATTCCATTGCCACTTTTCCGGTGTATGCAGTTG
>Ga0208784_1000115_pt1 | contig 38179 bp, 54 predicted proteins | sample DEB19_08_DNA_FD_184531 | JGI IMG/M metagenome (GOLD analysis project Ga0208784, IMG submission 184531) | Aqueous microbial communities from the Delaware River and Bay under freshwater to marine salinity gradient to study organic matter... | ecosystem: Environmental > Aquatic > Marine > Coastal ... | reverse complement strand
AACACTTAGCGTTGATTCCAAGAATTGCCTTGCATTCCATTCTGATAATGACAATGCAAAAAAGTGAGCAAAATCAATAACTTGCGTGCGATTTTGAAACTAAAATGTCATGTGCGCGGTCGGGAGCAGGCGCGGGGTCAATTACAGAGGAGGGGTATACGAGGGGGACCGGTACGACTATACTGCCCCTCCACAAGACAAACCAAAGGGAATTCCCGATGACCACGCGCAAATTACCCCCTCCACGCCACATCATTGGCTATTTGAGGGACCCATCCACTTGGGACTCCAAGGCTTTTGAAACTGCGATTCGAGCAGAGGTTGAAAACTCGACAGGAACTCTGAGCGCGAGTGATGAAACCTTGATTGGAATGCTTTTGATGCAAATGGAAAGTTTGCTGTCTGCTCAAACTTTGATAAATGAGCAAGGGTCAATTACTGAATACAATTCGGGGCCTGCACAAAGTCCGTGGATCAAAACTCGCAATGATTCCACTGATAAGGTCATTAAGATTCTTGGTGAACTTGCATTGGTTGCCAAGGGTCGCCCGAAAAAACAAAACAAGCCAACAGAAGTAGATGAGTTATTCGCCACTGCTTGAGCCTGCATTCCAGTACGCCTCGGGAGTATGCCGGGGCGATATTGTGGCCTGTGAAGATGTCCGGCTGGCCTGCCAGAGGTTTCTGGACATGGCTGAGAAGAAGGACGCTCCGTATGAGTTTGTGCCTGCCAAGGCCGAGCACCCGCTCAAGTTCGTCAAGTTCTGCCGCCACGTCAAAGGACCGGATGCTGGAAAGCCGATCCTGCTGGAACCGTTTCAGATTCTGCTGATAGCGGGTATCTATGGGTTTCGAGATCGGAAAGATCAGTCAAAACGATGGGTGACTGACGTTATTTTGTTCGTACCTCGCAAGTCCGGCAAAACAACGATTGCCTCAATCATTGCGTTATATGAGCTTCAGTTTGGCGATGCTGGTTCCGAAGTCTTTACCCTAGCCACCAACCGAGATCAAGCCTCCATCTGCTTTGACTCCTCCAAGGCCATTACCGAGGCCATGGACGCCAATCTGGCCGCGAAGTTTCTGGTTTATCGGTCGGAGATCAAAAAGCAAGGCGATTCCACCTCGACATATCGGGCACTGTCTCGAGAAAACCGGAAGACCGGTGATGGCAAGAATCCGTCCTGCGCAATCATCGATGAGGCGGCTCAGATCACCGAGCGGTCATCTATTGAGGTCTTGCATTCTGGTATGGGCGCACGCAAGAACCCGCTGCGCCTTTATATGACCACGGCATCCTTTACCAAGGAAACCAAGTTCTACGAGGATCTGACGCACTTTAGAAGCGTTTTGAGGGGTGCCGCGGAAGACACAAACAAGTGGTTTGGCCTGCTGTACAGCATCGACCAAGGCGACAATTGGGCCGACCCCAAGACGTGGGGCAAGGCCAATCCCATGTTGGGCATTTCGGTGTCCACTGAGCACATTTCCCAAATGGCCGCGGAAGCTTCGGCTAAACCTGCCAGCCTTAACGAGTTTCTTTGCAAGCAGCTCAATATTTATGTGTCAGCCAACACCGCGTGGTTGGACCGCAAATATTGGGATGAGTCAATTGCTGAGATGGACTCTAGGGAGCCGGAAAGCACTTTTATTGCATTCGACCTCGCATATTCTAGAGATTTGAACGCGGTTTGTACGCTTCACCGCTACACGGAAGAAGACTTTTATGCCAAGTTTCAGTTCTTTTTGCCGGAAGACTCGCTCGAGTTAATCCCAAACCATTACAAGTCCACTTATTTGCAGGCAGTCAAAACGGGTATTCTCAAGCTGACGTCCGGTAATGTGACCGATACCAATGAAATTGAGCAATACATCCGTAAGGAATGCGAAAGGTATAAAGTCAAGGAAATAGGGTATGACCCCTACAACGCCACCAACCTAGTGGCTAATTTGTACGCCGATGGCCTGCCGGTCAAGAAGATTGGGCAGGGAATGGCGATGCTTTCCAGCCCTTCCAAGGCCACTGAGCAACTTATTATGAAGAAAGCCATCAAACACGATGGCAACCCGTTTGTGGGCTGGCAATTGGGCAATTGCGAGGTTTATACCGACGTTAACGGCAATATCAAGGTTCGCAAGAACGAAGCAGACCCTTCCGCAAAGGTGGATGGGATCATTACAATGATTATGGCCGTACACTGCCATTTGGACAACGTGTTTGTGTCTGACGCTTGGGGTTTCCGAAGTCTTGAGCTATAAAAGCGTAACGGCCTAGAGGTACGAACTCTAAGCCGCTACTTCCCAAGTCATCAATAAAAGGGATTGATGCCATGAGCGATGCAGAGTCTACACGGTTTTATGTATACATCCACCTAAAACCAAATGGAGAAGTGTTCTATGTCGGCAAAGGATGCGGCAAACGAGCATGGAGCCCATTGTCACGAAACAACCATTGGAATTCAATTGTTGCCAAGCATGGGGGCTTTAAGGTCACAATCATTCGATCTGGCTTGACAGAACAGCAGTCATTCAATGAAGAACAGCGGTTTATTCGATACTTTGCATCATTAGGCAAGCTCTGCAATCGCACGCTCGGCGGCTACGGCCAGACGGGGAATCCGGTAAATAAAGGGGTGCCAAAGACCGAAATCCACAAAAATAAGTTGAAACTGGCAAATATCGGCAAAAAACAGACGCAAAAGACCATCGACAAACGCAAAAAGACGATGGCAAAAAAGATTGAAGAAGGGTGGATTCCTGTATGGAAACGTGACGAATACAAAAAAGTAGGCGTCAAAAATGTTCAATTTAAAGGCTACTACAGTACGCCAATGGGAGTTTTTGAGACTGTTGCTAAAGCGGCGGCAGCCAACAATTGCAAAGAAAAAGCCATTCGTGTAAGATGTTTTGGCAATAAATGTGTGAAAAACGGCAAGTTGTACTTGTACAAGCCAAAAGACGGTTGGTCATTTATTCCAAGGAATAGCGATGAAATTGTTTGATATTTTCAAGAAAAAGTCTGATGACAACTCATCAAACACGCTATTTGGTCAAACTTCCTTGGGAAATAATATCATCTACCAAGGTGATTCCAAACGCGGAACAGTTAACACCCAAATCCTCTATGTCACTACCTCGACCGTCAATCAAGCGGGTCGAGTGCTGGATATTTCGACGCTAAGTCGTAATTCCACGGTGATGGCTTGTGTTTCTATTAAAGCTCGAGCATTGTCTCAATTGCCTGTTCGAGTTATGTGCAGGCTTGATGACGGTACTTATGTCGATGCGTCTACATCCGACAAAGTATCAAAGCACAATGCCACGAAGGCCAATCAAGTTCTTGGCCTGCTGCAAAACCCCAATGCGTTTCAGTCGCAATATGAGTTCTGGTATCAGTGGCTCATGTGGCATGACCTGACCGGCGAAACCTTCACGCTTTGGTATCGCAAGGATCAGACGAATCCGACACAGACGCCTATTGAGATGTACATCTTGGACTCGACCTTGATCGCGGTCCAATTGACGCCTACTCGTTATCCCCAATATCGCCTCTCGACACCATCCTACGGATTTTCCAAGGATCAGCCGTTGCAGGCCCACCAAGTCATGCACATCAAGGAAGCCCCTTGGCAGGGCTCCGCAGGCTTTAACCGCGGCATTCTGGCCGTTGAATTGGTCAGCCTAGACCAAGACATCGACCTGTACGCCAACTACATCATGCTGAACGGCGCAAAGCCCTCTGGGATGTTTGTGACCGATCAAGTCATCCCCGATGGAAAATACAAAGAAATTGCGGCCCGTTTAAAAGAGGCGTGGGCGTCAATGACAAATTCACGGCAGACTGATCCGTCCAAACCGGGCCAAGGGATGCTGCTGGATTCGGGCATGAAGTACGAGCGTCTTGAGATGCTGAATCTTCAAGATGCGGATGCGCGGGAGTTGAAGCTTCAGACAATGAAGCGGATTGCTGGTCTTTTTGGAGTCCCTCCGGCGATGATCGGAATTCAAGACCAAAAATACAACAATACTCAAACATTGCTGGATGAATTCTATAAATCCACGATGTTTCCAATTATCACTAATATCCAGCAAAAGCTAAAGCAAAGTCTTTTGGCCGGATATCCGTCATTGCATATTGAGTTTGATACTCGCAATTTCCTAAAAGGCGCTCCGCTGGACCAAGTTAATTATGTGTCTGCCGCGGTAGCTGCTGGCATAATGACGCCAAATGAGGCACGGGAATATCTTGGAATGCCATTTATTGAAGGCGGCGACGAATTAAAAGTTGACGCCAAAAAAGCAGAACCGACTCCCGGATCATCCCCACAAGACACGGGCGGTGGCGGCGGTAATCAAAAACGCAAAGCCAATATTGGTAAGACTTGACTTATGATCCAAACTGATAGAAGATATCTAGCAGCCTTGGCAAAAATGGTCAAGGCCAAAGCCCCTAAAATACAAGACATCGACCAATCGAAAATGGTAGGGGTAATCAATGAAACAAGTCCAGATCATCTGCGAAGCGAAACTCAACCTCGAAAAAGAGGCAGACCACGCAGAACCGACCGGAAAGATTGAGGCCCGAGTTACTACTTGGGGTGCTCGAGAAGGCGCAGACGGACGCAAATTTAATTATCAGCCCGAAGGATTTATGCAATGGGCTGAAGATTTCTCAAAGGCTGGGCGTCCTTTGCCCATGTTCGTTAATCATGAATCCAATGCGATTCCTGTTGGCGAATGGACATCGTTTGAATTTGATGATACCGGCATGACTGCTTGTGGCCGGATGTATGTCAATACAACCACCGGCTCCGACCTTTATCAAATTATGACCGAAAGCCCCAATATGTTTGGCGGCGTTTCGGTTGGTGCTTACGCTGACGAATATCAGTGGGTCAAAGAAGACGGCACTCCAATGACTGCCGGTTCAGATGATATGGAAGGATATTTCCAAATCACTAAAGGTGGTTTGCACGAAGTGTCCGTAGTCATGCACCCAAATAATCCTCAAGCAGAAGTCCAGAAGCTGGAATATTTCCGGCCTGATGGTTCTGCTGATCTCAAAGTTTTGGAGTCGGCGCTGCGGGATGCAGGGCTATCCAAACGGGATGCGGTCGCTGCCGCGTCCGTGTTCAAGACTGTCATTGCTGAGCGGGATGCAGAGCAAAAGGTTGAGAACGAAACGCCCGTACAGAGTGATTCTGCCGCGGAAGCGACCGAAGCTGAGATTCTTCAAGCTCTTGAAGAGCGCGAACTTCTCAAAATACTCAATGCCCGTTTGAAAGGCTAATCATGTCTCAAGTTATTCTGGAAAAGCTGGACGCCATCGAGCAGTCCACCATTGCCAAGGCTGAAGAAGCAGTCACCAAGGCTGCTGAAGTTGCCGAAGCTGTCAAGGCCGAAGTGAATGAAAAGATTGCTGCGCTGGAAGCCAAAGTGGCCTCCGTGCAAGCTCCCGAAATCATTCGTCCTATCGCCAAATCGGTTCGTCAAGACGTTAACCGTTCTGTTCGTGAGCAACTCGCTGCTTTCTACAAAGGCGGCAAGCAAATCGAAAAAGAACTGAAGATGTTTGCTGATGAGTCGGAATACATGGCTTATCTGAACGAAGCATCGCAGTTGACTGCTGGCGGTGACGGCAAGGGCGGTCGCACTGCATACGACCCCGTGTTCGTTGCTCTGCGTCTGTACAACCCGATGCGTGGCCTGTCGCGTACTGTCGCTACTGATGGCTCGTCCTATCAGTTCCGCGTCAAGACCGGCAACGCTGGCGCTCAGTGGGGCTATGGCATTCAAGACAACGGCACGCCGACAACTGAAAACACCAGCATTTGGCAATTGGTGCTGAAAGACATCAACGTGCAGTTCCCGATCCGTACTGCGGCTCTGGATGACATTGATGGTTTGGAAGCTAATGTCGTTGACGATATGCTGGCCGAGTTCAGCCAAGCTGAAGGCCAATCCATGATTTCCAACAACGACCAGACCGGCACGGGTTCTACCGTGACCACGGGTGGCGCTGATGGCTTGCGTGGTTTGGACCAGTACGGCGGCGCAAATTCGCCTTACGCTGGTGGCACGACTTCTACTGCTGCTTTCGGCACCTCTGGCACCTCGAGCACTTCCGGCCTGCACTCGCTGGCAACGTATGACCAGTTGACCACCAACGGTTTTGGATCGACGAACAACGTCACATTCCAAGATCTGGTGAACATGGTCTACGCGCTGCCGCAACAATACTGGACCCCCACTGCGAAGTGGATGATCAATCCAGTGATGTTGGCTGCGATCCGTGGTCTGAAAGACAACAACGGCACACCGATTTTTGAGCGTATGCACCCTGCTGCTGAGCCCGGAATCGTTGGTCAACTGTTGGGCTTCGATGTGGTGGTCAACAAATACGTTGATAACCCGACCTCTGCTGGTGGTTCTGCTGGTACTACGTCGCTGTATCCCCTGTGGTTCTGCGATTGGCAGCGTTATCACACAATCATCGACCGCTTGAACATGATCATGCGCCGCTACGACCAGACGTTGCCCGGCTATATCACGTTCTTCGGTGAGAAGCGTCTCGCCACCTCGGTGCGCGACCCCTTCTCTGGTGTGCGCTATCGCTCCACCGCAACTGGTGCTTGATGGGAGGGGCCTTGCGCCCCTTCTTTTCTGACCTTTAGCAGAGTATCAACATGACCACAATTCTCGAATCAATTAAGCAAGCTATTCACGAACACAAACGAGTCAACATTGACTTGCGTGAGGCTTCATCCATCACTGGCTCTGGTTCGGGAGTTGGTGGTAATGTTGTGTTCGACGATGCGTTCGCCGCACTGCGTTACGCAAACCCTTTCCGTCAAGCATCTCGGATCGTTCCTGCAATGGGCTCCGATATGCAATTCGTTGCCAAGACCGGTAACGCAACAAACCAAGCTGGTAATCCTTGGGGCTATACAGTAGTTCCTGACGCCGGATCCCCCGGTACAAATACAACAATTTGGCAACTCCCTGTTCGTGTTGTTGCGGCTCAACTGCCGATCCGCACCGCGGTGTTGTCAGACGTTAACAATCTTGATCCCGCAATCGTTGGCGACTTGATGCAAGAGTTCTCTCAGCTTGAGGGCGCATCAATGGCGATCAATAATGACCAAGCAGGAAGCACTACAACGACCACAGGCGCGACTTCTGGTCTGCGTGGTTTGGATATGTATGCCGATGCTTCTGCAAGCGCCTATGGCACTTCTGGCACGGCCATTACAAATGGTATCCACAGCATTGCCACGCAAACGGCAACCACGGCTGTAGCGTATACGGACATTACTGCTGCCGCGTCTAAATTGCCCGGTCAATATTGGAGTCTTCCGGGCACTGCGTGGCACATTAGTCCGGCCACGATTCAAGCCTTGCGCGATCTGACTGATTTGCAAGGTCTGCCGATCTTCTTGGAAGTGGGTGATGAAGATGGTGGAGCAGTGGGCCGTATCTTTGGCTGGCCCGTTATTCCAAACCCGTATCTATCAAGCACTTATCCAATCTACCTTGCCAATTGGCCTCAATTCTTGACGATTGGCGACCACACTGAGTTCTCGGTGCAGATGATGGAACAAACCAAACCCGGCTTCGTGACCATGTACGCCGAAAAGCGAGTGGTGAGTTCTGTTCGCAATCCGTTTGCTGGTGTTCGCGTGAAGGTCTGAAATGTCAACAAATGATTTGTTGAGCTTTGCGCCGGATCTTGCGGCTTCACGCAATCCGTTCAACTATCAAAAAGTTGAACAGATCAACCGTGACATTGCAACGCCGTGGCTGTCTCTTGATGAGATTTCTCAACAACTTAATTTAGTTGACGATGAAAGCCAAGACGTTTACCTAAAAAGCCTTGAGTTGGCAACGCGACAGGCTGTTGAAGACTATCTTGGGTTGTCTATTTTCCCGGCCACATATCGGGTGTATTACCAAGCTTCAACGCTTTGGGGCATCCCATTGTCGCTTGATCTTCCAGAGGTCTCGCAAAACTACAACACGACGTTGCCCGGTGTAACGGTTACGTCGGTGGGATACTGGAATGCTTCCACGCCATCGACGTTTGTGTTGCTGTCTCCAACAACGTATTACTACGACCCGTCTGGAAATAAGATCGTTTTGACCGAATTGCCTAGCAACATCAACTTCATGATGACGGCTCCGGTCATTGCTGTTTACAACACAGTGGCAAATCCTTTGTCCACTTACCCTGTAATTAAGCAAGCTGGACTGCTATTGTTGACGCATCTGTACAACAATCGCGCAAACACAACTGGACCGATCCAGCACAACATTCCATTTGGTTTTGATCAATTACTGAAACCTTACAAGCCATTGGTAATGTAAATGGTCGCTCGTTTTGAAAATATCACTGTTAACCAATTGACGTTTGGCAAAAGTGATTTTGGCGAACAGAGCACTACTATTTCTAAATGGTTTATTACTCGGGCTCGAGTATCTGCGGTTGCAAATACTGTCAAGATTGCAGACAAATATCGTCTATATAACGATTTGACATATTTCACGCTGAATTACACGCCCAATACAAAAGAAATAATTGATAACCAAAATTTATATTCAATTAAATGGAAAGGATTTGATTGGAGGATTGACAGTGCGCGGGAATCCGATGATCGGATGACCGTTTTGCTAATGTGTTACCGGCAAGATCCGACGACTGCGGTATGAGTCAGAACAATCCAGTTCTATATGGCAAGGCAATCCAATACCAACTGGAACAAATTGTCACGCCTGTGCCGGTCTATGCGTCGTTTAACCGCAATTTTTCCACTCAACCTAAATTCATCACTTGGCAGCTTCGCAACGTCCATCAACCCGTTTTTACGGGGCCAAGTCAAAACAACAAAGGAATTGACAGACCCATCTTCCAAATCTCGATATTCACTCAAGGCATCGAAGATGGTTTCACAATTTCAAATCAGATACTACAATCGCTACATGGCTACACTGGGCAATTTGGTGGGCCTACAGGCTTTTGGATTGCTAAAGCAGATGTATTTTGGCTATATAACTCGTATAACAATGACGAAAAAATGGCTGAAATATTTCTCGATTGCACACTTGACATCCCAACATAAGACAATTTTGTTCAACTTTTTCTGAGGGATAAAAATGAGCCTCCCAAATAAAGTTTTACCGGGTTTCAGTGCGGCGATGTACGCTCAGTCGGGGGCTTCTCCTACGGCGTTAACAGTTGCTCAATTGTCTACTTTGGCAAACGTCTCGGCAATTGCTGTCAGTGGTAACCAAATGTTGATCGAAGCAGTTCCTGCTTTTGGTCAAGATGATGCGGTTGCTTCTTTTGGCGTGGCCGGTTCTCGGCAATCCGACAAAATCCCGGTTCAGTCCGCGCCGACTTCCATGACCATTACTGCGGCATGGAATCCGTCTGACACAGTGATTCAGCAAATCCGTACCGATGCTTATTCTGGCATTACAGAGCGTACTTATGTGATTTCGGCCTCTGATGGCTCAAATATCGTTTATTACGCTTTTAATGGTCGTGTGGGTCAATTCCAGATTGACGCGCAGCCCGGAGCAGAAGCTAAAGCGACTTTCACGATTCATCCCCGTGGAAACCAATACGGCTGGTCTAACAACGCTTGAGGTGAAAAATGTCAGTTCCAAATAAAGTATTGCCGGGTTTTAGCGCATCGCTTTGGATGCAATCCGCGGCTACGCCTACGGCGCTCTCGACGGCCAATTTGTCGGTATGGGCATCTCAAGTCCAAACCATCGTTGGCACGGCTGCAAACGGCACTGGATCGGCTGGCGTGGCCGTTCCTGTGGAAGCGGTTCCTGCGTTTGGCCAAGATGACGCCGTGGCCTCCTTCGGGGTCGCTGGATCGCGTCAATCCGACAAGATCCCGGTGCAGTCCGCTCCAACCTCAATGACGATCACGGCTGCGTGGAATCCTTCGGATACCGCACTGCTTCAGATCCGTTCTGACGCCTATTCCGGGATTGTGGATCGCACATTTGTGGTGGCCGCGGTAGATGGGACAAACACCATCGCCTACGCTTTTAATGCGCGTGTGGGGCAGTTCCAAATCGATGCTCAACCCGGCGCTGAAGCCAAATGCGTGTTCACGATTCACCCCCGCGGTAATCAATACGGTTGGAGTAACAACTAATGAGCCTCCAAGAAATCATTGACGAATTGGTTGCCCTTCGGGGCGACCTTGACATGGCGGCGCGTGCTCAAGTAGTCGATCATGATGAACTCGAGGACGCTCTTGCTGAAGTTGAGCCTGATACCGCTGAAGCTGTTGTTTTGTCGGTCCTCGCCAAATATCACTAAACGATGACCACAATACAAAACAATAACGACCTGTTGCAATACCTAATAAGCCAAGCTGAGTCCCGCAAGGACTGGTTTGGCTTTTTGCAGCAAAGAATGACTGCGATTACTTTGGCTCATGAAATCGCCAAAATGCACGCAGACAAGATGACTCCCGCACAGGTAGTCCAGTACGCGATTGACCTCAATGAGGCAATCTTCCACAAAATAATCAACATGAAAAGACAATGAGCAAACTTGCTAGCGCATTCGGAGACTCTCTCCAACTCCGCACCAAGACATTTGAGCTTGGTGGGCACACTTTTAAGGTTCGCATCCCTCTGACCAAAGAGCTCGAGGAAATCTCTGCTCGATGCGAAACCATCAATGATGCCGCTTTCAAGGCCCGCTATGACAAAGCGGTGGCCGGATTTAAAGAATCCAAAGATGGCGTAGAAATCAAAAAAGACGATGTGATCGTAGATGGTCGCTCTACAAAAGAGCTTGTGCAATCGGCCATGAAGATGGAAAATCGCATTGTTGAATTTATCAAGCTCTTGATCCCCGAGGCGGGGAACCTTGACGATATTACATACGATGATGTCGAGGCTGAATGGCCGTTTGCCGTGCAGCTTGAGATTTTGTCGAAGATAAGTGAGGCAATCCAGCCCGGTTATAAGGAATCCCGAAAAAACTAGTTCGGGACATTCATCGTCAAGCAAGAGCGTACATATACGCGCATGGTGGATGTCCTGACTCCATTCCCGCCGATGAAATGCGCGACATTGAAATCCTTCTTAGTGATGGGTTCATAGGCAACAAGGCAATCCTTGTGGCCCTTTCGTCGCTGACTACGGGGAACCTTAACGCCAAGCTTAAACAAGGCGCTACGCCCTTCAAAATGAGGGATGTACTGCCAAGTACCCATGAGTACATTGTGCCGCCTCTGACGCCCGAAGAGCAGGCTGCGCAGGCCAATGAGCAGTTGTTGTCCTTTATCTCTCAAGCGCCCGGTGCGGGGAAATACTTCAATGGACTACACGCCAAACAATAGAGGTTTTCGAACCGAAGGGTTTGAAGAGCTTGACGCTCAATTAAAAGCTTTAGCTCAAGGAATGAGAGCGGATGCTGTAGCTCGAAACACCATGGCAAAGGCGGCTAAAGAGGCCATGGAAGTGGTTTATAACGAAGTAATTGCAAGGGCTCCGTATGACGAAAAGAACAATGGCCCAATTCATTTGAGAGATACCGTTCGATTGGATGCGAGAATCCCAACAGAAAAAGACAAGATGTCGTATTACGTTAATGACACAGATTCTGTAATTGCAGTTGTTTCAGTTAAAAAAAGTGCCGTGTCGTTGGCTCAAGAGTTTGGTAATGCAAGAACACCAATGCGCCCATTTTTAAGACCTGCTCTTGATTACAACGCTGAAGATGTTGTAACTTCTTTTGGTCAAAAACTTGGATCATTTATTCAAGATTACGCAGCAAAGTTAAATCGCCGGAGAAAGTAAATGGCTTCCAGTAATATTGCTCGACTTGGGGTTGTGCTGGCGTGCGATACAGCAGAATTTACCGCGTCTGTTAATAAAGCCATTGAAGAAAATAATAAGCTCAAAAGAGCGATTCAGCGTGATTCTGATGCCGCAGCAAAAGAAATCATTGCTCTTAAATATGCCATTGAAGATTACGGCAAAGAAGTCAGCAAAGTTACTTTAATTGAAAGAGAGATTGCTGCTGGACGTTATCAAAACGCTACGCCATTATTCAAGACGCAATTGCTTGAAATGGCAAAAGCATACGATCAAGTTGCCGTATCACAAAAGAAAGTTCAAGCCGGTCTTAGTGATCAACAAAAGCTTGCGCTGACTTATCAAACAACTGACTTTGTAACTCAGATCGTATCTGGTCAAAATGCAATGATTGCTTTGCTTCAGCAAGGCGGTCAATTAAAAGATCAATTAGGCGGCATTGGAAATACATTCAAGATTATTGGAGGGTTACTCACGCCAATTCGTCTTGCTATTGGTGGTCTTGTTACTGTATTTGGGACACTTGCTTATGCAGCATATGCTGGCCGTAAAGAGTTTGATCAATTGGTGGGAAGCCTTGCATTAACTGGTAAATATGCAGGAATTTCCACGGATGAATTTTACAAAATGTCTGAGAAGCTTGCTATCTCGACAAAACAAACTGTAGGAAATGCCAAAGAAGTATTGATGGCTGTTATTTCTTCTGGCAGTGTCGCAAAACAAGCGGTTGGCCCTGTTGCAGAAGCTGTCCTAACAATATCAAAACTTAGCGGTGAAACGGCAAAAGATGTCGCATCTAAATTAATTCCGGCATTTGATGGTACTGCGTCCAGTGCTAAAAGATTAAATGATCAATATAACTTTTTGACATTGGCTCAATACAAGCATATTGAGCAATTAGAAAGAGAAGGCAAATGGCAACAAAATGCAGCTGAAACTGCTGATTTGTTAAATGAAAGCAAAAAGAAATTAAGACGTGAATTTGGTCTTCTTGAGCAAATTTTTGATGCTGTTCAACAAAAAGCGTCAAAGATGTGGAATGCCATTTTAGGCATTGGCCGCCCTAGCAGTATTGCGGATCGCATAAAAGAAGTAGAAGATGAAATTGGCCGTATTACTGAAGGCGGCACAAAAGAACCCGGAAGCATTACATATTCTGCTGGCAGGCTAAAACAGCTTCGTGATTTGCTTCCTAAATTAAGAGAAGAATTAAAACGTCAAAATCAAGAAGAAGAAAACGCTGCCAAGGAAAAAGAAAAGATTCGGTTGAGGGCAGAGGCCGGAGGACTTGCTAAAGAACGTCAATTACAAAGAGACGCTCAAAAGCAAGAAATGCTTAATGATATTGAGCGCAAGAAAAAAGAAGCGACTGAAATCGGCAAAATTGAACTTGATGCTGAAGCAGAAATTCAATCTGCAAAGTTTGATCTTGCTAAAAAGAATGAAGAAGAGCGAGGAGTATTTGCAACTCTTAATGCTCAAAATTATCGTGAGCTTGTTGACAAAATCATGTTGGAATCTGACAAAAAGATTTCCGACGTTCGCAAGAAGCGTTATGCCGATGAATTAAAGGCATGGGAAGAATTGCGTGATGAAACTGCAAAAGATCGCGCTGCTGCTGATACTGCTTATGAAAATCAAATTAAAGCAATAAATGACAAAATTACTTTAGAGAATATTTCATTACAAAACGATCAAAAGAAACTTGAGCTTCAACAACAAGGTCTCTTTATGAGTGAAAAAGAGCAAAAGTTGATGATGCTTGATCTTGAGCTTGCGCAACAAATTGCAGAAATTAAACGCACGCTTCCAGATAATGCTGATCGAGATAATGTAATCAAACGATTAACTGACCAAAATGAATTGAAAAAAGGATTGGTCAATGTAACTGACGCTTTCCAAAAGATGAAAGAAATGTCAGATAGCGTTTGGAATAATATGTCTAATGCGCTAGAAAACTTTGTGCGTACTGGCAAATTGTCATTTAAAGATTTGGCTCGAAGCATTATTCAAGATTTGATCTTGATTCAGCTGAAGGCACAAATGCTTTCTATATTTAGATTTATTGGTGGCGCATTCTTTGGAACTCCGGGGGCCGGTGGTGTAGATTATTCATTGCCAACCACTGGCGTCAAATTTGGAGGCCCTAAAGCCGCTGGAGGATCAGTATCTTCTAGCCAAGCTTATTTGGTTGGCGAACAAGGACCAGAATTATTCATGCCACGATCAGCGGGGACAATTGTTCCAAATAGCCAACTTGGAATGGGCACCACAAACGTAACCAATAACTACATCAACGCAATCGACGTCAAGAGCTTTGAGCAAAGATTGTTGAGTTCATCCAATGCAGTATGGGCTGCAAACGCTTACGCCCAAAAGAGTCTGGCCGTAGGCCGTGGGAGGTCTTAAATGTCATTCCAAACGATTGTTGACATTCAGCAGAGCATGACGGTCAACACCCGTCGCGTGGTGGGTGAGCAGGTAACTCGGGGCGGTCAAGTTCGCACGGCAGGCTATCTAAACGCCGTGCCTTGGGTGTTCACCATCACGCCTCATGCGTTTCTGTATTACCCGCAAGTGCGAGATGTGATCCAAAGCATCGACAACTCGGATCGAGAGTACGCCCAAAACATCACGTTCTCAAGTTCAAATCTGTCATGGTTTACTGAGTACAAAGGTGGTTTGTCTGGGGCGCAAGCTGCGGCTTTAACGCTTGCATCTGTACCGGCCACCAACTCTCAAACGCTCACAATCGGCAACCTGCCTAGCGTGGCATCGTCCACAGTGGTGTTCGCTGCTGGCGATTTTCTCCAGCTTGGGTCATACGTCTACAAGGTCACTGCGGCTGTTTTAAGAGGTTCTGGAAGCACTGTGTCAGTAGGCATCCACCGACCTGTTATTGGTACGCCTAGCGTAGGGACTCTGACGGCTGTGGGATCAGCTGTGTACTTTCCTGTTTATGCGGAGCAGTGCCCCACCTACACGCTAAACCCAATGACGAACGGCGCGTTTGTTCAATGGGATGGTCCGTTTGTGTTTAGGGAGAATGTCGCACCATGACCACCACAATAGCGGCACTCTCCAGTGCCAATATCAGACACGCTGAGTTCATTAGGCTTATTGTAGGCACAACGTCGCCAACGACTTATACATTCTGCAATGCAGCAGGGCCTGTGACGGTCAGCGGGATCACGTTCTCCGGCCTTGGGTCGCTGCTGTCTCTTGGTGATGTGCAGCAGGACATTAAAGCATCGTCGGATGATCTGATGATTGCTTTGGTTGGCATTGACCCAGCCAATGTGTCATTGATTCTCAGCGCGGACATTAAAGGAAGCTCTGTTGAGGTTTGGCGCGGCTTCCTAGACACAGACAATCAGATCATCACAAGCCCAACAACGCAGTTCTTTAAGCGTTACACCGGCATCATTAACAACGTATCAATCACCGAAGATTGGAATGATCAGCTTCGTTCTCGAGTAGCGACTTGCTCAATCTCGTGCTGCTCAATGCGTAAGGTACTAGAAAGCCGAGTTGCTGGAATGCGAACCAATCAAAAGAGTTGGCAGTTTGTATACCCAAGCGATACATCTATGAACCGAGTCAGTTTGATCTCTAATCAATTCTTTGATTTCGGCTCACCTCCTTCTGGCGGCTCTGTATCAAACGGAACCAATGGCGGCCAATGGAAAGACACTGGTGGGTTGGATGTAAACCCATGAGAGAGGCAAACAAGTTTGACATTCCGGCGCTGATAGAAATGATGCGCTGCTATGCCAAAGAATCGCCAATCAAAGCTCTGCATAACAGTGATGATGAAGCCCATGTCAATAACATCTTTCTCACGCTCATTTTGGGCCGTGGATTTGTTTTGATTGAAGAAGGCAAAGGAATGCTGGCCGCAATCATTACGCCTAATTTTTGGAATCCCAAAGTCTTAGAGATCAAAGAATTGGCGTGGTGGGTTCATCCGGATCACAGAAATGGAATGGTTGGTGGTCGATTGTTTGTGGCCTTTAACAAAAAAGCACAAGAGCTTATTGAGGCAGGAAGAGCGCACATTGTGACGGCCTCGCTGATGGGCGATATCAACATTGAAAAGCAAGGCTTCCGCAAAATCGACAGCACATTTGTCAAGGAATAAAAATGCCAGCAACCCTTATTCTTGAGGCTTTAGGCTATGCAGCAGCAGGTACTGCGGCGGCAACAGCTGCTGGTGTCACTGTTCTTTCAACGGCAGCGTATGCAGCGGCGGCTTTTGCCATTAACTTTGCGGCTTCGTATGTCATCACTCGCATCTTTGGAAGCCAACCTCCGGGCCAGACTGATCCCGGTGTGCGACAGCAAATCCCACCTAACTCAACCAACAGTCTTCCGGTGGTCTATGGAGATGCGTGGCTTGGCGGCACGTTTGTCGATGCGGTTCTCTCGACTGATCAAAAGACGATGTATTACGTTTTGGCGATCAGCAACATTTCTACATCTGGTCAATTTAGTTTTAACCAATCACAGTTCTATTACGGTGACCGTCTGGTTACTTTTGATGGCACCGACACAACCAAAGTTGTCTCGCTGACGGATGGTTCTGGAAACGTCGATACCAAGATCAGCGGCAATCTGTACATCAATCTTTATACGTCCACTGCTGCTGGCGTCATTACCTCAATCAACGGATCGGCCCCCAATGTGGTCATGGGAGGCTCAGACATTGATTCCACGCTTCGCTGGCCTGCTTCTGGTCGGCAAATGAATGGTTTGGCGTTCGCCATCGTCAAGCTGATCTACAACCGCGATGCAGGGACCACAAGCCTTCAGCCCATCACATTCAAATGCTCTCATTATCTAAATGGCACAGGAGTCGCAAAACCCGGTGATGTGCTCTATGATTATTTGACTAACACGGTGTATGGTGGCGCGGTTCCGTCAGCAAACGTCAACTCCACACAATGCACGGCACTCAATACTTATTCTGATGAAACCATCACTTACACGCCCTCCGGCGGTGGATCGGCTACGCAAGCGCGATACAGAATTAATGGAGTGCTTAATACCGGCGAGACTGTTCTTAATAATATAGACAAGATTCTGACGGCTTGTGATTCTTGGCTGGCCTACCAAGCGGCCACGGGCCAATGGTCACCAGTGATCAATAAGGCTGAATCCAGTTCGTTTGCGTTTGACGATAGCAACATCATTGGCGAGATTCGCGTTTCGGTGACTGACCTCTCAGTCTCCATCAATCAGATTGAGGTTTCGTTTCCGTTCAAGTCCAACAAAGATCAGCCTGAGTTTGTTTATCTTCAGACGCCTTCTGGACTGCTGTATCCAAACGAGCCGATCAACAAGTACACAACCACCTTTGATCTGGTCAACGATTCGGTGCAGGCCACTTATCTGGCAAACCGAATTCTTGAGCAAGCTCGAGAAGACTTGATTGTCAGCTTCACAACTGCATATCCCGGCATCCAAGTCAATGCGGGGGATGTCATCAGCGTGACCAATTCAGCTTATGGTTGGTCATCTAAGCTGTTCCGAGTGGTTAAGGTGCAAGAAAGTTCGACACCGGACGGCAACCTTGGCGCAAGAATTGAATGTACAGAATACAACGCTGGCGTCTATGATGACTCAAGCATCACGCAATTTGCTCCAGCGCCAAATTCTTCGCTGCCAAGTCCATATTACTTTCCCACACTGGCTGCGCCAACCGTCACAGATCAAGCGCCAACAGCCACAATTCCAACTTTTGCTGTCACAGTCACGATCCCGTCAACGGGCCGCGTAACCGCATTTTCGTTGTTTTACACAACGTCAGCCACGCCATCGGCAAGCGATTGGAAATTGTGGGCAACGCAGACAGCTTCAAACTCGCAAGCATTTACGCCCGGAAGCACATTCAAATTTGTAGACATTTCACTGCCTGCCGCAACGTATTATTTTGCGTTTCAGTGCTCCAACGAGCAAGCCAATTCGTTGCTGTCCACTGTCAGTTCTGCATTAGTTTGGAACCCCACAGGCATGGTTGGGCCGACGGGTCCAACAGGCTCCAGCATTACTGGTCCAACCGGCGCTACAGGAAGCACTGGACCAACTGGAGTCACGGGTCCAACCGGGGTCACGGGTCCAACTGGAATTACAGGGCCAACCGGAATTACAGGACCCACCGGAACTGGCACGGATGGCAATTCATCAAGAATTTGCTATTCCAAAACAACATTGAGTTCATTAAGCCCAACGCCAACCACAATTACAACATCTGGATCAGCGTCGTTTCCTCCCAACGATTCATGGGGGACGGGTACGGTATGGGGTGCCACGCCTCCCTCGATTGTTGCTGGTGAATCGGTCTATCAATCGGATGGCATTTATTCGCCAAGCACAGGCAACACCGTCTGGAATGTGCCATATTTGTCCACGTTAAAGGTGGGCCAACTCTCTGCGATTTCAGCCGACCTTGGCACCATTACAGCCGGAACAATTACAGTTGATTCGGCTGGATTTGTTCGTGGTGGACAAACTGCTTATGACACTGGTGTTGGCTTTTTCTTGGGATATTCTGGCAGCACTTATAAATTAAGTATTGGAGATGCCGCAGGAAATAAATTATTGTGGGACGGAACCAATTTATTTATAAACATTAACCAAGCAAATTTGACAGTTGCCGGAGTTATACAAAATCAAAATATATTTACGTCAGCTTACGCACCTAGTGGCACGGCTACGGCAGGGCTGCAATTTAGAACGGATGGGACTGTTTATAAAAAGGTTAATAGTGGCGCATATTCAGCATATAAATCGTGGTTTAGTCCAACCACAACCAATATTGGAAATTCATATTGGATTAAAGTGTCATTGATGTTAGGGGTAACCCCTACAACCGGCACATTGGACACTTGGCTTCAACTGTCATCCAATCAATCTTGGAGCCTATCATTGAGCACGGTTGGCACGGCTGAAAGCCAGTTGTCCTATGACATTAGTACATCATCAACCGGCAGTCCAATTGTCGGCTCTGGCGTGTTAATGTTAATTGTTGAAAATGGCACTTGATACATTTATGCGTTAGTTGTACATTATTGATAAGACAAGACAGGTCATCCCGCTTCCGGCAAGATTGTAGGAAGCGTCACAACCCGAGGTAGGGGAATCATGGCAGTCTTTAATAAAAACACGCTGAACCAGACGTTCGGTTTTGATAACCAAATTCTTGCTGGCGAGCTTGTCTGGCAGCAAAAGCAATACTGGAACATCACGCTCGGCACCGACATTACCGGCGTGGACATTACCGCTCAAATTGTGCGGCGCAACATCAGCAATGTCACAGACACTCGTAACGGTCTGACGTTTGACATTGGAAATTACACGCCGACGCCAACTCCAATTTCGCTAAATATCACCAATCGCATTGATGCCACTGGCGTTTTTACCGTGGTCATTGATGACAGTGTTTGGGGATTGATTGCTGCTGATCCAGAGCTGGACATTAATGCTCAAGATTGCGTAGCGTTTTCTGGGCGCATCAAGATTTCGTTCCCTGCAACCGGGACAACTCCAGCCTACGATTCAATCATCTTTTTGCTGTTCTTGGTCCGTTCTGACGGAGTGATCAACGTATGACCAACATTATCGTTCAGACGGGCAATGACATTACCGCAATCGTTGACCGCGGGGTAATTGGTCCTACTGGCCCCATCGGTACGGTCGGTCCCACCGGGGCTGCTGGTGACATTTATTCAAGCACAAGCACGGATAGCTTGACGATTGCCCTTGGCACTCAAAGTCTAACAACCGGCACTGGACTTGCCTACAGCGCGGCTCAATCAATCATCATTGCGCATGATTCATTGAACTATATGTCCGGTTTGGTTACCTCGTACAACGCAAGTACAGGGGCCATGGTTGTTAACATTGACACCATTGTTGGCTCTGGTGTTTATTCAGCATGGGACGTTAATCTTGCTGGCGCTCCCGGTCCTCAAGGTGATGTAGGTCCTACGGGTCCTACTGGCCCCACTGGCGCGGCATCTACCGTAGCGGGTCCTACGGGTCCAACAGGAAATACGGGTCCCACAGGCCCCACCGGAGCCACCGGCGCTGCCTCAACTGTTGCTGGACCCACAGGTCCAACTGGATCTGTTGGTGCCACAGGTCCTACCGGTGCTGCCTCGAGCGTTGCTGGTCCCACTGGTCCGACCGGTTCTGCTGGTTTGACTGGACCTACTGGAGCGGCGGGTCCCACAGGCGCGGCATCTACGGTTGCAGGCCCCACTGGCCCGCAAGGTAATGCAGGCCCGACCGGTCCGACTGGAGCGGCTTCAAGTATTGCGGGGCCAACAGGTCCTACTGGCGCATCTGGCGCTACTGGAAATACTGGACCTACAGGACCAACGGGGGCGGATTCAACCGTGGCTGGCCCCACTGGCCCCACTGGCTCTACAGGCGCTACTGGTCCTACGGGAGCCGCTTCAACTGTTGCCGGTCCTACCGGCCCCGCGGGAACGTCCGGTCCTACTGGTCCTACCGGAGCGGCGTCAACGGTTGCAGGCCCTACGGGTCCCACGGGCGCGGCGGGCACAAGTGGAACCACAGGCCCTACTGGAGCATCTGGTCCTACGGGTCCCACAGGCGCAAGCGGAACAAGCGGAACAACTGGCCCCACTGGCCCGACAGGTTCGGCGGGTAGTGCTGGCACAACAGGTCCCACTGGCCCGACAGGATCTAACGGAACTAATGGCCCTACCGGCCCTACTGGCGATGCCGGGACTGCTGGACCTACGGGTCCGACGGGCGCTCCCGGGACTCCCGGAGGCCCTACCGGCCCAACTGGACCGACAGGTGCTGCCGGGTCTTCTGGAGTAAATGGACCTACTGGACCTACCGGGGCAAATGGTGTTAATGGACCTACGGGTCCTACGGGCGCTGGTGGCACGTTGGGTTATTGGGGCTCGTTCTGGGATACAACAACTCAAACTGCGACAGCGGCAAATACTGCGTATGCAATTACGTTGAATAGTGCAGACGCTGGCAATAGTGGAGTCAGTGTTGTTTCTGGTAGCCGAGTTACTTTTGCTAATGCAGGAACGTACAGTCTGACGTTCTCAATTCAGTTCGCAAACAGCGATACCCAAGTCCACGACGTTAATGTCTGGTTGCGCAAAAACGATACTGGAAGCACCGGCGACATTGCCAATAGTGATACCAAACTGAGCATCAATTCAAGTCATGGCGGCACATCCGGCTATGGCTTGATGACTGTCAACTTTGTATCGCAAGTCGCAGCCAGTGATTACATTGAATTGATTTGGGCGACCACAAGCACTCAAGTCACGATTGAATCTGATCCTGCGGGTACGTCTCCAGTAAGCCCCGCAGTTCCCGGCGTGATTTTCACTGCAACGCAAGTGATGTACACGCAAGCGGGTCCTACCGGCGCTGCTGGCCCCACTGGCCCAACAGGAACATCCGGTACAGCGGGAGTCACCGGTCCGACAGGTCCCACTGGTGCGCAAGGAACCGCTGGAATTACCGGTCCTACCGGTCCTACTGGCTCGGCAGGTGCAAACGGCTCAACCGGTCCTACGGGTCCTACCGGCGCTGCCGGAACTAATGGATCCACCGGACCTACTGGGCCTACCGGCACCGCTGGAAGTGCTGGCGCCACCGGGCCTACAGGCCCCACGGGGCCAACTGGAGATGTTGGCACTGCTGGCGCTACCGGCCCCACGGGTCCAACAGGCGCAGCAGGAACTAATGGCATAACTGGACCAACCGGCCCTACGGGTGCAGCCGGAACAGCTGGAACTGTCGGTCCTACCGGACCCACGGGCGCTTCGGGAAGCGCTGGCACAACCGGTCCTACTGGTCCCACAGGTGCTGCTGGTTCTGCTGGGTCAACGGGTCCTACCGGCCCTACGGGCGCAACAGGAACCAATGGATCAATAGGCCCTACTGGACCGACTGGGGCATTTGGTGGCCCCACAGGTCCTACAGGCACTTCGGGCTCTGCTGGCCCGACTGGACCCACAGGTCCCGCTGGATCTGGAGGCGGCAGCGGCATTTCTTGGCAAGCTGTTCAAACGTCCAATTTCACGGCATCTGTTGGAAATGGATATTTGTGCAATACATCCTCATCCGCAATAACTGTTACATTGCCAGCGTCTCCTAGTCTTGGAGACATGATCACTTTTACTGATTTTGCTGGAACATGGAATACAAATTATTTGACGTTAAATGGAAACGGCAACAACATTAATGGGTCCACGTTCCCAGTTCCATTTACAACTCAAAATGGTTCCATAGAACTTGTATATACAGGAGCTGCGCAAGGGTGGAAAGCCTATGCTGCATTTATTATTAACAGTTTAAGTGTAACGATTCCTGTTGAATATCTTGTCATTGCAGGCGGCGGCGGTGGTGGTTCTCGTCACGCTGGTGCTGGCGGCGCTGGTGGCTATCTAACAAGCTCTGTTTCGTTATTCAATGCAGTAACGTATTCATTGACAATTGGTAGCGGTGGTGCCGGTTTCGATGGCATGAGCACTGGATATGGTGCTGGTGGAGTCGGTTCTATTGGTAGCAATTCCACATTTGTTGGCTCCGCGGTCAACGTGGTTTGCTATGGCGGTGGCGGTGGCGGTTGGGCCAGTGCGCCTGCTTCAAGCGGCGGCTCTGGCGGTGGCGGTGGCGGTTATAACGCGACTGCCGCTGGTGCTGGGGTGGCTGGGCAAGGTTATGCGGGTGGTGCTGGTACTGGCGCATATTCTGGCGCTGGCGGTGGCGGTGCTGGCGCAGTGGGTCAGTCTGCTGGCGCTGGCGGCGGTACTGGTGGCGCTGGCGCAACTTCTTCAATCACCGGCACATCTGTCACCAGAGCTGGCGGTGGTGGCGGCGGTGGTTATGGAGGTCAACCTGTTGGTGTTGGCGGCGCGGGTGGCGGCGGTACTGGCTCGACAGAAAATACGCTTGCTGGGAGCGGAACCGTAAATACCGGTAGCGGTGGCGGCGGCGCTGGCGGCGGTGGTGGTGGCAATGGTACTGGCGGCAACGGTGGTTCTGGTGTGATCATCATTGCTTATAGCAATATCTATCCAAATATCACGACCATTGGAGCCGGATTGACATACACCTTAGACACAACAAGTCGAGCCGGTTATAAGGTGTACACCTTCACTGCCGGTACTGGCACCATTTCTTGGTGAGGCAAATAAATGGCAAATTACGCTGTTCTTGACAAAAATAATGTTGTCATTCAAGTTATCACTGGGAAAGATGAAAATGAAGGCCCTTATGATTGGGAGGTGTTTTACAGTGCTGAGTTAAGACTGACTGTAAAACGAACGTCCTACAATACTAAAAATGGTGCGCATTTGAATGGCGGAATCCCATTTAGAAAAAATTTTGCCGGGATTGGTTATAAATATGACGTTCAATTAGACGCTTTTATACCTCCACAACCATTTGAGAGTTGGACCTTTGATGAACAAACTTGCCAATGGGTTTGCCCTGTAGCGTATCCGAATGATGGTCAATCGCACGTTTGGAATGAAGACCAGCAAACTTGGGTGTAGGCATGGAAACGCAGGCCGTGATCAACATCATTCTTGGTGCTGCATTGGCGGCGCTGGGCTGGTTCGCTCGTGAATTGTGGGATGCTGTTAAAGAACTAAAGGTCGATTTAGGCAAGCTCAAAGAGGATTTGCCACGTTTTTATGTTGCAAAAGAAGATTACCGGCGAGATATTGACGAGTTAAAAGATATCTGCCGACAAATCTTTGCCAAGCTTGACCACAAGGTGGACAAGTAATGGAACAGTCAGCCAAAGAAGTCGCCGGGAAATCCATTGGCAGATTTGGTCTGTTCTATATAACGCTGATTGTTTGTATCGGCGTAGGCTCGTCATACTTTCTTTCAGAAGCCGCTATTACCGCAGTGATGACCATGATTGGCGGCGCGTTAGTAGCCATCATCAACATGATGAACGGCATCGCGGGGACTGCTGAAAAGCAAGAAAAGCCCGAGTTTGCTGTAATGCACAATTTAATTGAGCGTCTTGACAAGCCAGAGCAACCAATGAGTGTTGTTATTGAAGGCGGCAAGGTCACTGTCTCCAAAGGAAGTGACAGGGTGGAAACGAGTGCGTCATGATCGACCCAATAAGTGCTTTTGCTGCTGTTCAGTCTGCTGTTGCGCTGATTAAGAAAGCAAAGGCAACGGTTGATGACGTTCGCTCTCTTGGGCCATTGGTTGGCAAGTTTTTTGAGGCCAAATACGAAACTGCCAAGGCGGTAGCGCAGGCCAAGAAAAAAGGCGGCTCCAGCATGGCGCAGGCCGTGCAAATAGAAATGGAGTTGATGCAGCAGGAGCAGTTTGAGGCCGAACTAAAAAACCTGTTCATCTACAGCGGCAACGCTGATGTGTGGTCAAAGATTGAGGCTCGGGTGGCAGAAGCACACCGGGCAGAGATAGAAGAGGCCCGCGCTGAGAAAGATCGGGAAGCTCGCAGGAAGAAAGAGGCCAAGGAAATCGCTGACATTCTGACGGTCATCTTTATCGTCGGCGCAGTGATGTTTGTAATCTTGAGCCTTGTTTGGCAGGCGGTACGGTAATGTTGACTCTACTTTCAACGCTGATTTCGTTTCTTATGTCTGGGACGCCAAAATTCTTGGAGTTCTTCCAGAATCGCGCAGACAAAAAGCACGAGCTTGATCTTGCCAAGATGCAGATTGAGCGCGAGCTTGAAATGCGTAAAGCTGGGTTTGAGGCGCAAGCGCGAGTGGAGGAAATCCACACTCAGCAAATAGAGATGCAGACCTCTACTGCGGTCACTCAATCCAAAATCGCAGCGCAGCAAGCCGAGATGGAAGCCATCTACAAGCACGACGAAGAGATTGGCAAGGGCGCTGCTCAGTGGGTTACTAACCTACGCGCTGCCACGCGCTCCGTCCTGACGCTTGGGTTCTTTTTCCTGCTGGTGCTGATCGACATTTTGATTTTCGTTCACGGCTACACCACCGGAGCCAGCTTCAAGGACTTGGCCGAGATGCTGTGGGATGAAGATACGCGGATCATGTTTGCTGCCATCATCACATTTCATTTTGGCGGCAGAGCTTTCGGTAAATGAACGTCAGTCCATTAGCGATTGACATGATCAAGCACCATGAAGGTGTGCGAAACAAGCCATACCGTTGCCCAGCAAAACTATGGACGATTGGAGTCGGTCATGTTCTTTACCCGGATCAAGCAAAACTTCCAATTGATCAAAGAGATCGGGTGCAATTGGGTGACGGTGACAACCGGATTTTTTCAGCGCAGGAAATAGATGCAATTCTCAGACACGATCTTGACCGCTTTGAGCGCGGTGTTGAGCGATTCTGCCCTGTTCCACTTACGCAAGGGCAATTTGATGCTCTTGTCAGCTTTAGCTTTAATGTTGGTTTGGGAACGCTTCAGCGTAGCACCCTCCGTCAAAAGATTCTGCGCGGAGATATGGAAGGCGCTGCGGAAGAATTCCTAAAATACTGCATGGCCGGTGGTAAGATTCTTAAGGGCTTGCAAAATCGACGAAAGGATGAGCGAGCTTTGTTTATAGGATAAGACATGAAAATAGCAGTCAACGCAATCTCTAAAAACGAAGAGCAATTTGTTCAACGCTTCTGTGATTCAGCAAAAGACGCTGATTTAATCCTGATAGCGGACACTGGAAGCACTGATGGAACCGTCCAGAAGGCCCTAGAATGCGGCGCTACGGTTCGAGATATATGCGTGACGCCTTGGCGCTTTGATGATGCTAGAAACGCTGCCCTAGCCCTTCTTCCACGAGATATTGATGTTGTCATCAGTCTTGATCTGGACGAAGTTTTAGAACCCGGCTGGCGGGAAGAGATTGAGCGTGTTTGGACTGCTGATACCACTCGACTGCGCTACAAGTTTGATTGGGGCCATAACATTCTGTTTTATTACGAGAAGATTCACGCTCGGCACGGATACCGTTGGCACCACCCGGTCCATGAGTACCCGGTTCCAGATGGCCGCATTAAAGAGGTTTACGCAATCACCGATAAGCTCTTGGTCAGTCATCATCCTGACCCCACAAAGTCTCGCGGTCAGTACATGGACCTGCTTCGCATGGCTGTCAAAGAAGACCCACGCTGCCCTAGAAACAGATTTTACTTTTGCCGCGAGTTGACGTTCTATCATTTGTGGGATGAAGCCATCACCGAGCTTCATAAGTATCTTGAGATGCCAGAGGCCAATTGGCCTAATGAGCGATGCTATGCCATGCGGCTACTTGCCGATGGCTATGCTCACAAACAAAATTGGTTTGAAGCAATAAAGTGGGCAAGAATTGCTGTTGCAGAAGCTCCTCAAACACGAGAGCCGTGGCTCAAAATAGCGGAGTTTGCTTACATATTTGCCAATTGGGAAGAATCGCTTTATGCGGTTAAACAGGCCCTAGCAATTAAAGACAAGGCATTGGTCTATACCTGTGACCCGACGTGCTGGACTGAAAAGCCATATGACTACGGGGCAATTGCGGCACATCATTTGGGAAGAAAAGAAGAGGCTTTGGAGATGATTCACAAAGCTCTTGAATTTGCTCCAGATGATGAGCGGTTACGCGCTAACCTCCGGCTCATTGAGACTGTTTGAACTGCCGCCAAATCTCAGCTTCAAGAGTCTCTCGAGCGGGCTTTCCTCGGATGCGTTCAATCTCATTGAGGTGAATACGTCGCTCCCGAAAGGGTAATTTAAGGACTGATCTGGCTTCACACTGGAGGCGGTACGTTTCTGAACAATCACCTCTTCCGTCCAAAAGACGTGCAAGTTGTGGCACCTTCTTTTGCGGCGCTTCTTTGGACCCCGTGTCTCGAGGATGATTGATGGCTGGTCGCATTGAGGACATTTCATAGTGGAAAAGCGATTGCATTGGTCATATCGACAAATGCGTTGGTTCGTACTGCTCGACCACCGTTTATAGTGGCTTGAGTTTCTGTATTGGACAAATAAACGTCTGGCACCAATATGCCATCATGAGTAGAGATTTGCTGGAGTAGGGCTTCTTTAGTATTGGGCATATACAGTGCCGCAATACCCGGGACGTGAAGCAATTTTGATAGGGTCAATATTGATTCAATCTTGTCCCATGTGATAAGCCACCGGTTTTGACGATGTGATTTTAGCGTCTCGCGGCTCATATCAAAGCGAACTTTAACTTCCACTATTTCAGTTAAAACATTCTTTTCAATAATCATTGCATCCACGCGGGCCGGACTGTCTGGAGCGGTTTCAACCCATGTGCAATTGAATCGATCTTCGTACCATTCGGCGAAATACCGCTCATGTTCTAAAGCGTTCAAGCCTTCTTTAGTTAGTCTGTCCACACAGCCTCCTGCGGACTTCGTCTCTCTTTTCGGTTGAGTCTTCTTTATCGCACTGATTGACCCAATCGCACCACGCCAAAAATAACTCTTCGTGCTCTGGTGACATCTTTGAGATACGCTCAAGCTTGATTGCGTTATCTCGACCAGCTCGATACCACCGCCCGTCATCGGCGTACATATACATCCAATCGTGGTTTTCGAGTGCTTTGTCAAATTGTTTGAGATTCATGATTCCTCCTTAATGCCGTGAGCAACTTCAATGGCTCGTGCAATTGCTGTGATTGATGGAAAATCAATTTCACGGACAGCATAAGCAATCTCTTCTTCAATCAGCGGCTTGCGCTTGGGTGGGGCGGTGTAGAGCGGCACCCACATAGGCTTGCCTTTCCATGTCAACGCTTTTAGCTCGTCGGCTATACATTCATTGAACTCTGTGCCGTGGCCACTCTTGAGCATCCACGCCACCGGCTCCTGCTCCGGCTCTGCCAGCGCAACGCGTAGTGCGTCTGCTGCTCTTTGAAATCCATCCCATGTGAGCACGTTTTCGGCTTCTTCCAACGCCTCCAACGCCTGCTCAATCACTGCGCGGTCTACGATGATGTTCATACCGTCACCTCATAATCTTTGAACACGACACCCTTGCTGGCGTCTCCAACCTTGCAGGACTTCACCCAGACCTGCCGCTGAGTCTTTTTGATGAAACGCCAATGACCTCTCCTGTCGTGCAATCTCGGGCTTGCGTGAGTACCTCCTTGCGCCTCGTTCTTCTCAGTCTTTGGCCCAATCTCCACAGTGTGCCAATCAAAGGTCAGAGCAGGCTTTCCTTTTGCCATGCGCTTCTTATTTAGAAACGTGGGCTTGGGAGTGGGCTTGTAGGCTTGGCCTCCTATTGATAGCTTGCTCAGAACGGCGCAGACCATTCGCAGCACTGGATCAATCTCTGCCTTGCTAACCTCTTTATTGTTGTTGTAGTACCTCATTCCATCGTCTGTTTTGAGATACGCGAACGGCGCAAAGTAGCTGACAGGCTCCATCGTGCAGCCAGCAGTGGTGACGCTATTTTCTCCGGCGGTCAGCCACAGACTGAATTTACGACCCTTAGAGTCCACGCCTGCAATGCCCGTCCGCTGGAATGGTGGGTGCATTAGAACATCCACTGGATAACGCTTTGCCTCTGACAACGGCTCCATCGTGCCAACGTCAAACCACATTGCTGTTTCTGGATGCGGAGCAAGCCGCACAGCTTCTTGAACAAGTGGTGTCATGTCTTTCCCTCTGCTTTTGCAATGACCGCCCGAATGCGATTAACGTCACCTGCCAAATCATGCTTGTCTTGAAAGTAATCGCTGGCATATTCGCCCCAGCTTTCGATACATTCGGCTGCATCTTTCAACGCCTCCAGCAACTCCTGATTCACCGAATACAAGCGGCGCAGTTCATAAGCTGCTGGCACATAGTATTCACGCTCTAGATGGTCAGCCAGACGTAGTGCTTCTGGTTGTGTCATTTCTCTCCCCTTGCTCTGATGGCTGCAGCGCAATCAACGGTGCCATGTTCCCAACCGACGCGATTGGACAGCGGCTCAGACTGCTCTATTTCCATGCACACTTTCGCACACGCCTCACGCTCTTCTTCAACTGCTTTCTGAACCAACATTTTGATGTTGTAGTCAATAGCTTCAAGAACCAACTTAGCTGCATCATCAGCGGGAATCTCTGGGTTTGCCCAGACTCCATCTTTGGACAGCCTGAGGACTTCGATTCCTGCGGAACCGGAATAAAACTGGATAGAGTTTGCTGTCATTTCAAAAGACCTCGCCAATAAAAGCCCGTCAATTGATGAGTTGATGATTGTGTTTCTGTTGCGGCCTCATTAACCGTTGAACAGCCTCGCATCCATTTCGATCCGTCCCACAATGCCCATACATAAAACCCGTGATGGCGATGGCGTCGTTGATAGACGCCAGCGCGTCGAGGCTTTTGTGTGGGGTTGAACCAAGCAGTCAATCCCATTTGTGGCGATCCTGATGCTGACGAGTCAATTCATCAATCAATCGAGCGGTGGACTCTGCGATTTCTTGACTCTTTGTGTACGTCCCTCCGGGGAGCACCCATGACTCGTAGATATCGACATAAATAATCCGGCCATAACCGATCACAATGTTCAACGGGTGATCGAAGTGGGCTTGATCCATGATGCGACCTTCAATTTAAGTTTGTCAAAAAAGCTTAATTCCACGACCTTGACCGGCTTCATCTTGGCCGCTTTCTTTTTCATTTCAGAACGGACCGTATAGACGTACTGCCGAGTGGTCCCAAGCAAAGAAGCAATTTCGCGTGGCTTCATGCCCTGCTTTGAGAGTTTCTTGATTTGTTGTATCTTTTTCATTTCTCAGACTTTCGTAAGGATGTAGACAAAGAAAAGGCAGCAGGCCACCACAAGGATTTGCAGGAACCTGTAAGCCGCGAGAGAACGTTTTTCAAGATAAGCTTGTGAATAGCCGACCTCAAACGAGCATTCGGCCAACGTGCGTGGCGTCTTGATATTCTTCAAAATGGCACCTCGTCTTTCTTTGATGATCCAATCAATTGAATGTCTTGAATGGCCGCGGACAACTTTGTCCCCATTCCATCTTTTTTCTCAAAGGTCTCAATCCGCACATCACGGCAGTCAATAAAGACTTCCACGCCCTTTTTGAGATGCGGCTGAAGCTTTTCTACCAAAGGCCCGTAAAAATGAGCGTCAAGCCACTGTGTAGGCCGCTTGCCGTCATCACCCTTCTTGCCCCAGTTCCAAGCCACTGACAGGTTTGCAACCGCGGTTCCGCTTGCCAAGTACCGCACTTCAATGTCACGGCCAAGGCGTCCAATACCAATTAATTTCATTTCAGATCCTTCACAATTTCTTCAACTTCTTGTTGGAACTTAAGAACTTGGGATTCCAACTCCCCAATCATCTTTTCATCTCTAAGGACTCGAGCCATAAATAAACGATGCTTTTCTGGGAACCTTGGGTCATAGGACACAAAATCGCACCATGAACGACCCGTGCAGGCCATCTGCCATTGCATCTGATAGACGTACTTCATATCCGGCTTGCCAGAGCGAAGCGTGGCTAGGTGAGTCGCGCTTTTGGGGCATTTGATTTCGATCAGACCAAAATCCCCGACAAGCCCATCAGGAGAGGCTGCGGACATTGGAATCGTTGGGTGGTCAATTAGCCCCACCTCGGTCACAAAAACTTCTTCCACGGACTCATATGCAGCTCTGGCTTCGGGTTCTTTGTCCACGCCCCATTGCATAGCTGCATTGGTGTAGGACTCCTCGAGCACGCCGGTCAACCTCTGAAGGGCCAGCTCAACCGCATAGTTCTCCCGGCTGGCCGCGGGGCCGCTTTTGGTGGTCGCCATGATGTCGGCGATTCGAGAGGCCGTGACTTTCCCAAGACGGGCGGCAAACCATTCTGGACTACGCTGCTCCATTTGCGGCCTCCTTCAGAGATTTAGAGTGCGTCGCCCATAGCTTGCTTTTGGCGTCCCCGTTTGGGATGGCCTTAAAAGCCGCTTGCAGGGCCTCCATGCCGTTCAAAGAGGCGTCTCTGAGCTTGGGTAGCCACTCGGCCTCAAAAGCGTCTATATCGGGCCGAAGGTCTTGCTCTACTGCATCATGCTCGACCAACTCAAGCGCGGCCATCCAAAGGTAGCGTCTTTGATAGGTTTCAACTGCGCCAATGTTCTGTACTTCGTGACAGCCTTTGAGCTGCGCCGAACCCATTGGAGAGCTGATAACCAATTTGATGCTGAGATCGTCAATATCATGGATTTCTAAAACGGCAAAATCATGATTAAACGTCACAATTCCACATAATCCCACTTCATTAAATATATCAAGAGCTGGAACTAAAAAGTCTGCCAATTCCCAATACATATATTTAGCAAATGTATTATTGCCTGTCTTTTTAAGTTTCAATTGATGAAACTTTCGACGCGCTATATTTATCTTGTGATATATATTCATAGTCTTTCCAGTTTGTATGAATTCAAAAGAGCAACCAGTTCTCGGATTTTGGAAGAAAGCAAAAGGACTTTATATTCTGCGCGTTCCAGTATTTCTTTTTCATCGAAAAACCGTTCGGCAATATGGTCGATTTGCTCTAGGATTTGATCAGCATTCAAAAGGGAGCCTCCTTGAAAGGGATGGGTTGACGGCGCTGCCTGACAGGCTTAACCGCGGGTGGGAAGTCGAGAGGGGGAAGAGTCGGAGGGAAAGGCCACATAGGTACTCCAGTTGTTGAGCCCTCATTGTGCGACTAGGGCTAGCGATTCCTATAGGGACTTTCCCCAATAGACAGTGTGGGATCCAAGAGCTTTTGGATCCACTGCAACGCCTGTCCGGTACGCACTTGATCGGTGGTCACATGAAGGACTCGCCATCCCAAGATCATGGCCTCCGCGGCCTTCTCGCAATCGCGTTCAATGCCCTTGCCACGCGAATGCCCGCCATTGATCCATGTCCCTCCTTGAATTTCGACCGCAAGAAGGGCATCAGGAAAGGCTACATCGAAACGAAAGCGACGGGTTGGCACCACCCTATGTTCCCGCACAAACGAAAGCCCTAGAGCCTTCAGTTGAAAACACAAAAGTTCTTCTAAGTTCGAGGCCATAGTCCGTCAGCCTCCAAAATCATGCGGGTCAGTCGGTGCGCCTCATCCCACATCGCCACTTTAGCCTCCCGGCTGGCCGATCCTTGGTCCAGCCAAGTGTGGCAGGCATAACAAAGCGCCGCAACGTACTGATCGCTGGCCTTGATCCCGCGGCCCTTGCCATGTTTCGATTGATTCGAATGCGCGGCCACCACCGTGCCATCTCGAGTCCCGCAATTCATGCAAGGCATCTCTCGACAGACTTTGAGAATTCGAGCGTCTCGAAAATATTTAAACTTGGGAAACAAACTCAACCCCTAGTTTAGTTGCCGCATAACTCTCGCATTGAGTCATATATTCAGCAAACTCTGAAACTGTCATTTGCGTGGTGGATTTTCTGCGAGTTATAACCTCGCCGTCCGGCAAAGTAATATCTTCGCAAACCCCAAACTTTCTAGCGAAGTATTCATGCCAAACGTCTTGGGAATATTGCTTGCCCTCAACCCATGCTTGATCGGCGACAGTTTTAAGAACAAATCCCCAATATCGTTTATTTTGCTCAGTATTCCTTTTGGAGTCTGACGATGTCGCAATTAATCGAAGGGGCCGACCACCCTCGGCTAGGGCTTTCACGTTCTGTTTGGCAAAAGCCATGAACGATTCCCACGTTGCGGGATTCTTGATAACAAACTCTCGGTAAATAGCACTCATCAGTTTCACAAAGCCTTTCGACAAAAACAGGTTGCCAGTCGTAATGTGCGCACTTGTCGCGCTTGGTACACCACCCGCCCATGCAGCCGATCATGGGAACCTCTTGATCGCTGATTCCATCAAAGCGCGAATGTGATCGGGCATTGGCTTGCCGCGGTTCTCTTTGGGTTTTCTGTCGTGCCAAGTACACCACCGGCCATTGCCAAAGTCCACGCTCCACCGGTTTTGACAGCCCTGCGCTTGGCACATCAAAGCCCGGTACTCCGCGGCCTCCTTGTTTGCTTCGTCAGCAATCCGCTCGTCTCGCTTAAAAGTTTTCATTTGTTGTACTTCCCGTCAATGATTTTTTGGAAATTGGTCGCATTCAAGATCCATGGCAAATCGGGCCTCCAGATCCTTCCATTGGACTCAAACCCGTGACTCAATCGAGTGTCTTTGGCCAAGTAATCGAAGAACGAATCCCACCACTGAAGCCCTTCCTCCACGGTTGCATAGCCGCCTTCAGAGTAGGACGATGGCTTGCCAGCCTGAATCCATCTGGCCTTTAGCGTTGCAACGCGAGACCCTTCCCAGCTTCGAGGCTGTGCAAGGTGCGGGAGGTTTTTCTTCCAAAGATCCAAAATTTGCTGATGCGGGCAGGGAGGGAAGGAACTTCCCGACAAAGAAGCTTTAGCTTCTTTAATTAATGGTTCTTGGTTATTGGTTATTGGTTTATGGTTATTGGTTGGTTGAACGTCCGTTGAACGAGCGTTAGACCTTCGTTCAGCAGAAGCTTTACCGGCTCTAGACGCTTGTTCAATCTTTGCCTTAAAAGCTTCGATTTCCCTGTCGGCGCGAGTATTGATGTAGCCGTCTTCAGTGCTAACAAAAAATTCCTCAAGCACGGAAAGCACTTCCTGCTCGTGGTCGCGCATTCCTATTTGTCGAGCGATTTCTCGCTGGCGAATTGGTTGTTCGTGGAGGTAATAATGGTCAAGCAGGCGTCGGAACGCCAAATCCTCCAGCAGTGTGAGGTGCTTGGTGTGGGTGACGTAATCACCAATGTGGAACTGGTAGTAGTGCATCTCGCGTCCTAAACACCGTCCTAAAGGAAACCAACGGCAGGCGGGACGGAGGACGCTTTTCGGCAGAGTAGCTACTCTCTGCCTAGCCGGGTTTCGCAAATTGTACTGAAAGGGACTTCGGGGCGCAACCCCCGACTATTGCTGACTACAGAGGAATCGAAGCCCGAATGCTCACCACGCTTGTGGAGCCCCTTGATTGGTGCCCACACAAGGACTTGCGCCTTGCTTTCCGGGTTACAAATCCGGCGCGTCGCTTTCTACGCTTTATGGGCCAAAACGGCTGATCATCACGGGAGCCACCCCACTTGCTCAATCCATGTGGCCTACGGCTAGCTTGCAAGACACCAAAGGAGGAGAAGACGTTTTGCTTGATGATCATGCGTCTTGACTCAAGACGGCTGGGGACTGATTCCGCATTGCTGCGTACCGGCCTCGGCTTGGGTAGATTTCCAATCCCCATGCGTCTTGATCCAAAACGGCTGGACACTGATCCGTCAGGTTATAGCCTCATCAGATGCGCTGACGTTCGCACTGAATTTGCCTCGGTGTCCATGCGTCTTGACTCAACACGACTGGAGATTGAACCGGTGTAATCCCGATAGGTTTGATCAACCCGTCAAGACCAATCTCCATGCGTCTTGAAACGATTGCAATGTAGCGAAGAATCGGATACGATGCAATAGGGAGGCACCATGAAATTCAAAGCATCCATTGAGCAGGCAGGACCGTCGAGCTTTGATCAGCTTGTGTCCGTGCTCTTGCACTCGGTCAGCCAGACCCATCTGATGCACTGGAAGACAGACTCCTTCTCCCAACACATGGCACTCGGCGAGTTTTACGATGAGATGAGCGACGCCGTGGACTCGCTGGTCGAGGAATACCAAGGAAAGTTTTCCAAAAAAATAGGCACTTTATCTGTGGAGTTTTTGCCCGCGGATAATCCGTTGTACTATTTGTCTGACTTGGCGGACGAAATTAAAAACTTCAGATCCGCAGCCGATTTTCCCAAAGACAGCGAGATTCAAAACGAGGTTGACAACATCGCCAACCTTGTGAACACCACGTTGTACAAACTTCGGTTCCTCAGATAAATGCCGCTGCGACACACCAAATCCGGGTGGATGTGGGGAAGTAAAGGCCCATTTCCTACCAAAGCCAAAGCGTTGCAGGTGGCTCGAGCGGCTTACGCACACGGCTACAAAGGCGAAGACCAACTTTCGCCACGCTCTTTGACAATTCAAGAAAACGCCCAAGAAATCCAAACGGTCGGCAAAGAAAAAAATTCCACGACTCGGGCCTGACGAAAAAAGGCTTTTCTGCCAGCCAAAAAATGGCCGCAAAAACGAGTCTCAAATTTTTTTTTAAATTGATTGGTGGGGTCTAGGGCAAAGCTGGCCCCGTCAGTGAGTACTCACATCTCAAAAAAGTGGGCACTCACTTCGCCGAAAAAGCATGGGTTTCCATCCATGCCTCTAGAATCGATTAAACGGGCCTACAGCGCGAAAACGCTAGCCATAGGGGCATGGTAGCAAAAATCCAGAATTGACGCGCCATGGGCCGTTTTAAGGGGTCCATGATGGAGTGCCCACGATAACGCATCGGCATCGACACGGGTTGACCTATGCGCAGTGGGCGCTCACTTCGCAAACACTCTCAAAAAAACCCGGAGCGATGTCCGGGTCATTGTGGGAAGGTTCGATCAGGGAAGCGAATCGAGCAGGGACCAAAAATCGCGCATTCGCTGCACTATGCGAGCCCCTTCATCATCCACTGGTTCGAAGTATCCATTCGCACATGAATACATTCCAACGAATCGAAACAGCCGTGGATTGTCGCGGGTATCGTTTAAAAATACACCTATTGCACCAATTTTCATTTTATGACCCCAAGTTTAAACGAATTTGAAACAATTCTGGATTGTCTGATATTTTCTTGACCGATATATCTTCAAAAAAACAATGGTTGAAATCAAGGGTTGCCTGTTGCTGCCGCATTGATTCAATAAACAATTCAATCCATGTCGGAGAATCTAGAATCATTCCGATATATGGTCTCGAATCCTCGCCCCCCCAGAATGTATCGGCATCGCTATAAACGAAGCATTTTCCATGAAAAGCGATCTCGTCAAAATCTCTAAGGTCTTCGGTATCTTCGGAAAAAACAGAATATTGCATTGTTGTGATTTTCATTTTTAACCCCTTGCAATTGGAATGACTCGGCGGGCTTTTGCATCGGTCACTCGGGCCCGCGTACCATGGGCCCGAAAGCCAACGACGATCCGTCTATCTGCACGCTGGCATAGGCCACACGTTGCGCACGTTACATTCTCACGGGTTTGGCCCGGGCACACCACGATAGGCAAGCCCCCGGGGGATTCGGATCGCTCCGGGGTATCCATGGGCACAATGCAAGTCATTGGAAGCCCACAATCCGCCAACTGATCAAGCTCACCAGCATCATCCGCTGAGAGGTTCACGGTAAACCCCCATTCGGTAGCATGGCGGGCCCATTCGATGGCCTGTAGGCTTTTCTTATGTGTGTAGGTGAACCCCCGTTTGCCAATATTGGCCTTCACAATTTGACCTAGTGCATATGCATCGACGGATTCGCCCGCTCCGGGTAGATCACCTGCGACATTCATGCGCCACAATTGTCCCTCGGGAAGGTTTTTAATTGATTCGCAAACCTCGGAAAGGTCACTGCCCCGAATCGGAACCTTATTCCATGCCATCGACGTGTAGTAGTCTTCGGCGTAGCAATCGGATCGATAATGTGGGCACGATGGCGGGCAGGTGCCCCTTTCGGAATATGTTACGGGAATTGGACCCGTTTTCGAATTTGACGACACTCTCACGAAATGAATTTTCGACATTTTAGAATCTCCAGTTGAAAATTAGAAAATCAAATTAATTGAAAAACAATTGTGGAATAATGCAAGCCCCATCCCGAGTTATATTCGATATTCGTATCTTCTTGTAATATTTTTACCCGTTTTGCCAAAATCAATTTGGTTAAGGCTTTTCGCTCGCGCATACCTGCTGTGATTTTCCCCCCTTTAGCACCTCTTCCGCGTACAGTATCCACATGGAAAATCCCGCCACGTTTTAATGCTTCATTAATCAATTGCTGTTCAGTTTTGCCCACAATATAATCTCCAGTTGAATATTAAAAACCCTGCACAATCAAGAAACCAAGAGCGAGCCCGAAAACTACGGCAAAAACGATATCACGCATGATTAACCTTTCGGAATGGATGCGATAACATCGACCAGCGTTTTTTTGCTTGGTTCGACGCACCATGATTGAATATACCGGCCCGAGAAACTGTTGCCAGACCATCGATCCGCTTGAAAATAATCGAACCCGTTTAAATGCTCATCGCAAGCTTTACGCACGGTCACAGCATTCGTGCCAAGATCGGCCGCGACGTCACTTATATAAAGGTATTTGGCACCCGTATAAATGAATCGCTCAATAATATAAGCTCTGATTGCTTCGTTTTTAGACATGATCCACCCCTTGCAACAATGACAGATCAAAGGCCCGGTCCGGGTTGCCCCCCTTGCTGGCAATGATCGCCCGTAGCCTGTGAACAACATCGACATCATGATCAGACAATGCGTGCCCATCCGTGATCATGTTTTCGAGCCCGCCGAGATCGAAGCATTCGGCACAGAGATCAATCATTTCATTGTCGCCACGGCCGGTCTGCCGCGTGCGCCGCGTGCAGAGACGGCAGGTGTAGACAGAGTGCCCCTTGGTAAAGCGATTAGCAGGTTTCATGTTAGATCATCCAGTAGTACGGAAAAGCCCGTCCCTCAAATGTAGGTGCACTAGGTCTAGTCTCAATTCCGTAGAAACCCTTAGATCACACCATGCCCTCGATCCCCCGATCACAGTGTGCTCACATGGGCTGTCGAGCCCCTTCGGCCAACCATTCCCGATGGTGCGAGGACCATGCCCCCACGATGGGCAACAAAGCCCCTTCCCGGTCCGATAATGATTTATATAAGGGGCAAGCATGGGCAAGCATACGCGCCGCTCAATTATCCCGTGAGCCCCTTTGCTGTGGTTGCAAAACCCGGGGTGTGATTCAATCCGCATCGGTCGTTGATCACGTTATCCCGTGGCGCACTATGGGCAGGGAATACTTTCGGACAATACCCCTTCAATCCCTTTGCGTACCGTGTCATTCAATTAAAACGGGTCTCGAATCGAAGGGAATATATCGAGCGTTTGGATATCGGGACTTCGGGCCGGATGACATCCCCCGATTGATTGAATCCGGGTTTTCGCTCGATTGACCGCAGCAGGCGCCCATCATTGGCGCCCATCAACGTACATCGACGCCGCATCGGGCCTACCATCGGCGCGCTATTGACCGCGGCCGCGAATAATTCCCTTATCAATCAAACACTTAGCGTTGATTCCAAGAATTGCCTTGCATTCCATTCTGATAATGACAATGCAAAAAAGTGAGCAAAATCAATAACTTGCGTGCGATTTTGAAACTAAAATGTCATGTGCGCGGTCGGGAGA
>Ga0208784_1000113_pt1 | contig 38343 bp, 59 predicted proteins | sample DEB19_08_DNA_FD_184531 | JGI IMG/M metagenome (GOLD analysis project Ga0208784, IMG submission 184531) | Aqueous microbial communities from the Delaware River and Bay under freshwater to marine salinity gradient to study organic matter... | ecosystem: Environmental > Aquatic > Marine > Coastal ... | reverse complement strand
GATGGACAGCGACGTTCCCCATATGACGCTGGTTCCCTAGGGTTGCAATTCTGCAATCGGCCCCACCAGTGGTGGCATGCTAGGTTCGATTCCTAGTGGGGTACTGTGCCGTGGTGGCACGGCTTGCAAATCTGCAAGCATCACAGAAAGGAACGCATCATGCGTTGCAAGGTTGCACAACTTTCCCCAAAGAACGGCATCGAATGGGAGAACGGTCAGAATCTGGCGGCTTCATCGTGGCGGTCTCAGGATTGGCGGTCGATTGGCGGCTGGTTGCGTCGGGACGTGTACCATTACGATACGCTTATGGCATCGTTCCAGTGTTGGGGCGATGGTAGTATCTGGACTCTGACGTTTGCGAACACTGGTTGGGGTTCGGTGTCCGATCAGCACGGCATGAACCAGATTCTGGTCGGCACGCCCTACCGTTATCGTCGGGACGGCAAGGGTGGCGGCCCCCGTATCGTGGAAGTGCTGTGATGGGATTTGCAAATCTGCAAGATGGCTTGGATGCCGTTGCAGCGACCCCAGCCGCACGCTACGTTCTGATGACGGCAAAGCGGTATGATGTTCCCCCGACTGCTGTATTCGCGCACGAGGAATGTTGTGTCGATGCCGACCCGAACAAGCATTACAACAATCCGTTGTCGTGGGCTGTATTCTTCGGGGTGGTTCCGTCTGCGATTCGGTGATCTGACGGTTGCGGTAGCACGGCTGCGGTCGTGCTACCAACTATCGGCAGAGTGTCGATACCTTGCAAATCTGCAAGGTTCTAGTAAAGGAGCAACAAGTGACGTTCTGGTACATCACCTATGCAAACGAGGACGACGGGTACTGCGACGACCCGTTGGGTAACGTCGAAACCGAATTCTTCACTGATAAGGGCAAGGCCGATGCTTTCTACGATGAAATCGTAGGAACCTATCGGGTGCTTTGGTTCTGCAAGGAGGAATTGAAGTGATTTCAAATCTGCAAGGTTCTAGCAAGGGAGCAACAATGGAACACGAATACTGGTCGTGCGTCGATTGCATCATGGCAATCGGTAACGGCGATTTCCCTGATGATCAGGCTGCACGGTTGGCGATGCTGGAGAATTTCGCATTCATCGAACGTAACGGTAAGGGTTCGCTGTTCGTCGGGAACGATGACCGTGATTTCTCGTGGTCGCCGTGCGAAACGTGTGGTAGCACGCTGGGCGGTTCCCGTCATCTGGTTGGGTTGGTGGCGTGGTGATCGTCGTAGGTTGGTGGGCGTTGGGCGGCTACTTTGCCGCTATCGGATTCATGTATTGGGCCGATGGCCCAAACCGTCGAAACAGAAAGGGAGACAAGTGATTCTCGAAGATGAACAGGATGATGGTTGCAATTCTGCAACCATCGCAGAAATCAATATGGCTCGGTTTATGGAGTGGCGGTTTCATAGCATTTCGCTGACCGAGCAGCAGCGTCGCCCGAATCGGGCCAACCGTAGAAAGGGAAACAAGTGATTGCAAATCTGCAAGTAGGGTGCTGGTACAAGCATGACGGCTTCCCCCGTCACGTATTTCAGGTGTGGCGTGGCTACAATGGTGGCAGCAGGTTGTACGGTATCCGTTACCGTGTCATGCCAGACGGTTCGTATGAGCCGACGTATGGGCCGAATGCGAATATGCAGTTGTTCGATTTCGATGCGGAACGGATGCATCTGATTGTCCACACCTATCTGGACGATCTGACTGAACAGGAGGATTCTCGGTGATTGCAAATCTGCAAGACTGTCAGGCCACTATCGCTCGTATGGTTGCCGACTACGCGGCACGTTGCGAATACGGATGCTGTCGCGGCACTGGCCCATCGGGTCGTGATGTTGAGCGACGGACGATCAAGCGTGGTGAGCGGAACCGTTGGCGTGACGCTGTGCGTCACGATTTCGGGGTCGCAGCCTAGGGTGAAACCATCACATTGTTACAGTTGTGTTACAATGTGATGAAGATTGGGTTACAAGGTTGGGAACCACCTGTAATCCCTGTATACTGGGTTCCATAACGGGTACCATCCAAACAACGCAAACACGGTTTGCAAATCTGCAACAAGGAGCAACAAGAAATGGCACGACCGATCAAGCCTACCGCTATCCGCAAGTATGGCGGCAAGACAGAAGTACGAACCGCTAGTGGCGCATGGATTGCATTCCATCTGCTGCGGCCCGAAGCACAGATCAAGGTGGACGATCTGCTCGTCCAGCGTGGGCTGGCCCGTCCACTGACTGACGGTGCATTCATCGAATTCGACCAGTCCGACGAGCGGCCCGACTACCGTGATACGAACGATACCACGGACGTTACGGACGACCCCACCAATACTGACACACAGCCTACCGATACCGCCGACGGCGACGGTGACGGTGACGGCGACGGTGACGGTGACAGTGATGCCGACGACCAGCAGGACGGTGATTCCGATCAGGAATCCGAACAGGAACAGGAGCAGCCACCCGTGACCATCGAAGATATCGTCCGCAAGATCGCTGGCGAAATGGACGACACTGTTCGCAGCGAGATTGCAAATCTGCAACAGCCTGCAACAGTGGACGAGCAGCAGGTTCGTGACCTGATCACGGCCCACCTTGGCACCAACAACGTGATGCCCGTCACGACCCGCATCGAACTAGTCAGGCCCGACCAGCCTGTCATCCCAACAGACGGACTGTTTCACAACCAGTTCCCACTGTTGATGCAGATCATCGCAGCAGGGGAGCATGCATATCTTCCTGGCCCTCCAGGTTCTGGCAAGAGCCATGCCGCCGAACAGGTGGCTAACGTGATGGGTTGGCGGTTCGCTAGCATCTCGCTCGGCCCGACCACGCCCGAATCACGGTTGTGGGGCGGCATGGATGCCAACGGACGATTCCATGAGCCACCGATCATTCAGGCTATCCGCTGGGCAATGGAGAACCCTGATCTGGGTGCCGTGATCTGTCTGGACGAAATGGATAACGGGCACGGCGGTATCCTTGCCACTTTCAACTCTGCAATGGCTAACGGCTGGACGTTCGCCCCGAACGGCGACCGTCTGACGTTGGGCGACAACCTTGCGTTCGTCGGTTGTGCCAACACCTACGGCACTGGGCCGACTGCCGAATTCGCAGGACGTAACAAACTCGACCCTGCCACGCTGGACAGGTTCGCCTATGTTCCGTGGGATACCGACCCTGCGATGGAATCCACCATTGTCAAGGGTATCCTGCACGACAAGCCTGATCATGCCGATGCATGGTTGGATGCTTGGCGGACGGCCCGTAAGAATGCCGAAGATAACAGCATCAAGGTGTTCGTTACGATGCGTGGTGCCCGTAAGGGTGCACGGTTCATTGCTCGTGGGATGGACATTGATACCGCTATGATGGTCACGTTGGGCAACAAGTTGCCTGCCGACCAGTGGCGTCGTGTCTCGCCTCTCTGATTACAAATCTGCAAACCATCTACCCTAGGAGCAACCATGTCAAACTATGTTCACCAACACGGCAAGGGATTGGGGGCCGAACCCAAAGCCAACTACGATGTGTGGCGATTCGATTCGCTGGACGCATTGTTGCAGCAGGCTAAGGCGACACCTGCCGAATATATCGGCACCAGTGATGCGTCGAAAGAACAGTGGAAAGATTTCTTCATCACGAGAAATCTGGAGCAGGCCATCGAACTTGGCTGGAACGGCTGGCGTGACGCAGCGGACAAGGTGCAGGGTTACATGCAACCTATCCGTGAGCAGTTGGGCAACGTGCTGTCGCAGGTTGCGGAACGTGTGATCGACATGACAGGCTACGAGCCAGACATTGACAGGTTTCTGTCTGGCGAACTGGACTGCATGGTCGATGACTGGATTATCGAACAGCCTAAGCAGGGTAAGGTGTTCACTCTGCTGGTCAACAGCACGATGACTGCCAACAACAGTGCCACCGATATCCTCAAGCGTGGTGCGGCCCTGTGTGCCCTGATCGAAGCGTTCACGATGCTGGGCTACCAGTTGGAAGTGTGGACAGAGTTGACTGTCACCAACATCCCTTACGGCAAGGATGATTTCGGTGTCATCCTGACCCGCATCTCTACCGCTGGCGACCCTATCGACGTGAACCGTGTCATGTTCGCTTGCGGACATGGTGACTACAACCGTCGTGTCATGTGGGCCGTTGGCGAGGGTTTCGATGTGATGCGTGACAAGTACAAGTTCCGTGCTGGCGGCAGTTACGGCATGTGCAAGAACGGTATCCACATGGCCGATCAGGTTGGTGCGTCGATCACTGTCGAACTGGACAGCAACCATTCGATGACCCGCAGTCCTGTCAAGTGGATTCTTGACCAGTTGGAAGCACAAGGCGTGTATGACCCGCTGGACTGATTACAAATCTGCAAACCAACCAACCAACAACCTAGGAGTACGATCACTGTGAGTTTCATCTGGAATGACGAGTATGACCCTGCCGAACTGGACGGCTTCAACATCATCACTGACCCTGTGCTGGACGGCACCGTGGCATCGTATGACGAGCACGATAACGACATGTACAGTTTGGACATGGCGTTGCTGGTCAATGATACTGAGCGTATCGAACTGTTGGACGCAAAGTATGATTGGGAGAACAGCATCGGTTGAAACGGGTGTAACAGGTGTTATAGTTTGTAACTAGTTGGTTGGTTGGTGCATCGGGGATGCAGCAACCAACCGCTAGTAACTAGTAAGCAAGTAAGCAAGTACCATCACAACAACAGGAGCAACAACCGTAATGAGCAACGATTTCAACCTTGGCGGATTCCAGAACCTTGGGCCTGCCCCCCTGACCCCTCGCCGTGACAAGCGTGGCTATGATCGGAACTGGCTGGAGTTCCGTCAAGATATTGAGAACATCACCGATCTGGCCCATGTCAATGTCGTCGTGTCCATCTTCGACCTTGCGCCACGCCAGTGGGAGATTGTGAGCCTTGGCGAGCAGGACGGCATCCCTGCCGATTCGCACCTTGTCAGTGTCACACTGGTCGATTCGTGGTGCGACCACGACCTGTCTGCTATCGGTGCTGTCGTACCCGCAGACGAGCGTGCAGACGGCATCACAAGGGGACTGATGGGTGCAGCAGCCTATCTGCAAGCAGAGTACATGGAAGCCTTGTGTGAGCGTAACGGCTTCGATCTGCCCCGTTTCATTGACGCATCGTACAAGGTGATGGATGCGGAAGAAATCCAGTTGTATCTGGAATCCCGTATCTACATGCACGAAGTTGACGAGCAGTTGGCCGCAGAGGGTGACGAAGGTAACGAAGATATTCGCATGATGATCAATCTTGTGCGCCGTCACCTTGACGCTATGGCAGAGGAAATGATCACGATTGCAGAACTGCAATCGGTGGCTACCGAAGTGTTCCGCAACCGTTCTAAGCAGAACGACATGCAGCAGATGGAAGAAACGCTGGACAAGATGGATGACGTTCTGTCCGATGATGCGATTGCAAAGTTCCTGAGCGAGATTGGAGATAACTGACATGGCGTACTATACGAGCGATGACAACGGCGAAATGGTGTGGGCCGATGACCAGTGTGTGTTGGTTGTTGGCTCGTTCGCAGACGGGTTCAAGATGATCGGCCCGTTCGCCAGCAACGATGAAGCAGCAGACTATGCGTTCCATCGTGAACAGCAGGAATCATTCGATTGGGAGATTGTTACCCTGAGCAGCCCTAACAGCGTGATCTATTTGGGAGATGAATACTGATGGGAATCTACGACAACATGACTGTTGCAGAACTGCAACACGAAGCAGAAGCACTGCATGCAGGGTTCATTAGCGCAAAACGCATCATTGATATGCTGCGTGACGAGAACCACGGGCTGACTAACAACATGGAAGATATGGCAGATTCGATCACCCATCTGCTGGACGAGATTGATCGACTGCAAACCGCAATGCAGTTGATGGCAGGCTATATCCAGAACGAAGTTGCTGGTGCAGGACTGGCCGACGACATTTACGAGTTGTTCTACAAGAAAGCAGCACAATGATCGAACTAACTGTCCTGCCACGCTACTCGTTTCTAGGCGCATCCACCTACGGATGCGCCACGCACAACGACCCTGACTGCCTGTGTGACGTTACCGTCACCAACCCTGTAGGAATCCGCCGTGACGTACAACACATGTTTCACAGCGTCGCCCTACGAGAACTAGGTGACGACCTTGTTTGCGAACGCAACATCGTAGAGTTCTTCAGTATCGTGCTGGGATGCCACCAGTTATGGGTCGAAGAAATTGACGACAGCGAACTGGCATTGCCGATCAACAGGAACCCGATGACTGGCCGCAACGGCACACAGTTTGGCCCTGCGGAATGGCAGGCGTTGCCTGATGTGTTGCGTGAGCGGCTGCGACTGCACTACAAGGTTGGCACGCCGTGGCGTATCGCCAGCATCGAACTAGAATCATTCGACGTTCCCTCCGACCATCTGCCGATCATCCGCAAATACTATGATCTGCGCCGACGCAACAACAAGTTCACAGGACGCAACCGTAAAGGCACACTGCCCACCGCCACATGCTGTGTGTGCGGCACCACTATCACAAATGTGCAAGGCATCCGCACAACGTGTAGTCAAACCTGCCGTAACCGTAAGAGTAGAATGGCAAAGAAGAAGCGTGACGCCCGTAACAAAGAACAGGAGTTGGCGAATGCTGTTTGACTCTAGCGGTATCCATCTGCACCAGTCCGATCTAAAGAACCATTGTTTGGAGAAGTTGCGGCTGGACACCATTGCGGACGGCCCGCGCATTGAGAACGATGCCGCCACCGTGGGTACAGCGTTGCATCAGGTGATCGAACTAGAGTTGACCCGTTCGGTTGTCTATCAGGATTTGCATGATGCTCAGGCTTCGGCAGCGTACACCTATCTTGGTTTGCTGGAACGCTATCAGGCCGAGGGTGCCCCGTATGTGTTGTCGTCGTTCGGGTCGCATGACAAGGCGATAGAGTTGCTGACGAAGTTGGCGGCTGCTTGGTATCTATCTCCTGAGCGTGACCAGTTGTTGTCGGTTGCAGATTTGCAAGTCGAATGGAAGTTCGACTTGCCGTTCTGTGAGATTGATGTGAAGAAGCACGGCAAGAAGGCTGAAAGTGTGCCCGTGTTTCTTGCTGGTACTGCTGACATTGTGGTCGATAACATGGTGTGGGATTGGAAAACATCAGGTTCCGAATATCGTCGTTGGGAATACCAGCGGTGGGGTCGCCAGCCCGATGTGTACACTTGGGCCGCTGCACAGTCAGGTTTGATTGTTCCTGACCGTGACGGCTTGTACCGTTTCGATTTCAAAGTGTTTGTGCGTAACGCTGACCCGAATGCTGGTTGCCAGACGGTGACGGTTGCTCGGTCTGCGAATAATTGGAAGTGGTTGGAAACCGTGATCGGTCGGTTTGTGAACTTTGCGTACAACATGGGTTTGGATCGTGAGTGGCCGCTGGATGACCAGCATGTGTTGTGTAGTCCGAAGTGGTGTAGTTTCTTTGACCGTTGCAAGGGTAGTGTTGTGGACGGTGGTTCGTGGACGTAAAGGGGGTGAAGATGGGTTCATGGTTTCTTGCTGGTAGCATGTTTGTTGCTGGCGTGATCGCTCTGTTTGCTTACCAGTTGTTGGAGGCTTTGCGAGAGGCCGACGATGACGAAATGGATTGAGCAGGCGGTGACTGTAGGTGTACTACTTGTGATATGGTTTCTGTATGAACCGAACGACTAGAAAGGGCAAGATGAGTTCTTTGACTAAGGGTAAGAAGATGGTAAACGGTGTGCCGATGGCAACCGTGTATCAGGGTATGAGCATTCATCGACTCGCTACGCTGATTGATCTGTATGAGAAGGCGTGGGATGAGTGCGATGCGGATGACGATCTGAACATCGAAGATCGTTTCCAGTTCCTGTGCCGCCGTGCCGCCTCTAAGGCTGGCTGGCATGCAACCCAGCGTGGCATTCAGGCGAAGATCAACAAGCGAAAGGGCAAGTGACCATGACAGAGCAGAACGATAACAGTCGCAAGATCAGTGTGTGTTTCGCACGCAAGATCAGTGACGGCAACTACGGTAGCATTGAGGCTACCGCATGGGTGCAGGGCGATGCCGCAGACGACGCTACCGCAGGACAGATCAGTCTGCTGTTGGGCGACCTGTTTGCTGCCGCTAAGGTTGCGACGCTTGACCAGTTGGGTATCGCCTACGAGATGGATGCGGAAACTGGTATCGTTCGTGAGAACATCCAGCCGACCGTCCAGTCGGCGCAGGCTGCTGTTGAGCGTGCGTTCCCTAGCACCACTAGCGGTGGTGGCGATGTGCGGATTATGAACCCTGCCGAAGCACAGGGGCCGTTGCCTGACTGGCTGGTGAATGACTGCAACAAGTTGGGTATTACCGCTGTGTGGGATAACCGTGCGAAGGCTGCTGGTACGAAGCAGCCGCATTTCAAGGAGGCTGTTGCCCGTGGCGGTACGGGTCACGGTAAGGATGGTGAGCCTAAGGCTTGGTGGCCTCCCCGATAGGCTACCTTGCGCCCCCACACCTAGTTGCTCGGGTGTGGGGGCAGCATGCCACTCTACCCCAATTGGCAGAGGGAACCGACTCAAACTCGGTGCAGTACAAGTTCGACCCTTGTGAGTGGCACTTTGCAAAACTGCAAACCATGATTGGAGCATGATGGACGTTTCTAGTGAACTTATGGCAGTCACCCCGTTCGGTGCAGACATTGTTGAAATGCACCTTGTGTCGTTCACGGAGAACGAGCAGGAACGATACGGTTTGTGGGTAGAGTTGCCGAACGGTGGCGGTGCAATGTTTGCCACGTTCGCTGACGACATGGATTTCGGTACCGCCATGTCGTTCTTTATTTCGATGACATGGGCCGAAGTCACTGGCGGTTCCGATAGGGCACAGCAGTTGATGGAGTCATCGAAGCAGCGTTCTGGTCTGATTGTCCCCGACGATAGCAATGTAGTACCCTTGAACCCCTGATAGCCAACACTTAGGAGCAACATGAGTGAAACAGTAGCAAGCGAAATCATCAGCCGCCTAGATCACATTGAACAGAATAATGCGTACACACATTATCGTCCGTTGCGTGAAGCAGCGGACGAGTTCATTTCGTGGGCGCAAACACCATCTGAGCGTGTGTACACTGGCATCCGAGAGTTGGATGATGCGATGCGTGGCACAGCCCCAGGAGAATTGACAATCATTCAAGGTTTCACTCACAGCGGCAAGACGCTGTTGGTGACCGAACTGATCTTGAACAATCCTGATACACCGTTGGTGTTGTTCACCCCTGACGAGACTAGGCCGCTGGTGTTGACGAAGTTGACCAGTGCGTTGCATGGGATTGGTGCGAAAGAGTTGGAGCAGCGTATCGCCTCTGACGATACTGCTGCCCGACAGTTGCTGATCGACACTGCCGAGAAGTATTGCAATCTTGCAATCTTCGATGAATCCATCTCGGTTGTCGATATGGACAACATGATGGACGAGGTGGTGCATGCGTTCGGACGCAAACCGATGGGTATCATCTTCGACTATGCGGAACTGTTGGAAGGCCCAGACGATGTAAAGAGCAAGATGACTGCTCTAAAGGCGTGGGGCAAGCGTCAGCGTGTCGCCATGTTCGTCCTGCACCAAACCTCTAGGACTAGCGGTTCGGGCGGTCGTAAGGTGAACATCGACTCTGGCTCATACGGTGGCGAACAGCAGGCCACTCATGTGATCGGTGTGCGACGCAAGAAGTATATGCACATGGCAATGCTGTCACTGCTGGAGGAAAAGATTGCGAACAGCACGAATCCGAAAGCGGTCGAAGAATACAAGTCCCGTATCCGTCAGATCGAAACCGTCGATCTGCCTAGGGACATGGATACTGTTACGGTTTCGTTGGTGAAGAACAAGCGGCCACCATGCGACCTTGTTGACGATATCGATTACAAGATTGATTTGGGCACGGGCCGTGTCCGTCGTATCGAAACCGTTGTGGACGAGTATGGGCAGACGGTGCGTGTCTCTAAGGCTGCTGCACTGGACTATTTGCGTCAGCGTCAGCAGGTGCCGATGGTTGAGCAGGCGATGAACGAACTGGAAGATTTCTGATGGACGACTATGTGATCGAAAAGTTCGCAGACCTGTTCACAGGACGACAAGACGCATACGGCACCGACACAGGCGGTGCAGCATGGGAACCTGTTACCGTCGAACATTACGGGCGACACCTTACAGGTGTCGAACCGTTCGGCATCTATCCAATCCGCCATGTTGACGGCGAATCGCTGGTACGTTGGGGTTGCTGCGACATTGACACAGGCGACTGGTCGGAAGCATTCATGCTCGCATCCGCACTACAAGGCATGGGTTTGTATCCGCATGTTGAGCGTTCCCGTTCTAAGGGCTGGCATATTTGGGTGTTTGTCAACAGTTGGATTCCTGCACGCATCATGCGCCGATGCCTAAAGGTGGCGTATGCTGCTATCGACCTTCCCGCCAAGGAAGCGAATCCGAAGTCGGAATCGTTGCGGCCCGAACAGTTAGGTAACTATGTTCGGTTGCCATACAAGGCTGCTGCCGTTGTGCGTTCCGAACGTCAGGTTGTTGTCACCGACTGGAACGTACTCAACGACGGTGCCCCATTGGATTTGCATGCGTTCCTATTTGAGATGACACAACCACTGTTCTCCCCCATCTCTCAGGTAGAGCGTTGGGCATCGAAATGGTACGAGCCGCCTCGCAAACATATTGATCTGCAAACCGATGCTGATACTGCCAGTATCGCCATGTCGCTGCCTGCGACATGGCAGACAGTGTGGCGTGATGGCAACGTGCGTGACAGGTCTGCTACCTTTGTGGCTATGGCATACGATCTTGCTAAGCGTGGCTGGACTCCGCAGCAGGTGTTCAACGTGCTGTGGTCATGCCCGTGGAACAAGTATCGTGATCGTCGTCAGGGCGAATATTATGTGCAGGACATTGTGGAAAGGGCTTTTTCGTGAGCGAACATATTGATGACCGTTTTCTGAACATGACATGGTTGGAGTTGTCGATCATGGTGGAAGCGTTGGAAGAACGTGTTGCAGATTTGCAATCGCTGGTACGACATTTGGAACGGGTCATCACCGATGTTGACGAAGCAGCAATCCTGAAGGAAGCACAAGATGATGCTGTCGCTTACGCCAGCGAGGCTGTTGCATGGTATGATGTTGCATGCCATCTGTATGATGCTGTGATTGATATTCAGGAACAGTTGTCTGGTCGTGGTATCGGTATCCGTCCATCAGCGCAGCAGGCGTTGCACATGTTTGACGAGTTGGATGCAGGTGAACCTGATGGAGAAGATTGATATTTGGGTGCCAGTGGTGCCCGTCCCGAAGGGCCGTCCCCGTATGACGAAACGACGTAGGGGCCGTCCTAGTGTGGCGTACACTCCGCAGGCTACGAAGAACTTTGAGGCTGCTGTAGCGGAAGCCGTAAGGGAACTGGTGCCCGACAGCGTGTACGATGATGCTGTATGTCTCAGTATCGACATTCATAAAGAGGGTTTCCGTCTGGTTGTTGAACCTGCCGTTGCATCGGTGCGCCCCATCGGGGTGCGTGGCGATTTGGATAACATGGCGAAGTCGATCAGTGACGCATTGAATGGTGTGCTGTGGAACGATGATCGTCAGGTTGAGTTGTTGACTATCGGGTTTGTTGGCCCTGAACGAAAGAAGAAGGTTGTCAAATGATTGATCTAGTTTTTATTCTCGGACTTGTTTTGACTCTCGTCGATTCGATCACACTGTAATGGCTATCGGTTCTGACCCCGAGTATGGTGCATCGTTCGGTCTGCTGCGAGATTTTCCGTCGTGGGAGCATCTGATGGCATGGCATGGTGCGTGGCGTGATGTGGTTGGTGGCGATTTGTTGGGTGGGTATGCTACGCTTGTGTATGTGGGGGATTTCACTGATGAGCGTCGCTCTGATGCTGTTGTAACTTATTTGGATGACAAGGAGGCCGACCGTGGCTAACAAACGAATCATGCTTGGGATCAGGGCGGTTCCTGATCGACGGCAACCCCGAAGGCCGACCGTGGCTGATAATGACTGGATTGATGATTTGATTGACGAGAAGTACAAGTTGGAAGCAGAAGTTAGTCGTCAATATGACGAGATCGAACGGCTGCGTGTCGCTCTTGCGTTGGCTTGTGGGCTACTCAGCACTTACGAAGATCACTCTATGTTTCATCCCGAAGCATTAGTGCTTCAGTTTATGGAGGAGGCCCGCCGTGGCTGACCTGCACCACTACAGGTGTCCTACATGTGGTAAAAGAGTAGGGCAAATCGACAACAAATACGACCCTTGGTGTTCTCACAAGAACACCACATTCCGACTCCGAAACATGAAAAGGATGACACCAGATGACATTCAAGAACCAGAAGTGGGAAACAAGGATTGACACACTCGGTGACCCTGCCGAAACAGCGTTTGAAGCATGGGCCGAACACAACCATCACCCTGTAGTCCGCTACGGTCTGAACCGTCCCCCACTGGACATGAGAATGCTAGATGTTCCAATCCGCTACACCCCCGACTATCTGACCAACTTCGGTTTGGTTGAGGTACAAGGCTGCGGCAAAGATGGACTGTTCAAGTTCAAGCATGAAAAACTGGATGCCCTATTGATGTGGCACACCGCAATGACCAACGTGTCAGTATGGTTGTACAACCAGCCGCAAGACGAAGACTATCTGCTGTCACTGGCACAAGTGTTGCAAGTTTGCAAAGACCCGACCACAGGTTACCGTCACGACGGGCTGTTCGACGGCCACAAACGATACGCACATTTCGACACACAGACAGCCTACAGGCTGTCATTGCAACTGAGGACAGACGAGTGAAATACGGATACCAGTCGAAATCTGACCGCAATGAAGTAGCGGTCGCAGACTTTCATCCGAACGTACACGACCCCACCCACCAACTGTGGTCGCCACATCGGCCACCAATCAACGAATATCAGGCGTTGATGGAAGCACCACACAACACTGAACCCGAAAAATCGGAAACAGAACTAGAAGCAGAATGGCAGGCTATCGAAACAAAAATCGCTGCCGCCAAACTGACAGAACGGGAACGAATCGTTTTCAACTGTATCGCTTTCGGTGGCATGTCATTGTATCGGACTGCTATCATTGTGGCCCAAGCCGAAGGACGTAACCGTCCGCTGGCAAAAATGACTATCGCCCGAACCCGTGATCGGGCGATTGCAAAACTGCAAACCGTATTCCTAAAGGATGACAATGAACAACTATAGAGAGAACAGTTGGGAATGGGCAGCATATCGTGCGGCAACCCGCTACGAAATCGGGATGCCCACCGAAATCACCACCACCTATCGTGAACTGTTTGAATCAGGAATGATTCCGATTCTCGCTAGGGTCGCATGGACTGAACTGGAAAACAATGCGACAGGCTGGTCGTTGGACGATCAGATTCGTTTGATGGCAGGCAAACAGCACGACTACGGGCATGGCAACATCCTAAAGTTCGGCAGGCGTGGCGTAGAAGTCCGACTGTGGGACAAGATCGCACGCTATGACAACCTTGTCCGCCGTGGTGTCGATCCCGAGAACGAAACCCTGAACGACACACTGGTCGATATTGTTGGATATGTGATCATCTGGCTGATGTTGGGTGACAACACGTTCACAATGCCGTTGGCTGACGATCTGTGATCTACGACACTGGTGACGAAATCGTTGATATTCCTGTAAAGGAAATCAACGGTGAAAAAACTTTGAAAGATGGGTCAACACGATTCCGATTCATTGGTGGCCCATATCATGACATGATCTTCCGAGTGTATCCACCGTATGATACGGTTGTGTGGGAAGATGGGACACGGTACGATCTGCACCCACCGTTGAACCTGAAAAAGTCTAGCAAGTGGTGCTATGTGTATGTTCCAAACAGTAAAGGAAATGTGTGATGGAAACAGAGATTCGTGAATGGCTAGAGTCTAAAGGTGTCAGCCTGTGGGCTGACTGGTTGATCACATCGGAGGACGGTATGGATTCTGCTGTCGCATGGTTTGCGAACGAAGTACGTTCGTTCGCCACCTACAGGGCCAATAAGGCTTCTAAGGCGCTGGTGCCAGAGTTTGATGTTGTATGACTAAGAACCAGTTGAACAAAATGATCGAACTGCTGCACACGTTGGAACATAACCTGACCGAACATAAGGCACCAAAGTCGATGGTGCGACGGGTGCAGGATGCTGTGATGGCCGTACAGTGGGAAATTGATAGGAGCAAATAATGCCCACAGAAGATGAAAACTGGTGGGAACCAATCCTAGGTAAACAGTATTCGCAAGAACTAGAATCTCTTGGTGAAGAACTGATCGAAAACTATAAAGACGCATTCGACACTAATTGGGGAGATGCGTTCGATGACTTCGCAGAAGTCACCCTGTTCATCCCCAGCCAGTTTGTTGTCGAACTGTTGAACCACATTTTCCAATCACACGAAGAATCGGACAACGACAACTTTCGTGCCATGATGTGGATGATCGGAACAGGCTTAGCGTCCGAATATCATTCCAACTACGGGTTAGATGATAAAGAAAAAAAGATTATCAAACTGTTCATCGACATAGAAGATGACGATGACGAAGAAGAAGATGACGAAGAAGAAACTGAAACCGATGATGAATAACAAAAGCCCCCGCAAGGGGGCTTTTGCCATAGTATCACTTATTTATAAAACTACTTTTTACCACGGTTTCTGGCACGATTTACTCGTGCCGATTCGGCAACAATCCGCCCATCCTTCGTGTGCGACATGTCAGGGCCACCTTTGCCCATGATGCCACGTTCACGACGCACACGGGCCAGTTCGGCCCGTTTCTTCAACTGTGACGGCTTACGGTTGAACACCTTGTTATAGGCATCCTTACGGGCCTTTGACTTAGGGTTTGCCGCATAGTTGCGTGCCGACTTCCTAGGGTTGCTTACAGGTCGGGGAGCCATCAGTAGATCGCCCACTTCTGATTCAAATAGCCTTGCAACCTGAGCCTGTTGGCTTCGGTTGCGGCAGCACCGCTGACGATGATGACCTCATAAATGTATCCACGGCATGGGCTTTGACTAGAAATAGAGCAGCCGATATACAGCGGTAGCGTAGAGTTCGCTGTTGAAGGAACACCAGTTCGTGTAGCACCATTACCAGCAGCGTTACTGTTATTGATGTAACAGAACGCACGAGAAGAACTGGTCGCTGTCGCATCGAACAGTGCAGAATACACATAAGGGTTTGTCAAATACGGGTCACCTGAAGTGATGTTTGTGACAACAATCGGATAACCAGCAGAAGTAGAACTGTTGTTTGGCATATAGAAAACATGCCTATCGCTACCTGTTTGTGCCGTATAGCGGAAATCAACACCGACAGAACCAGAAGTCACGTTTGTGGTACACACGGCTACAGAACTGACGTTGCCAGAATCTGTTTCAAATGGTTCCCAAGCAATCATCACAAGATTCTTTGCTGTACCATCATGCAAAAACTTCCAAGTGGAAGTAGTGCCAGCAGCCAACCAGTCCGCTGTGCTATCAGCATAAAACCTGAGAGCATCCTTACCGTTCTGCTGTGCGGTAGCAACAATAGGACGGTTACCAGCAGTTGCCTGAGTGGCATGACGAGCGTTGCCAGACTTGTCGTTCCACTGAGATACCTTGCCAGTGGTCAACGTGATCGTTGACGAATCAGAAGCATCCCACCAGCCCTGAGTGGTGATCGACGCAGGAGTAAATGTGCCGACCGTATAGTCGTTCCAATACTTGTATTCGGCATCACCTTGGTTGCTGATACCAGTTTGCGTCGTATAGAACGCGCCCAAGTCCTGGCCGTCAGTCAAACCGTTGACTTCCTGCCACACTTCCAGCACATCATCAACCGTATGGGTGGCAGAGGTCACCCCATAATCGACACTCAGTTTCTGCCAAATCAAGTCACGAGTATAAACAGCCATCACTCACTCCAATCATCAAACCGTGCAGCCCTAGCAGGCTCACGGAACGTGCGCCCCCTAGGTTCACCCTCACAACAGGTGTCCTTGAAACCACACGATGGGCACCGCCAACGGCAAGCCGTAGACGGATATTCCTCACCACAATTCAAACACTCAATCATACAACCCGATAACCTTTAGCAGCAGCAACCGCATAAATACCTTCCCATGTCTTAGGGCCGACAACCCCGTCAACAGTCATGCCGAAAAACCGCTGCCAGTTCTTCACCGAAACCTCAGTCGGGCCACCCGACGACATGGCCCCATCCACAATCAACTTGGCCCCCGACAAAGCATTCAACGCCCTTTGCAGAACTGCAACATCAGAATGCCTCACAGGAGCCTTCAGCGTCGCCCTGACGGGCCGCACAACAGGCCCAGTAGGCAAAGGCCATACCTTCATTGTCTGCCCCCGATACAGGCTTCTAGCCTTCGGAAACTCAACAGGCTGCACATGCCACGGTTCACTGTTCACCTGAGAAAACTCTAGCAAACCAAACTTGTCACACACCGACTTCATCCACTGAAGATCACCAATCAAATCGGCAGCAACAGCAAACTGACCGACCGTAGGCTCATGATACGACCTCCCTGGAGGTGCAGCAGAAGCCACATTCGGCTTCTTCTTCCACCAGCGACCATCCCACCTGATCGCAGTCGGATACATCACACTGTCGTACCGTGACAGAAACAGCGCAGTCTGAGAAGCCGTCGAACGGGCACCACCACCGATCCCAAGATCGGTGCCAGTATCCTGAGCAGCATCAAACATCGCCAACAAACGGCGACGCAACTCAGGATGCAACCCCACCCATTGGGCGCGCTGCTCCAACTCGGCCTTCGTCAACCGTTGACCGTTATAACCGAAAGCATACTTTCGCTCAGACATTAGCGTTCCCCTCAATCGTACTAGTCTGCTTCCTTTTAGCAGGTTTCGTCACCTTCGCATCCACCTCAGCAACCAGATTGAACAACACATCATGCGAAACATTCAGCCGATCAACACGATCATTCAACTCAACAACACGACCAGAAATCTCGTTCTGATGTTGCAAAATTGCAACCAGATGCCCTGTCTGCTCAACATGCTGCGCCGTCGTATGACGACGGGCAGAACGCACCGTCACAACCACACCCGCCAACGCCAACAAGCCAGACACAGCAGCAGCCACCACAGTTTCCACCTCATGCACCAGCCTTCTTAGCATTCGCCGCCCTACGGGCAGCAGACTCAGCCTCAGCGGCCCTACGACGAGCCTCAGCCTGCATCATCTGCGGAGTAACCGACTTGCGGCTATAGCCAAGCCAAGCCAACCAGTTCTCAAACTGAGAACCAGTCTCACCCGACAGGCGAGACACCTGCCCTAATGTCGGAATAAAACCTTGCAAAGCATTCGCATAACGCTTCTCAACAACAGGCCCACCCAACGGGCCAAACAACTCTGCCATCTGATCCTTCGTAGAAGCACCCGTAAAGGTGCTTCGATCAAACATTATTTCCAACGGCCCCTTGATCCACGGTGCAGTATTAGAAGCAACCTTCGACCACTCCGAAGGCGTGATCACATTCGATGCCGATTCCAACCCTGACAACATCGGCAAATCACTCATCCAAAACTGTGGCTTATCGCCACCACGAACCATGATACCCCGAGCATCCTGAATATACTTCGGCACATTCTTCGGAGTCTTATCACCATACGTCATGGCCCGCTCAAAGTTGCCGATAGTACGATTGAACTTTGCTAGCGACGTAACAAATGTTTGTGACTGCAACGCAAGATTACGACTGAAGAACGTCCAGAACGGCATTACCATCTTCATCTTCTGATCCCAAGAACCAAGATCAGCATAGTTGAAATGCCACTTAGAAATAATATCCATCGCCTGATCCATGTTGCCACCACGAGCCAACACATCATAAGCGTGCGCTCCACGAATCACCGACTCCACTTCCTCACCAGCACGCCGTGACCAGCGCAACGGCTTGAAGTTCTCCGACAGCGGATTCAAACCGCCCGCTTGGAAAGCGGACGCACTGAACTCGCCAGCAGCCTGACCCGCACCCGTACCAACCACACCAGACTGCCAAGCCTCATACAGACGCTGAGCATCTTCTTTGCCCCAACGCTTGGTAGCCTGAACCATAAACCCTTCAGGGTTCTTTTCAGTCATATGCAAAAACTGTGTAAACTTCCTGATCGACTTGATTGACTGTGCGCCAGCCTCCAAATACATGTTGAACATCGCACTATAGCCGTTACGCACATGAAAACCAGGCTTTAGAATCGCATAGTTCTTGAAAAACTTGTAAACCTTCAGACCCCACTTGCCGAAAAACTTGAACTGCTCATGATTCCAAGCAACCTTCGTAGCATCCGACAACCAGTTCGGAATCTGATGAGTCTCATCCAACTTGATCATATTCGGAAAAGTAAACTTTTCCTGAATATCAGCAAACTTCATATCCATGTTCGCCTTCAACATGTCCTCCAGCAAGCCACCAGATTCTTTCAACTGCAAAGCAGCCAAATCTGATGCGGCAGCAGAAGCCTCAACCGAAGCAATCAACTTCGACTCAACACTCTCACCATTCCTAGACAACACCTGATATACCGTGTCCAAACGGGTACGCATCTCCTGCGCCGCTTCCTTTGACACTCTGTCACCAATGCTACGCATACCAGTCGTAGCATTGATTGCCTGATCCAACTCGCTCATATACTCACGCAAATGCGCCAACACGGGTTCGCTATTAGCGGTTGCAAAATTGAAAACATTAGCAACCGACTCGGCCTCATCCAACAAACCCTGACGTTGCAACACCAGATTATGAACACGCTCACTAGCATCAGCAACAGCAATATCGCCCGTAGTGCCAACACTACGGGTGCCAATCGGATTCTGCTTCAACAAATATTCGTCAGCCTGAGCAGCCAAATCACGGCTCTCAGCCTTTAGAGCCCGCAACTGTCGAACCTCATCAACAGCAGATTTAGCCTGAGTAACCTTACCAGAAATCGGAAGATCAGTACGCTTGAAAATCTTATCAATCTCAGATTGCAAAAACTCTAAACGGGCCTGCTTCTCAGCAACAACCTTCTCCGCTTCACGAACCCTAGCCAAAGCAGACTTGCGGAACGAACCACGCTGAGCCTTAGCGACAGCAGTCCACTTTGTTACCGCTTCCTGAGCGGCCAACAACTCTGGCTCAACAGCAGCAGCAGCAGTTTCCAATGCCGTCTTACGGCGACCATACTCTGCAATAGTATGCTCAATAGTAGCAATACGCTGGTTCAACACCTTCTTCTTATCAATCAGCACACCACGCATACGCTTCAGTTCGCCACGGCGAACCTTCGCACCATTCGCCAACTGCACAACCTCATCATCAGCAGTCTTAGCGATCTGCTTCTTCAACGCCTCAATCTTCGCAACAACCCTAGAATCAGCAGTAGTAGACTTAGCAACACGCTCAGTCATCTCAGGGGCCAAACCTAACTGCTTGAACATTTTGATCTGCTCAGCCCTAGCAACAGCCTCAGCAACCTGATTCACATACGCTGGCATGATTTCACGAATATCATCCTTGAACAGTTTGATACCATACTTAGCCATCATACGATCATTGATTTCCTTGATCGTACCCTCAACCAAAGGTTCACCCAAAAACTCGCTACCAGCAACCAAACCACGAGTCTTTTGGAAACCTTCCTCAGTAAACAAATTCTTTGTAATAATATTATCAACTTCAGGATTTTTCTTCGCCAAATTGACGGCATCCTCAGTCAACTTGTGCGGCAAATAGTTTGTACCCAAATCGCCAACATCGACACCAGCAGCCTTTGCCTCATCAAAGATTTGACGCAACTGCTTCCTAGGAACATCATGGAACGCAGACTGGACACCAGCCTCAATCTCATGCGTCGCAGCAATACCCTGCTCCTTCGACAACTTGAACCACGACTTGCCATCAACAGTTTCCTTGAAAGCCTTTGCAATCCGATTGTCAGCCAACTTAGAAAACAGACGATACGACATGAGAGTCGCATTCGTTGTACCCTTCGCAATCGAAGCAGCAGCCTTCTCACCCAACGAAGCAGTCTCATTATAGATCGTCTTATAATAATTCTTTACACCAGCATTACCAGTCAAAAAGGCTTCACGCAACTTGGAAGCAGATTCGGTACCACGCAATCCAGACTTAGCCCAACCCTTGACACCCTCGAAACCTTCAGCAACCTTAGTAGAAGCCTTGCCACCAACCGTGTACTTCAGTACGCGCTTCTGCAACGTGCCAATACCCAACTTCTCTGCCATGGCAGCATCAATACCAGCCTTTTTCAACGCACCAGAAGTCAAAGCACCACGGCCCATCTTCTCTGCATTCACAATCAACTGGTTGATCGCATCATCAGCAAATGAACCAATAGCATTCTTGGCAAATCCAGCATCATGTGCAGCAGTAGAAACCGCTTTAGCAATCATCTTACTATTACCAGCATCCACAGCAACCTTCAAAGTGGGCGAGAAACCCTTGCCCGCCATAGCCCCACCACCACTAAGATATACCAGCGGATCGGTAGCAACATCCAAAGCAAACAAACCAGCCTTACCTGCCCAATTGTCAGGCATCGGAGTGCCAATATCTTTCAGATAATCAGCAGACTGATAGCCGCCCTTGCCTTGCTTCCAGAACTCTGAAAGTGAACCAGACACATTCTCACGACGTACTTGATCCTGAAGCCGATTATAGGCTTCTTGCTGCGACAAATCGCCAGCAGACATAAGCCACGACAAAGCAGTTTTGCCAGCACCAGAAGAAACAATCGTGTCCGAAATCTCTTTCATACCCGAACGCAAAAATGAAGCAGGAAGATTGATCGCTTCCAAAGCCCCCATACCAAGAGACTTGATACCGCCACCAATAGCATCCAACCAAGAACTATCGCCACCCCCACTAGGGGCACGACTAGGCATGCTGTCCAAAGTTTCACCAGTACCCCACACAACAGGCCCAGCAGACTTAGGTGCAGTACTAGGAATGGAACCACCCGTAGTGGTTCCATCATTACCAAACAGTTTTCTGATAGCATCAAACTGATCAGCAGCCATATCAGCCACCCATCTTCAACGAAGGCAAATATCCCAACAGCCTTTCACCCTGCTGTGTGGGAACGATCACAGACTTGTATGCTTCCAAACGCTTCTGCAAATCAGGCTTCATATATGCAGCCAACTTTTCCTCAAAAGCCTTCTGTCCCATAGAAGCCCCACCACGCTGCTTGATAGCATTCTCAGCATACTTTTTCAACAACAAATCAGCAGTCACAGGCTGACCAGCAGCCTCGGACAAAGCAGAATACTTATCTGTAAACAAGTCCTGCAACGTAGCGGGTTGATCCTGCTGCCAAGCCTGCTGACGGTCAGCCTCAGCCGTAGCATACTCTGCCATTGACTTATCGGCAGCCAACTTATCCCGATAATACTGTGTAGCAATTTCTTCAAAATTTACACCCGTCTTATTGATCGGATCATACGCCATCTCAGGATACTTCTCAGCAGCCAACTTTGCAGCAGTAATAGGATCAAGACCTTGCTGTTCAATCGAATTGAACATCTTCATCAACGCCTCATTGTTCCCATAAATCTGACCAGTAGCATTATAGGTCACAGGAGCAGTCTGAGGCACATACTCTTGTGGTTGACCAAACAGGTCAACATTCAAACCCTTAGCCCAATCCTGAAGATAATTCAACTTTTGCTGCTGAGTCTTGCCAGGAATCTTCGACAAAATCCCGTACAAAAACTGCATCTGAGTATCATTCAAATCAGCCATCTTATGCCCCCAACAACGTCTGATAAGCAGCAATACGATCAGCCATAGCCGCATTCTGTGCAGCCTGCTGCGCTGCCAGATTAGCCTTTTGAGCGACCAGCAAATCTGTTGGCGACATGCCACCAACATTCAACATGGCAGGATCAACACCAAATGCCTGCAATGTCTGACCAGCACCCTGCTGCTGCGCCTGAGCAGATGCAGCATACTGCTGCATCAACTTGTCCAGTTCGCTACCAGCAGTACCGTAAGCAGTGTTGATTTCCTTCTGTGCGCCACGGGCCGCTTCCACCATGCGGTTGATAGCGTCAGCAATTTGTTGACGGCTGATACCGCCACCACTGCCGCCACCGCCACCATCCAGATTGCCCATATCCCATTGACCCATAGCATCAAGTTCGGCCTGACGGCGGGCTGCTTCCTCAGCCAACTTCAGTTCCGCAAAATCTTTTGCAGAATAGAAAGAAGTATCAGTGCCAACAGCAGTATTTTGACGAGCAGACTCACCAGCCATTGAAGGAAAATCTGGAGTCAAAAATCGGGGGCCAGTGTAATATCCTTTAGCCGTAGAAGGATTGATTGGAGACTTTGGGAAAACAGGAACAACACCAGTAGGAATAGGAGTGCGAGAAACAGCCTCATACTTTTGAGGATACATCATCTTATAAGCAGGATTATTTACGAACAATCCAGTAGAAGCGTCCAACTGTCCACGCCAAGTAGGAACAACATATGCTGCATCACTCATCATACACCTACATTTCCACGATAAAACTGTTCACGCAACATCTGCAACGCATTCTGATACGCCGCCAAACGAGCAGCCTTCTCCAACGCAAACTGCGACTGAAACTGGGAAGCCTCCGTCTGAACATCCTGCAAAGCCTGATTATAATCAGACACATTCTGCCCAAGACCCTCCTTGAACACACCCGACTCCACGCCCGAACCCAAACGGCGTGCCCACTGACCAGTAAACTTCGGAAACCCCCGAGTATACTGCTTGTTCATGTCAGCCAACTGGCGGGAATAGCGTTGCTGACCTAGCATCCGACCGAATTCCTGTGCAGCGGAATCGGTCGCATACTGGTTTTTCAGAGATGCTTCATTGGATGCTAGATCAAACCATGCCATATCTATTGTCACCTTTCGTCACTAAAACCCTATCTTTAGGGCAAAATCCGTTCAACACGATAAGAACCAGAAACAGAAACAGTTGTAGCGGCAAAAGAATGCTGCATACCAAACGTCAAAGTCTTACCCGTAGACATATTGACCGTAGCGGCAGCACCGTTCACCAGCATCTGGTTGTTAGTAGCCCAAGTGCTAGCACTAGCAGGGCCGATCACACAGAATCCTGAAAGATCCTGAGAAGAAGTACCATTCACATAGATAAGAAATTCGCACTTCAACCATCTGTTTGCTGTTGAGGTTGCCAAGTTGGTGGTAGTCCCACCAATTGCTACCGTATCAAATACAAGGTTTACAGCCAAAGTTTTGTTTGATCCAGAGTTATTTAGATACTGTCCAATAATGGTAACCTTATAAATCTCACCAACAGCAGGGTTAGCGGGCAAAGTTGTGGATAAAAAGTTTACACCAGAAGTTGTGTTTGAAATATTGAAAGTTCCATTAGCATAAACAACACTACCAGCCGCACCAGTAGCCCCAGTAGCCCCATCTGCTCCAGTAGCACCAGTAGCACCCGTGGCTCCCGTGGCTCCCGTGGCTCCCGTGGGGATACTGAAATCAAACACCGCTGCCGAACTAGTGCCCGAATTAGTGACTGTAGCAGTAGACCCTGCCGCACCCGTAGCGACTGTTCCTACAGCAATTGTTGCCGCCGTCCCTGTCGGGCCAGTGGCACCAGTAGCACCATTTGTGCCATTGGTTCCGTTTGTTCCCGCCGCACCTGTTGCTCCAGTATCGCCCTTGTCGCCAGTACGATAAAACTCTAGATACACAACATCATCATTACTGGCAGCAGAAGCACCAGACACATACTGAACAGGAATCGTATAAGTGCTATTCACACTAGAATAAGTAATAGCACCAGTAATATTGAACACGTTATGAATGTAGCCCGCACCAGTGTCAGGTCGTTTGATAAACACCTGACCTAGCACAGTAGAGGTTGAATCATCCCAAACCAAAAAGTTGGGTTGGATACCACCAAAATCTGCTTTGTTCACATAAATATTTGTAGCGTAAATAGGATTAGCATTGCTCAAACGAACATATCCAGAAGCAGGAGTAGCAGTTGTGGCGGTCGAATACTTGTATTTGTATCCAGCCTGATCACCAGTTGCACCAGTTGCACCCGTGGCTCCAGCCGCTCCAGTAGCACCCGCTGGCCCTGTGTCACCAGTTGGCCCCGCTGGCCCCGTTGGCCCCGTAGGGCCAGTAGGGCCAGTCGCGCCAGCAGTTTGCAAATCTGCAATCGCCTTATCAACAGCCGACAACGCCAAGCGAATACGCTTGTCATCAAAGTCGTTACGAACAGGCGAAGTATACGTCATCAGGCACCCATACGCTGCACAGAAACCCACGACGTAAACGACGTAGAACCACCAGTAGCATTCGTAAACTTCAACTGCACCGTATTAGAAGCAGCCAAACGCACAACAAAAGTAGCCGAATAGTTATTCAAAGCACTTTCAGCCATAAAGAAACTTTTAGCAGAAGTCAAAACTTCCAACGAACTACCAAACCCGTCAGCAAAATCTGTACCCGAAGTACGCACCAGCGACAACGACACAGCATACAAACCAGCCTCAGGCACCGTGAACGTAGTACCACCAGCAGTGAAATACGAATCCGTGTCAGAAACCTCAGTTGCATACGGCAACGCCAACGTAAACGCATTCGTCACCGTATGCGAACCAGTAGCAACAGCACCAGAAGCACCAGCCATCAAATCCCAAGCCGAACCGTTATACACCCGCACACGATCCTTATCAGTCTCATAAATCATCGACCCATCAACAGGACTAGCAGGACGAGTAGAAGATGTGCAAACAAAATACTTCTTATCCACATACGCCTTACGAGTCAACTGATTATCAGAACTAGGGTCGCTAGCAGGGCCAGAAGGCACAGCAGTAAACGCCTTCGTAGCATCCAAATGCACAGCGTTCGTGTTGATCCAAGTAACAATATCATCAAAGTTTTGATCAACATCGTCCGCAACAGCGGGCGTACCAGAACTGAAATCATAGGTCACAGAAACATTAGCAGCCATAACAGCACCTCACCTATAAGACTTATCAACATAAGGAACACTAAACGAATCAACCCACCAACGATAACCATGATTTGGCATCTGAAACTTTAGCAAAATCGCATGAGAACGACCAATGGAAGCACCCTTCAAAAACTCGAAAGAAGGATCATCCGCATTGCCAGCCCAAGCCGCCGCATCCCAATCAGAACCAACCGTGCCAGTGCCATCATCCCACACCATGCTACCACCAGTAGTTTCAATAGTCACAGGCAATACCATCGTCTTATGGGCCGATGACTCGTTGAAATCATAATAGATACCCAATGACATATCACCAGTATTTGTGGAAGCGACCGTAATCCTCGGTCGCCTCCACCGCTTCGACGTAGCCGAATCCTGACCAACAAACCAAGCCATCTTATAATAGGCTGGAATAGCAGTAAACACACCGCTATCAAACTCATCAGTAGCCACATCAGGATCAATCATGTTATACAAACCAGTGTTATAACCGTTGACACCATCGCCCAACGTCATATACACGCCACGAGAATCAACATCGGTAGAACGCCAAAACATCATCGACGTAATCTTCAAACTGTATTTCGTCCAAGCACCAGTCTTACCGATAGCAGGATCATACATAAAACACATATGATCCTCATTATTCAACGCCAACGAAACCAGCAACTGTGAACCAGACCAAACAACATAAGTGTTCGTATACCAGTCATTCAAATCAACAATCTTCTTCTCATTCACCACACCAGAAATACGTTCACCAACAGGCACAACACCACGCCCATTGAACGCATACACATTCCCATCATTCGACCACCAATAGCACACACCCGAATTAGAATCCACAGCATAATGAGAAGGAGTGCCAGCAACAGTAGACAACTGTTGCACAACAAACGTGCTACGATCATACCCGTAAATCGCAAACACACCCTTACGTTTGAACACCAACAACATGTCCTGAAACGACACTAGCGCAGTAATCGGATTACCCTCACCCTCAGGGAAAATATCGAAATAATCTGCGTCAGCAAAATCCTCAGGCTGCAACGGGTGCGAAAAACGCACCCGACTAGGAAACCTAGTGCCACCCTCCGTAGTATCAGCCCACCACATGTGACCCGAATGGTTAGCAACATGACGGGCCAACGGGGCATTACCACCCGTAGGCAGCGTATAGTTATTGTTCGCCGTATTTGTCAACACCGACAACGAATGCGTTCCAACCTGATATTTGACCATCTTCAACACATTAGAAGTAGAATCAACCCAATCAGCAAAATAGATATGCTCCTTCCAAAGAGCATGATTAGGACGGGCAGAAAACATAGAAGCCTCCGTAGTCGTAGACGTACTACGATACGGAGCACTAGAACCATCCCATTCCCACACACGGCCCTGCCCAGTCAAACCAAACATGTATTCGGTCGAACCATTGAACGCAGAACCACAAACAATCACACCAGAATCCGTACTAGGTGACCAATACAACTCGTCAGAATATGCGACACCAGGGCGGGAAGAAAACCCGCCCCTAGCATTGAACACAACATCCTGACAATCAGGAGATTCGTTCGGCAACAACGACTGACGAGCAGATTTATTATTCAAACCGCCCGTAAAATCGTTAAAATACTGTACCTTCGGAAAAGCCCTCATTCAAGCATCCCCCGCACATAACGAGAAAACGACGGCTGCTTATAGTTCTGACCACCCATCACATGAGGGCGGGCACCAATATCCCTGATCGACTCATTCTTCACAAACCTGTCAACCATTTTCTCAAACTCGCCCAAATACACACCAGCCAACTGGGTGTCCTCCTGCGACAGAAAATAGGATGACAACATGTACCAAGCAATCGCCTCATGCAACGCATCAGGCAGATCAGGCATATCACCAACACCCGCAGGCCAACTAGCAGGCTTGCGGATACCACGAACCGTATATGTCTTACCAGACGTAGACGGCTTCGGATACAGAATCAGCGTACCATCCCGAACCGTATATGCGGTAGCAACCTCAGAAGTCATACCAACAGGCGCACCAAACGCCAAATCGGCATCCGATTCAGTCATATAAATCAGACGACGACCAAGATTCTGTGTATCAACAACCGCAGTAACCTTATCCAAATCAGAAGTTGAAAACCCAACAAAATCATACTCGGCCTGACCAGCAACCGTAGTCAACGTATACACAACCTGAAGTTGTGGAAAGTTCATACGAGCATGAATATCGTTATACGCAATACGGGCGTACACATCCAACGACGAATCAGGAGCATCCGAAATGTCAGCATCAGCATGATTGCGAACAAAAGTTCGCAAATCACCAAGAGTCATACCCATATCAGGCTCCCTTCTTCGGCCTACCCTTAGCCTTCACACCAGTCACCTCAGCAACCGAATCCTGATATTCTGCCGCCCACTCAAAATCGGCATCTGAAGAATACGGAACCGCATCGCCAAACGCAGACTCCACAGAACTGTCATGCACTGGACGAATATCAAACCCAGCAGCCATAGCAGCAGCATCAAACGAAACATGCCCAGCATCCCGAACAGCAGCCTGCTGACCCTGAAACGAATCAAACGAAACCGCACCCTTCCAAGTAACCGTCAAATCAGCCATCAGTGCCAATCCTTCGCATTCGGCACAGCCCACACCAAACCCGACACGAGCAGCGCATCAACAACCACCTCAACAGCAGCCACATCGACATGAACAAAACGACCAGCAGCCGTGACAACAGCAACAGCAATCGCAGCGGCGATAGCCTTACGAATCTTTGCGACAGCAAACCGAACATCCATAACATCCTCCATAAAGCAGTGATGGGAGGGAAGGATAAACCCTCCCTCCCATCTCAGCCTAAACCGTCCCTAAGGTCAGGGAGTCCAGATCGCACGGCCAAGGTAACGACGGCCATTCGTACCGAACGCACCATAGCAGGTGATCAGACCGTACTTGGCGTCACGGTCATAAGGCTCCACAAAGCCACGGAACTTCATCCAGTTACCCGACAGCACAGCCAACTTCACGTGGCGGCTGTTCAGGAAGTACCACTTCGTGGACGGCATCAAATCGCTCCACACAACCTTCGACCCACGGTGCAGCAGGTTCGTGAAACCAGCCTCCGCAGTCTTAGCATCAGTGAAACGCTGGTTCGGCTGCAACTTACCCTCATAGGTCTCCCACAGCGTCTGCGTGGTGATCTGGAAGTCACAAGCGTCACCACCATACGACACCGTGTTATACGCCTTGCTGTGCAGAGCAAGGCTATAGGTTGCGGTAGTCGGGATGTAGCCGTTCCAGTAGGTGTTGGTGCTGGAGTCGATGCCACCAACGGTGCCAGTCGATTCGACCAGCGACGGCAGACCGCCCCAAGCCTTACCCGACGACTCGGTGCCATCATACTGAAGGAACGCAGTCTCAAACTGCTCAGCAGCAGTCATCTCAGCGTTCTCCACCTTCGTCTGAAGCAACTTGATGACCGCACGGTCACCGCTGTTCTTCGCTTCCTCCATACCCGACATCGGGATGAAGATCGCAGCCTGCTTCCAGTTGTACTCGGCAGCAGTGACCAGTTCCTCACCGTGAACGGGAGTCAGGGCATCGTAGCCACTGTAGTACTGAAACGAACTGTTGGCAGCGTACTGGAGCGGAAACACAGCAGACGAACCGCCCTGCGAATCCAACTTAGCAGTAGACTTCAACCAGTCCAGCGCAGCCGACCGCTTGAAAATGTTATCAACAGCCTTACCACCCTCAGTGAAATACTTCTTCAGGGTAGTTGCAACAATGTTGTCAAAATTCGGATTACTCATTTTATGTCCCCTTTAGGATCGTGTCTTTTCGACTTCGTATGCAAAGATATCCTCAAAAGAATCCAACGACTTCCAAGAATCATCCGACTCTGCCGCCTTAGAAGAAGCAACCTTAGCCACCTTCTTAGAAGCAGACTTAGCAGCATCACGCTTCTTCGCTGCTTCCTCCGCCTTACGACGGGCAGCAGCCTGAGCGGCAGTATCGGATTCCATCTGATCAGCCTTCCACAACTTGTACGCCTTCTCCATTGACAAACCAGTCTCAATAGCGATAGGCAACACCTGCTGCGGATCAAAATCAGCATACTTGTTAGTCATCATATTCAATTCGGATTGAACCTCAGCGTTTACACGTTCCTGCTCGGTGCGAAACGACATACGCTTCAACTCTGCAAGTTCTTGCTGGGTACGCTTCAGTTCAGATACAATCGGCTTGAAATCGTCATCCATATCCTCATAAGGATCGTTCTGCTCCAGCAGCCCAAACTGTTCCTGAAGCGCACGAATCGAACCAGCAGGATCGGTGCGAAAAGCGTTTTGCATTTCACGCGCCCACCTGATCACATCCGAATCCGCAGCAATCTGCTGCGTCTTACGAGTATAATCAGCCTGACGCATGTAGCCGTTTCTCAGTTCAGCCAACGGAACCTCAAAGGTTTCCCCGTTCACCGTAACAGAAACAGCCTTATCTTTGATGGAATCGAAATCGAACTGATCTTCGGGTGCATCATCCTCAACGTCGGCCTCAACGTCCTCAGATTCAATGTCCGTATCATCGGTTTCGCTATCATCATCCTCCACCAGATTGGTGTCGGAAACCTCGGTATCGCCAGTATGAACAGTAGCGTTCTTACCAAACGATTCCTCAACCTGTTCGATGCTGTCACCTCCGTCGGAGATGGTTTCATCGAACATGGTCATCAGATCATCACTCATTTGTTCTCCTTAGAATCCCCTAATGGGGGTGTTCTATTAGTTGATTTAGAAAGTTTTATTAGTTGATTCAGAAATCAGTAAGCCATCGGCTTCTTCATAGAAGCCTTCTTGGCAACAGCCTTCTTAGCAACAGGCTTCACAGCACCCATCTGCTTCTTTGCCATCTGCTTACGAGGAATACGCTTTGCTGCCATAAAAATCACCACTTTACCTTATCAGCCCAATAGGCTGCCGACATGTTACCCTTAGCAATATTCTTAGCATGACGAGCCTTGAACGACTCACGCCGCTTCCGATAACTCGCAGATTCGCCAGCCTTCTTCGGAGAACCAGAAACACCCTGCTGACCAAACCGAATCAACTTCACCGCAGAACCCTTCTTCGCCAACACAGCATGAGACTTCTTCGGATGACTCGGAGTACGCTTCGGCTTGTTATAGCCAGCAAAAGTTTCCTTACCCCGCTTGATACTCACTTCTTCTTGCCAACCTTCTTCACACCCGAAATCTTCAACAACCTCGGATTAGCCCGCTTAGCGGCAGGGGACGCCTTGCGTGCCCCCGCCGCCAAAATGGCTCCAGCACGATCCATAGAAATACCCTGCTTACGGGCAATCTCCTTCTGAACCGCATGGAAACCACGGTGAGCCTTCTTAGCAGCCATAATCAGCCGATAAACCACTCGGTAGCAGCAATCTTCACACACAACTTCGTAGCACCCTGAGCAACCGTAGCCGTACCCGTCAGCGTATCCGAACCAGTCTTAGCAACCGTCACCGTACCAGCACCCTTCGTGCACACACGGAACGACGAACCAATCGGGAACACCTTACCAGCAGTCGCAGTGGACTCAGGAATTGTGAACGTCACCGACGAACCATTGTTCGACACAATAACGGCACCAATGTCACTCGCACTAATGGTGCGGGCAGTGGTGGTGTCAGTATTGACGGTACGGAACTTGTTGTCGAAACGCTCATCGACCTGACCAGTGGTGGACTCAGCAATAGTAGCCATAGTTTTCTCCTAAAAAATTATGTTGCAGAAATGCAACAACCTATAAATATAACAATAACCGTAACAATCAGCCCATCGGAGGTTGCTGGCCTGCGGCCAACGCAGCCATCATCTCAGGAGGCAACTGTCCCTGCATATCCTGAGGGGCACCCATCATCATATCCTGAGGCGGCATACCCTGCTCAGGAGGCATAGCCCCCTGAGGCGGCATGCCCTGTGGCCCCGCAGGAGCCTCAGGCTGCGGCGGGGGCTGCTGCATAATAAACGCAGACGTATCCTGAATGCCGAAACCGTTACGCAACACATGCTCAGCCAACTTTGCAGGATCGACAACGCCAGCCGAAATGAACGGTGCCATCGCATCCAACAACTGCATAGCCGACTGGCGACGGAACGACTCGTTCTGAGGCTGAGTAGACCCAGCCTCAACACTGAAATCGAACTCGCCTTCAACATCATCCTTAGTGTACGGAACCCAATCAGTCTGACCGTCCGAAGAAACAATCTTCGCAACCTGTTCGGTCGAAAGAAACTCTTGTGCCAACTGGACACAACGCTGAGCAATCTCCGAAATACCACGCTCAATCGTAGCCAACTTGTCAGCCGACCGAGCATTCGACATGTCCTGAATCATCGACGCTTCAGTAGCAGTACGACGAATCTCGGAAGCAGAACCACGCTGATATTCGGTCACTGCCGAAGTACGATCCATGTCATCCAAAATCATGGCGGTCTGCGAATAAAACTCGGGCGGCAACGCAGTCGTACCAATCGGAGCAATAATGTCACCAAACGGTGAATCCGAATCAATCGGAATCATCGCATTATCATCCGATGATAGCAAAGCAGCCAAACCGTCAGGCCCAATCTCATCAGGCTTATACATGTACATGCGACGATACCGCTTACGGTCATTGATCATCTGAGTACGGGTCAACGCCAGTTCGATCTGCAACGGAACAATCGACTCTAGATCACCCATTGGATACAACTTTTCAGGAATCATATGATTCATAATGAACACAAACGGATGACCAAACGGATACGGAAACTCGGTCGGAGGAATCAAGAACTCGTCACAACCTTCAGCAAACGTACACATCGTTTCCTCTAGAAGATCATAATATTCCCATACCACCACAAAATCGGCGTCACGGCCACGTTCCTCACCAGAGAACGTCAAATCATAATCCTTCTTTGCCTGCGACATAGCAGTACCACGCAACTTCTTGCGTGCCTTCTTCGCATACACCTCATTCTCCACCGCTTCTTCCAACGGCATATAGATGCGCTGGGCAATCCACCTAGCGTTCTTCAAACGGGTGGCATCAGGATCAACATACACATCGAACGGCGACACACGTTCAACACAAGGATGATCCTCAGAAGCAACCATTTTCGTGGTAGGCACTGATGCGATAATCTCATCCTCGGTAGGGAATGAAACGCCCTCAGGGGCGTTCATCTTTGACTGCTCAACCTGAAGCAGCATGTCCTGAACATTCTGAATCCACTCGTCACGAGGCACATCCACTTCTTCTTCTTCAAGAATCCAAGTGACCTTCGCAATACCATGACCCAAAACAACAAAATCCTTCACCAACATCTTGACTTCCTCTTGGAAATCATAATGCTGCCAATAATAGTTCGACACAGCCTCAACAATACGGGCATTCATGCCGTCCTCAGGACGGCGAGCCGACACCGTGATCTTCGGATAGTTCACCATAACCGAAGGAACAATCACGTTCGCAGTAGAAAACATCATATTCGGGGCAACAATGTCATCATAGCCTGAAAGTTCATCATATTCGTACTGGTTAGCGTACAACTTGATGATTTTCGCCCACTTTTCATCAAAACCAGCGTTCTTACGCCACTTCATCGCATCATTCACACGACGATAACAGCCCTGAACAGTGTACTCATGCGTATTTTCGACCGTTTCACGATCAGAAACAGGCTTCACCATCGGTTCCTGCGAGTTTTGCATCATCAAACCACCTTCTCTGCGGGCTTACCACCAAAAGCACCATTCTTTTTGGATACTTCACCAATTTTCTTCAACGAACCCGCCGAAGCACCATTCCAACCCTTACCAGTTTCCGCAGGAACAGGATCAAAACCTGCCGCCCGAGCCTCAGCCAACGCCTTACGGGCACGCTCACCCTCAGTAGCCTCATGGAAATACGACTTCCCACCCTGAAACGAAACCCTAAGGGACTTTGAACGGCAACGAAAACACCAATCAGGAGTAGAACACTCCTGATTGAACCGATCCTCATCCCAATCTTGATTACAAGCAGCACAAATCATCAATAATCCCCTTGAAACGTCACACCATCGGTGTCAACTTCGACCCATCTTTACCCTTAGAATCCAACTTCTTCTCATACCAAGCAAACGAACCCTTGACCCTAGCAGGATCACCCTCAGAAACATGACGCTCAGTCCGAGCAAACTTCAAACCCTGCACAGCAATACCCAACGACATAACACAGTCATCATGCGGAGAACCCGACATACGCCCATTAGCGGCCCTAGTGAACGTCCGCAACTCACTAAGGGTCTTGGAATGCGGGATGTTTTCCACATCACGCAACCAAGCCCCCAACTCGTCCACCAACAACGGCTTCGACGTATGCGTCGTCAACCAGCCCATCGACTCCATCGCACGATTCACACGCTTCGTGAACGTCCGACGACGATACAACCACTTATACTTCGACCGTTGCAAAGCACGCAACACCGTCAAACCATGATTGTTCACCTCAGGAACAATCAGCGCATTCCGATAAAACCAGCCAATAGCAGGCAACACCGACTCACCAAACACATCAGGATCAATACGCCCATACCAGACCGCCACAGGACGACCCGTATTCACACATAACACCCAAGCCACCGTCGCATCACCATGCTCCAAACCCTCAGCAATATCGGCCCCAACCACATACGTCCACCTGTCGATATCGTTCGGAGCCTCAAACACGATAAACGGCCCCCCATCCACCAGCGAAACATCACGGGCTTTTGCACCAGAAATCGTGTATTCGATACCGTTCTCTGGACGGAACTGTGCCAACAGTTCCATATCGAACACAGGGTTACCAGAACCAATAAACGCCTCATGCGGATTAGACGGATACTCCTGATGCAACTGCCAAATCTTACCAACCAACTCGGCTTTCTTCGACTCATACCAATCTTGGCTTCTAGAATCAACAGCCGACCACGGGAAAAACACCGAATGAAAACCATTCGACTGCGACTCCGCACCCTGCCACATGTCGTGAAAAAAGTTGCCCTGACCATTCGCCGTAGACAAACCGATAGCACGACCACCCAAGTCGATAGTCGGCTCTACAGAAGCCCACGCTTCCTCAGGATTCGGTAGAAACGCCCACTCGTCCAACACCACAAGAAACAGCGACTCGCCACGAGCAGGATCGTTGCCCGAAGGCAACGACTGGATCACAGACTCGTTATCAAACGTCATCTGCTGACGGGTACGATCTAACACCTGCGGGCCACGCAACCGCACCCACTCAGGCATGCCACGATACCCGTACCGCACCTTCGACAACAACGCCACCGACTCACGCTCAGTCCTAGAAAGCAGCACAATATGACGGTCGCCCCAGCCGAACGCACACCACAACACAAACGCACCCACCAACGTCGAAAACCCAATCTGACGAGCCTTCAGACAAATATTTTTACGATACTTGATCCAATCCCAAGCCACCTGCGACTGGGCCTCACGCAACTTCAAAGGTACACGCCCAACACCAGGAAACTTTACAGTCAGATTATCCTCACAAAACCTGACAAACCCCTCGTGAAGCACCTTCACAATCTCGTCAGGCAACTCTGTTAGCGTCCAATCAGCCTGAATTTCAGGAAACCACACACGCCAAGCAATCTCCTGCTCAATCTCCGTAATTGACCAAGAAACCTTCTGCTTGCGGGCACGCTTGATATCATTCGCAGAACGCTGAACAGAACGCACAGCCGAATTAGGAGAAGCCATCAAACACCACCGTCAGCCGACTGCGAAACATTACGTTTCGCAATCTCAATAGCCACAGCCTCAGCCCGCTCAGCCAACGCCAACTCCCGAACACGCTCCAATTCCTCCAACGACAAATCAGCAATCGTGTCCTGCTCCAATTCCTCCACTACCTCCAGCACATCAGCAGAACGACCAAACTGGCCCATCACACCAGTTCCCTTCATCCAAATCTCCGCATACCGAACATCCTTCTTCTCCATCGCCTGCTGAAACACCATATCCAAAATCTGGCGAACACGCTCAGGAGAACCAGCATTCTGCAACGAACAAAAACGAATCGCCTCAATAATCCGAGGATCACGCTCCCACTTCCACACCGCCTGAGTCGAAACACCCAACACCTCACACAACTCAGCCTTCGTCTGAATCTCACGCTCCGCAGGAGGCGTCGCCATCCAAATCACAAACGCCCTCTGACGGGCATTCAACTCACGACGCTTACGCTCCGAAACATCCTTCGTAGGACGACCACGCTCAGCCATAAAAACCCTCCAAACAGTCTACAACAATAAATCGTAAACCGTAACAAACATCAACCATATAAAAACAGACGGGGAGGGGGCGAGCGCAACAGGGGGAGGGGACAAAGCACTGTCCAACACCTTCTCCTAGACACACCGCAACATCTTCAGACACGCCCGAAGCGAAAGCGAAGGGCGTAAGTCGTCACAAACCCACAAATAAAAAAAGGCAGCACATTCGCCACCAAACAAGAAACCATCTGTTCGCCGCAACCTAACGTTGCGGCAAACTAACTATAACACTACAAACATCACCCACCACCGTAACAGCAGGTCAAACCATACACAACCCTGTGAGCAGGCACTTCACAAACACACAAAGACAAAAATTGTACAAATCTTGACCAAACCCACCACACACAGTCACCAAAAACAATAAAACACCACAGAGCGTAAGTACCGAACCACAAGGAATCATAACAACTTTGACCCCCGTGGGGGGCCGTATACCCCTGCCCCTGCCCCTCCCGCTGTCGGGTCGTCGGGTCGGTGGATTGTGTTTACTTGTACTGTGCAACTATTGTGGGCGCAACAATAGACTGATAGTCCAGACCTATAGTCCAGACCATCCTTCCACCGACCGAAATGTTAGGCCAACCTAACAAACGCCGTAAGGCCGACCTAACAATGGGGTCGTTTCTGGGCGTCTGGGCGATCTGTTTGGGTGATGGGTGGGTATCTATATTCGTGATGAAAGTTGGGTTGTTATTCCAATTTGTTTCCTCTAGAGTGTTACTCATAAGGGAACGGAACACGCCGAACCCGCCACCTTGCAAGATTGCAAGGTTTCACAATGAAAGAGGAAACAATGAACGAAATCACTTTCGGAACCGATGACGCTACCCTGTTGGCGAACGTCGATTTCTTGACGGATGCACGGCACACTGTCAAAGCTGCAGGCTCAATGGTCGCCATCCTGAACGGTATCGCACTGATCAGGGACAAGCGATTCGACGACATGGCGGCACTCAAGAAGTACGCTTTTGTGAAGAATGCCACCGACAAGAGCCGTCTCTTGGCAGTGATCGACGCTTTGGCGGATCGCTACCCTGTCGCTACCGCTAAGGGCAAGGCTTTCGACGGGTCGGCGTTGGTCGAAGCAGTGCGGATGTTCGTCGATTCGTTCGGCGGCAAGGCTCTCAGTGGCATCTACACGGCACTGACGAACGACGGCAAGACTGACGACGAAATCGAGCGTGACAAGGCGGAGCGTGCGGAGCGTGCCGAGGAAGAGCGGATCGACCGCTTCAACGTCGAGGATGCTCTGCGCACGGCATGGCTCGCATACTCAAAGCGTGGCGGCGATGCGGCCTCGTTCGTCGAATTGGCGGCGAGCATGGTTGCCTGATTGCAGAATTGCAATCGCCCCGCCGATGGTTCGGCATGGTTCGGTTCGATTCCGAACGGGGCACGGCATCCGATAGGATGCGCAATCAAACAAATTTCGGGGCCGTGGGCCACTATCGCTCATGCCCGAACGTCGGTTTGCAATATTGCAACCAGAAAGAGAGTAAACGGTGAAGCGTAGCGATTTGGTGCACGGTCGGTTGTACCGTCACGATTACGTCAAGGGTGAGCGGCTGGTTCGGGCCGAACAGGATGAGAACGACGGTCGGTGGTTCGGGGCGGTCTATGTGTCGCATGGGGACGGCTGGGATTGGGGTGGTTCGTTGTTCGTCCTGACGGATGACGACGTCGATTCCATGCATCCTGTGACTCTTGGGTAGAGTGTCGCTACCGCCGAACGTGGTTCGGTCTCACTAGGTCGCACCTAGCGGTAGCACTGTCGCCAGAACGGCGACCCTTGCAAATCTGCAAGGATTCTAGAAAGGGTTAGTGATGGGTCACGAAATCAAGGAAGTGCAGCACGCTGTCAAGCATGCGAATCGGTGGGTCGATTCGGTTGCGGAAATGCTGTCTCGGGCCGACGTTGGGCCGCTCCAAATTTCGCAGGCGTTGGTTTGTTTGCGAAATGCCGCCGAATCGCTTGACCGTGCGGATTGCATGATCGACGAAATGCAGCCTGCTCGCATGGAAAGGTTGGTGGATTTGCGAGAGGGTTCGTGGTACGTCCACGATCGGTTCCCGACCCGTCTCTGCCATGTCCGCTACTGGCAGGGTGACTACTACGGATACTTCTACCGTCATGACGACGAGGGTAATCTGATGTTGGGTAGCATGGTCGGTCTGATGGACAGCGACGTTCCCCATATGACGCTGGTTCCCTAGGGTTGCAATTCTGCAATCGGCCCCACCAGTGGTGGCATGCTAGGTTCGATTCCTAGTGGGGCACTGTGCCGTGGTGGCACGGCTTGCAAATCTGCAAGCATCACAGAAAGGAACGCATCATGCGTTGCAAGGTTCAGGAATTGTCCCCGATCTATGGGGCCGAATGGAAGAATGATCAGACTCTCACGGCATCATCGTGGCGAGCGACAGACTGGCTCTCCTATGGCGAGTGGCATCGTCGGGATGTGTACCACTACAGTACGCTCATGGCGACATTCCATCGGCCCGCCTATGGTGGGGCGTGGCAGTTGACCTATGCGAACACTGGCTGGGGCAGTGTCAGTGATCAGGGCGGCATGAACGAAATTCTCGTCGGCACGCCCTACCGTTATCGTCGGGACGCTAAGGGTGGCGGCCCCCGTATCGTGGAAGTGCTGTGATGGGGTTTGCAAATTTGCAAGAGGGTTTGGATGCCGTCGCAGCAACCCCAGCCGCACGCTACGTTCTGATGACGGCGAAACGGTATGATGTTCCCCCGACTGCTGTGTTCATGCACGAGGAATATTGTGTCAGTGCCG
>Ga0208784_1000112_pt1 | contig 38406 bp, 56 predicted proteins | sample DEB19_08_DNA_FD_184531 | JGI IMG/M metagenome (GOLD analysis project Ga0208784, IMG submission 184531) | Aqueous microbial communities from the Delaware River and Bay under freshwater to marine salinity gradient to study organic matter... | ecosystem: Environmental > Aquatic > Marine > Coastal ... | reverse complement strand
ACGCCGGTAACTACTAATGAAGTCGCCGATTCTCGGGTCGTCTTACGTTGTTCGCAGCGTAAACGCGGCCGACAATCGGATGGTCAACTTGTACCCGGAGGTCATTCCCGAGGGTGGCAAGGAGCCCGCCTACCTGCAACGCTGCCCCGGTCTGCGGCAGCTCATCACCGTCGGTAGCGGCCCCATCCGTGGCCTTTGGGCGCACAGCACCGACGTGTACGTCGCTTCGGGCAGCGAGTTCTACAAGCTCGACAACGACCTGAACGCGACCAAGCTCGGCGACATCGCCAACAGCGGCCCCGTGTCAATGGCCGATAACGGCCAGCAGCTCTTCGTTGCCTGCAATCCTGAGAGCTACATCTACAATTTCAACACAGGCGTCTTCCAGCAGATCACCGACCCGGACTTCCCCGGCGCGGTGACGGTGGGTTACTTGGATGGCTACTTCGTCTTCAACGAGCCGAACAGCCAACGCGTGTGGATTACGGCGCTGCTAGATGGCCTCTCCATCGACCCGCTAGACTTTGCAAGCGCGGAAGGCTCGCCTGACGGCCTTGTGGCCGTGATGATCGACCACCGTGAGGCGTGGCTCTTTGGCACCAACTCGGTTGAGGTCTGGTACAACTCGGGCGATCCTGACTTCCCGCTGACGCGCATCCAAGGCGCGTACAACGAAATCGGCTGTATCGCACCGTACTCAGTAGCCAAACTCGACAACAGCGTGTTCTGGCTCGGCGCCGACGCTCGCGGCCAAGGCATCGTCTACCGCGCGCAGGGCTACCAAGGTGTGCGCGTCTCAACGCACGCGATTGAGTTTGACATCCAGCAGTACGACAACATGACCGACGCCATCGGTTATACGTACCAGCAGGACGGTCATGCGTTCTACGTGCTGATCTTCCCAAGCGCCGACACCACTTGGGTGTACGACGCAGCAACAGGCGCATGGCACGAACGTGCGGGCTTTTCCAAAGGCAAGTTCCGCCGCCATCGCTCCAACTGCCAGGCTCGCTTCCAAGGCAAACCGCTGGTGGGCGACTACCAAGACGGCCGTCTCTATAACTTTGACCTGCGCTACTTCCGCGACGACTTGCAGGAGCAGCGCTGGCTACGACGTTGGCGCGCGCTGCCGACAGGCGCCAATAATTTGACGCGTACGATCCACCACCAGTTGCAGTTGGACTGCCAGACGGGCGTGGGCGGGCTGTACGACGACATGGGCAACCTCGCGCAGCAGCAGAACGGTCTGGTGCTCCAAGAGAACCTCGGGCGCATCCAGATCGAAGGTCAGCCGCCTAACAGCGTGGAGCATCCGCAGGTCATGTTGCGCTGGTCGGACGACGGCGGCCACACATGGAGCCACGAGCGATGGGAGTCGCTTGGCCCCATCGGCGCGACGCAGACGCGCGTCATCTGGCGCCGTCTTGGCGCTACGCTCAAGTCGCGCGACCGCGTGTACGAGCTGACGGCAGCGGATCCGATGGTGACAGCGATCATGGGCGCCGAGCTGCGCTTGGCGGGCACCAGTGCCTAACATCACTAAAATCCCCGCGCCGCGCGTCCCGCTCTTTGAAGAGAGCACGGGGCTGATCTCCCGTGAGTGGTTCCGGTTCTTCAACAACCAGTTCCAGCTCACGGGCGGCGGTACTACGCAGGTCTCTATTGCGGATTTGGAGCTGACGCCATATAGCAACTCAGCCACAGATTCCCAGTTAGCCGTCGCTGAGTCGCGCATTGACGCATTGGAATTGCGTCCTCCGCGATTGGAATTTACGCCCGTAAGTTTCGGGTCGTTCTTTTCAACGCAGACTCAAGCGGCTACAACGATCAACACGGCCAAAGCCATCACGTACAACAACGCCGACACGGCGTACGGCATTTACCGTGATCCGGCTGACAGCAGCAAGATCAAGGTCTCGCGGCCCGCCATCTACAACATCCAGTTTTCCATTCAGGTGGACAAGACTTCAGGCGGTAGCGGCAAGTTTTACATTTGGCCCGCCATCAACGGCACGGCGGTCGCCAATTCTGGGTCGTTGATTCAGATTCAGGGCAACAACGCCGAGATTTTCTCGGCTGCAAACTTTTTCTTGCCGCTATCCAACGGCGACTATTTTCAGTTATATTTTTCCGTTGACGATCTTAGCGTGCAGTTGCAGCACTTTGCGGCGGCGGCTCCCCACCCAGCGATTCCGTCTATCATATTGACCGTTATGCAGGTGTATATATGAGCGTTTTCCTTTCCCCTTTCGCCGGTGTCGGGGCGCAGTTCTTCGACAACAACGGCAACATTCTGTCTGGCGGTAAGCTCTACACTTACACGGCTGGCACCACCACGTTGCAGGCGACCTACACGGACTCCACGGGCGGCACGCCGAACACGAATCCGATTATCCTCAACGCCGCTGGCCGTACGGCTCAGGCGATCTGGCTGACCGAAGGCGTGTCGTACAAGTTTGTTCTGATGACCTCAACTAACGTGGTCATCGGCACGTACGACAACGTGTCGGGTGTCAACGACTTCAGCGTCGCAGGCATCCAATGGGCAAATCTCAGCGACACGCCGACGACGCTCTCGGGCTACGGCATCACGGACGCCTACACCAAGACGGCCTCCGACGCCAAGTACGCGCCGATTGCCAACCCGACGTTCACGGGCACAGCGCTGATCCCCGACAACGCGCCGTCCAACACCAACTATCCGATTGGCTACCGCGACGCGCCGCAAAACAGCAAGACGGTCAACTATGCGCTGATCGCATCTGACGCTGGTAAGTCGGTCGTAATGAACGGCAGCAGCTTGACGCTGACAATCCCGGCCAACGCGTCGGTGCCGTTTGCGGTTGGTACGGTCGTTATCATTATTAACCTCAACGCCTCGGCGCTCTCGATTGCCATTACGTCGGACACGCTAACGCTCGTTAACAGCACGACGACCGGCACGCGCACCCTCGCCCAGAACGGCGTGGCGACCTGCATCAAGGTCGGCGCGACCTCGTGGTTCATCAGCGGAGCAGGCTTGACCTAATGGGCGGCGCAACCCTAGCAGCGTTCATCAATGGCACGACCGGCGGCGCTGGTGCGGGCGTGTATGACCATTCAACGCCAGGCACAGGGTTCGTGACCATCCCCACAGGCGCTACGGGCGTGACGATTGAAGTGTGGGGAGCCGGTGGCGGTGGCGGCTACGGCTACGTCGGCTTTATCGTGCCGATGGAGCCTGAAGTTTTTGCGGGCGCGGGTGGCGGCAGCGGCGGCTACAGCAAGACCGTGCTCGTCTTGAGCGGCGGTGACGCACTCAAGACAATCAACTACACGGTGGGCTCGGGTGGCGCAGGCGCCACGTCCTCAACGCTGGATGGCAGCTACGGCACGTTCTCCAACGTGTTTAGCGGCACGTATACGATCACGACCATGACCGCCAACCCCGGCGGTGGTGGTACGTACGGATCCTATCCGATCCAAGGGCCGGGCGGCACGGCCACAGGCGGCAACACGACCAACACGACCGGCAACGGTGGTGCGGCGTACGAGCAGACCGGCGCCGCAGGTGTCGCGGGCGATGGCTCGCTGACAGCGGGTGCCGGCGGCGACGGCGGGTTCTTCTTCGATGGTGACGCCGGCCAAGCAGGCCGTGTGCGCATGGTCTTTACATTCTAAGGTGACGTATGGCAGTTAACGTACGAGTATTGATCCCGGCTAAGATTGCCGAGTCTAGTCAGACGACGCAGTACAGCGCCTCTGGCGTATCGGCCATCATCGACAAGTTCACGGCGACCAACTACAGCGGCACGGCTGCCACGCTGTCGGTCAATCTGGTCACAGCCTTTGACAACGCCGGCAACCAGAACCTAATCGTCAAGTCCAAGACGCTGCTGCCATCTGAGACCTACACGTTTCCTGAGCTCGTCGGCCACGTCGTCGCGTCGGGCGGGTCGATCTCGACGATTGCGGGCACCGGATCGGCGATCAACATCCGCTGCTCGGGGCGAGAGATTTCGTGATCGTACGCAACGCCATCGCAGAGGATTTGCCGCGATACCTGCCGCTAGGGCAGGCGTTTCACGCGGCATCACCGATGCACGGCGTCATTCCGTTTGACGTAGAAGGCTATTCAGACTTTTACTTACGCGCCATCAACGATCCGTCGGTTGGGGTCTGGTTGGCCGAAGAAGATGGCAAGATTATTGGCATTGCAGGCGCATTGTTCTACCCTATGTACTTCAGCCCTTCCAATATGGTAGTGCAGGAGTTGTGGTGGTGGCTGACCCCGGAAGCGCGGGGCAACGGTGCAGGGCAGGCGATGTACGAGACAATCGAATCGTGGGCAATCGCAAAGGGCGCAGTAGCGCTCTTTATGATTGCCCTTGAAGATGAACGCGCGGATAAGATGGCCAGTCTTTATGCGCGAAAAGGCTTTCGTCCTATGGAACGCACGTATATTAGAGAGGTGGCGTAATGGCCATTGGAACCGCAGCAGCAATTTTAGGTAGTGCCGTCGTCGGTGGCGCCGTCGCGTCACGCGGGGCGAGCAAAGCCGCTAAGGCGCAGACGCAAGCCGCCGAACAGGCCGCCGACGTTCAACGCGACATATTTCAAAAGCAGACGGAACTGCAAGAGCCGTTTCGTCAAGCAGGTATTACCTCGCAAAACGAGTTGATGCGGTTGCTTGGCCTTGGTGGTGACGCTGCCTCAGCCGGGTATGGGTCTTTAGGCCAACCTTTTACTGCCGAACAGATGCAAATGGATCCGGGCTACGCGTTCCGTCTTGCGGAAGGCGAGAAGGCTCTAGAGCGTATGCAGGCTGCGCGCGGCGGTCTCTTGAGCGGATCGGCTATCAAAGCCGGGCAGCGGTATGGGCAAGAGATGGGCTCGCAAGAGTACATGAACGCCTTTAATCGCGCTCAAGCGCTTCTCGGCACTCGTCTTGGCGTTCTCGGTAGCATGTACGGTGCGGGACAGACCGCCGCGCAGCAGGTCGCGGGGCAGGCGGGCCAGATGGGCACCAACGTCGGCAATCTGCTCATGCAGGGCGGCCAAGCCCGCGCCTCTGGCTATCTCGGCCAAGCCAACGCGCTGTCACAAGCGCTTGGTCAAGGCGCGATGGGCTATGGTCTATACAAGGGCGGCTATTTTAACGCGCCTAGCTCTGGTATCGGCGGAGGTGCCGCAGGGCCGTATGGCGGCTCGGCTATTCCCTATACCGGCCAGTACGGGATGGGAGGCTAAGTCATGGCAGTCATTGGTGCAACCCAACTGGAGCCGGTTAACGTCCTTGGCTCATATGTGCAAGGATTAGAAGCCGGTCGCGGTGCGCGCAAGCAACGTGCTGCCGATGAGGCTGCGCTTGCTGAAGCGGCACGCGCCGCAGAGCTGCGTAACTTTCTTTCCACCGCCGATCTTAGTACGCCTGAAGCGCAGAATCAGCTTTTGCGATTTGGTAAGCCTGGCGCCGAGATGGCCGCTTCGTTTGCCGACATTGCAGGTAAGCGCGCTACGGCAGCAAAGACGGGGCTTGAAACTCAAGGTTTACAAGTCAAAATGGCCGACGAAAATTACGGCCGTTTTCAAAAAATGCTTGGCGATCTGGCGTACAGCGAAGCGCCGCCGACCAAAGATCAAGTGCTTGACAATTTAGACTTTATGATCGCGCAAGGCACCATTGTGCCGCAATTCCGCGACTACGCCGCCAACACACTGCCCGACGATCCTATGCAACTGCAAGCAGCGTTGCGCGGACAGTTCTTGTCACAGATTCCGCCGGCTGAACGCGCCAAGTTGTTTGTTCCTGTATCGGCCGACGTTGAAGCCCAAAAAATACGTATTGCCGGTGCTGGCGCACCCCGTACCACGATTAACATGCCGTCCGAAAAAGAGTTTAGCGGCGCGATTGGTAAAGCTGCGGCAGGTCGTTTGGACAAATACCGCGACAACGCTGATTCGGCGCTCAAGACGATTGAGACTTCGCGTCAGTTGATGCCGTTGCTTGACGATCCAAAGTTTATCTCTGGCACATTTGCCGACGCTAAACTCGCGCTTGCTCGCGCCGCTGGCATCGACGTGGCGTCTACTGAAGCGTACTTCGCGGGCATTGGTCAACAGGTTGCCGAGCGCATCACCGCGTTTGGTGCAGGCACCGGTCTTTCGGATGCTGACCGCGAGTTTGCTAAGAGCATTGCGGGCGGTAATCCGGTCACGACGGCTGAAGGTATTCGCCGCATCATTCGCATCAACAACGAATCGGCGCGCAACGTCATTAGCAAATACAACACGGAACGTGAGCGACTCGGGCAAAAGAGCCCTGAAGTGTTGGACTACTACCCTGAGATTTCTGTTTCTCGCCAGATCAAGCGCCAAGGCACACTCAACGGCCGTCGTGTCGTAGAGTACGATGACGGGAGCGTTGAGTATGCCGATTGATCCCAAACAAGTTCAGTGGGACAAGCCTAGCGCCAAGAAGCCAGAATCCGTTGACCCAGCTAAAGTAGTTTGGGACTCGGCAGAAGGCGCTCCGCAGAGCGAAATCCCGACTGGCCGCACTTGGGCGCAGACTGGCCGCGAAGCCATCAGCAACATTCCTGAGAGCGGCGCGCAGATGTTGCGCGGTCTCTACACGGCGGTCACACGCCCGCGTGAGACGCTGGAGCAACTTGGTGAAGTGCTGACCGGCGCGTACGCTCGCTTTATCCCGCAAGAGTGGATGGCGCGACCGGACAAAGCGCAAGAGTTTATTGAAAAGGCAAACGCAGTCGGCGGCGTCTACAAAGACCGCTATGGCAGCGTAGAAGCGCTCAAGAATACGATTGCTACCGATCCGGTTGGATTTGCTGCTGATGTGTCTACGATCACGGGTGCTGGCGCTGCGGTAGCGCCTGCGCGCACGGGTCAAGTGTTAGGCACCGTCTCGCGGTTCACGGATCCTCTGCGGCCTATCATTGCACCACTCGAGGCAGGCGGTCGTGCCACCGTTAACGCGCTGGAGCAAGCGCTGCGCGGCGGTAAGGCTAACGTACTGTTGGAGGCCGCTGAAGGCCGCGCACCGCAGATTATCAATGCGTTGCGCCAACAGCCTGAAATCGTACCGGGCGCTATGCCGACAGCCGGTGAGGCTGCATCGCCTGTAGGTGCGACGCGTTTCTCCGCGCTGCAAGAGTCGGCTGAGAAGATCCTGCCGTCTGAGTACATGGCGCGCCGTCAAGCGCAGGACGCAGCTCGTGCGGCGGCTATTCGTGAAGTAGGCGGAACGCCGTTGCAACTTGAGACTGCAAAGAAACTCCGCGACGCCACGGCCAAAACTAATTATGGCGCCGCTGGAAAACAGTTGGTGGCCGCCGACGAAGTATTTACGGGGCTTCTTGGCCGTCCGTCTATGGATCAAGTGCTGGCGCGCGCATCAAGACTTGCCGCCGAACGAGGGCAAAAATTTGTTATAGGGCGAACTACCCCCGAAACGCGCGCCACGGCTCCCGGCGGTTCGCTTATGGGTGAAGTGGTTGTCCCCGCGCAGACAGCGCAGTATCCGGTGCAAAATCTGCACTACGTTAAGATGGCCTTTGATGATCTCATCCGCGATCCTGCGACGTTTGGTATTGGCAAGTCTGAAGCCGCCGCTATCGCGGGCACTCGGGCTGAGTTTTTAAAGTGGCTCGAAAGCAAAGCCGATGCGTATAAAGGCGCCCGCGAAACTTTCGCGCAGCAGAGTAAGCCGATCAATCAAATGGAAGTCGGCCAATACCTTGAAGGCAAGCTCACTTCGGCGTTGCAAGGCGAAGAGAAGTTGCGCCCTGCGTCGTTTGCCGGGGCAGTTGAGGCTGCGCCGCAGACCATCCAACGTGCGACAACGGGTGGCACTCGGTTTGAAAAACTCTCCGACGTGCTTACGCCCGATCAGGTCAAGGTTGTTGAAGACATCCGCAAGGACTTGGCACGTCAAGCGAAGTCCCGCGAGCAAGCTCGCGCTGCTCGTCCGGCTGGCCCAAGTGCCGAAACGGCTGGCTCGCAGTTGATGTTGGAAGTGGCTGGCGGCGCTCAGTTCCCGTCTCTGCTCAACCGCGTCACAACGGTCGCCAACGCAATTATGAAGCGTTTGGCTGGCAAGATTGACCGCCAGCTTGCCATTGAAATTGCAACCGACATGCTGGATCCAGAGCGTGCCGCGCTTGCCTTGGAGGCGGCGCAGCGCCGTGCGGGGCGGGCTGAGGCCGCGCTGGAGCCTGTTCGCGCGGCTGGTCGCGGTGTGGCGCGTGGCGCTACACCGGCTGCTGCTGTCACTAACGCGCTCGCCGCCGGCGAGAACCGCAACGCTATGAGGCCGCAATAATGATCAAAGGCGCAATCAAATCTAAAACCGTTTGGTGGAACGTCCTCCTTGCCGTCCTTGGCGGCTTGGAGCTGGTCGGCGGTCATATGACCGTGCTGTGGGGGCAAGAGGTCGCTGCGGCGATCTTGATGGTAGGGGCGCTAGCGAACCTGGTGTTGCGGGCGATGACGACGCAGGCGCTGGCAGAGAAATGACTGTTGAGCCCAAGGATCTCAAGCTACTCAAGACCGATTACACGCACCGGATTCGCGCCGTAGAGACCAAACTACGCGCCGTAGACCGTCGGCTAGATTGGGTGGAGAAGTTGCTGTGGTTATCCGCCGGGGCACTCATCAGTTGGTTAGTCATGATAGTGCTACGGAGCGTGTGATGGATGACGGCCAGATCCTTTTCAACATTATGGTAGGCATCGCCGGTCTGTTCGGCGGCTGGATTTTGAACACAATCAGTCGCAGTATCGAACGCCTTGACCGCGATGTGCGGCAACTGCCGCTGACCTACGTCACCCGCGCTGACTACAGAGCGGACATTGACGAGATCAAAACCATGCTGAACCGCATCAACGACAAATTAGATGCGAAGGCAGACAAGGCGTGACACTTGGGCAAAAACAACGTGTGTTTGCACGCCTTGTTGCTAAGCTGATTGAGCAGGCGTATTTGATGGGCTATGAGGTCTCATTAGGCGACGCCTACAGAGACCCCAGAGTCCACGGCGCTTTGGGTGTACGCAAGTCCTACAGCCACCCGAATAGCGCACACAAGGTGCGTTTGGCGATTGACTTGAACCTGTTTCGCAACGGAGAATTCTTAGAGCAGTCCGAAGACCACAAGCCGCTTGGCGAGTGGTGGGAGCAGCAGCACCCGCTAGCGCGCTGGGGCGGCCGCTTCGACGACGGCAACCACTACTCTTTTGAACACAATGGTGTAAAGTAGTGCCTTACTGGTTACTGAAGTACGCGCCGCATTTGATCTTGACTGCCGGCTTAGGGTTGCTGGCAGTCTACGCGGTACACACATTTCGGGAGCAAGGCCGTGAAGAAATTCGCCCTCAAGTGGAGCGTCTGGAAGCTGAACTACGGGCCGAGCGTGCTAATCGCATACGCGCTGAAATGGCTTCAAGCACGTACGCATCCGAATTGGCTTCTCTTGCTCGCCGTCCTGTTCGCTCTGCTCCTGTCCGGTTGTGCGTCAGCCCCGCCGCAGTGCCTGCCCGCCCAGCCGCCGAAGGAGTTAATGGAACCGCCCCCGCCGCCGGGAGCAGTGCAGGATCGGTTGGAGAAAATCTTGGAGCGGGGCCAGACATCGGGCCCGAGCTACGAGAGTTAGCCGCGCAATGCGACATACAAAACGCCAAGCTGCGCGCGTTGCAGCAGTGGGCACAACCGAGCCCGTAGGCCGCTCCGACGGCATCCCGCGACAGTTTCAACTCGCGGGTCACACCATCAAAGTAAAAGTCATTCCGCCCTCAAAGTGGCGGCATGGCAAAAATTGTGTTGGAATGTGGCTTCCAGACAAGTATGAGATACACATCATAAGTTCATGTAAAGGCACGAATCGCCAACAGGTGTGGGCGCATGAGGCAACTCATGCCATGCTTGACGTGGCTGGCCACCCGGACTTGTCAGAAGACGAGCAACTCGTGGATCGGCTGGGACATCTACTACAACAAATGTTGATGACAATGGAGTAAGCAATGAAGGCTAAGGCAACTGATGAAGTAATCTTAAAAACACTACAAGAATGTAACGGCATCCGCATCGCAGCAGCAGAGAAACTCGGGCTCAACGAGCGCAGCGTTCTCATGCGGCTAAAGAAGATGAAGGCCAAGGGGTACACGATCCCCGAGTCAACCTACGTACCTGGGCGGCAGGTCTCTGAGCACGTCGGGTTTGAGTTCACCCCGCTGCCAGATGATGACGTGCCGATTGAAGAGCTGATTGAGCAGCGCAAGCGCAAGTTCGCGCACAAGCGCGAGCATGAAGAAGCCAGCAAACTGATCCCGATACGGATCAAGTTGTCAGGTGCCATCGGCATCCTGCACTTTGGCGACCCGCACGTTGACGACGACGGCTGCGACATTGAGGCTATCGAGCAGCACACGGCGCTCGTCAACAAGACCGAAGGGCTCTTCGCGGCTAACGTCGGTGACACCACCAACAACTGGTGCGGCCGTTTAGCAAGGCTTTACGCCGACCAGAGTACGTCAGCGGCGCAGGCTTGGAAGATCGCAGAGTGGTTTGTCAACCGCTGCGATTGGATCTACATGATTGGCGGCAACCACGACCTGTGGTCAGGTGCCGGAGACCCGCTCAAATGGATCGCAAAACAGCAAAGCGCGTTGTACAAGTCCTCCGAGGCCCGCATCGCCTTGCGCTTTCCGAACGGGCGCGAGGTGCGTGTGAACGCACGCCACGACCACGCCGGCTCGTCGATCTGGAATCCGGCGCACGGGCCGATGAAGGCGGCGCTCATGGGCACGCGCGATCACATCTACGTCGCAGGTCATAAGCACGAGAGCGCGTACAGCGTGCTCAAAGATGCAATATCTGGCATAACGATGCACGCCTGCAAGGTCGCCAGCTACAAGGTCTATGACCGCTTTGCGAAGGACAAGGGCTTCCGCGACAACGCGCTGTCGCCCTGTGCGGTCACGACCATCAACCCCGAGTTGCCGCCAGAGCACCCTGATCTCGTCAAGGTGTGGTGGGATCCCGAGGAAGGGGCGGACTACTTACGCTTCCTGCGTTCGCGGAGCAAGTAAGGCCATCATCTCTGCGCGCTCACGGATGGCACGCAGAGCACAGTAGCGCTGGTGTAGACGTTCAACGAACGTCACCCGGCGCCGCTCTACGAGCTCTACGTCAAGCAGGCCTTTGACCTCAGCCTCAGTCATTTGGTTCAGTTGTGCGTTTAGTTCGCGCCAGTTCATCGTAACTCCCACATAGCCACATCAGATAAGGCGCGTTTGTCATGCAACGACGCCCAGATTTTCTCGTCTATCGTCTTGTTAGTTAGCAAGATGTACACCCACACGTCCTGCGTCTGCCCGCTACGGTGCAGTCGCCCGACGGTCTGCTCGTACTCTTCCAGCGACCACGGCAGCGACAGGAACACCATTCGGCAGCCGCCGTGCTGAAGGTTCAGGCCGTGCCCCGCTGACTTCGGATGGATCAGCAGCAGCTCGACCTTGCCCGCGTTCCAGTTGTCAATGACACCCGGCACGTCAATGGTCTGCGCCTTGGGGTATCGCCGCTGCAACTCGGCCAGCTCTTCCTTGTAATTGTAAACAATTATCGTATTGGCGTGCTGGTTTTCTTCTAGCAGCTCGTCCAACAGGTCAAACTTGTGGTGCGAAAACCACACAGCGTCCTGCGTTACGTCAAACTTGCCCGGTCGAGCGGACGCCGTGCGGGTCGTGTCGTAGACGAACCCCGAGGCCATCTGCTGTAGCTTGGACGTGACGGCCGCTGCGTTGGCAGCCAGTACCGTCGCGTCGGGAAACTCCACGAGGAAGTCGCGCTTCATCTTCTCGTACGGCTCCCGATCCACCATCTCGGTGCGTAGCTGCACGACGTGGGCGGGTGGCAGTTTGTCTTTGTACTGACCTGGCTCCAGCACGTACGTGGCGGGCTTGATGCGCGCCATAACCTGCTCCAGCGCGCCTGTCGCCGGCGTCCACTCGCCATACTCGCGGTTGATGCAAATGAAATACTGCTGCAAGAAGGCGCCCTTGCTGCGCCCGAGCAGACTCTGGTCAATGATCTTGCACTGCCCGAACACGTCCTCTAGGCCGTTGGACGTGAACGATCCGGTCAGCCCCCAGCGCACCGGCACCTTGTCCAGCACCTTGAGCAGCGCCTTGAAGCGCACGCCAGAGGGGTTCTTCAGGCGCGTCAGCTCGTCAAACACCACGCCGTCAAAGTCAAGCCGTTGCTTGGCGAGCCATTGCAGGTTGTCGTAGTTGATGACCACCACACGGGCGTCGGACTCCAACGCCTTCATGCGCCACGCCGGTGAGCCAACGGCTACGGATAGGGTCAAATCGGGTGCCCATTTGGGTGCCTCGACCGGCCAGACGTGCTGCGCCACCCGCAGCGGCGCGACGACAAGCCAGCGCGTGACGACGCCCTCGCGCAGTGCGTCCTGCATCGCCCGCAGCGTCAGCGCCGTCTTACCAGCGCCTACGGGCGCCAGCACCATCGCGCGGTCGCGCTCGTAGAGGAAGTCAGCAGCGGTCTCTTGATACGGACGTAATGAAAGCATCGACCTGCTCGGTTGACCAGAGAACCTTGTATTTCTGCTTCGTCTGCGCCATGACGGACGCAAAGACCTTTTGCAACGGTGAGAGACGCCCGCCGTCTGTCTTCAGCTCTATGAACCATGTGTCGCCATTGGGCAGGCACACGATCCGATCCGCCACCCCGCGCTGCGACGGCGAGCGGAACTTAAACGTCACGCCCCCGACACGCTCCACGGCCCACGTCAAATACTCTTCAATTGTTTTCTCGCGCATGAGTGAATCCTACGGCACAAAAGAATAGTTGACAAGCCTATTCGGCCGTCTTATTCTGGCCTCAAGTGATCTAAAGGAGAGTCCAGTATGAGTCATAGCAATATTGTGGGCGGATCGACGGCCAAGCGCGTCATCAACTGCCCTGGCAGCGTTGCCCTCTGCCAGAAAGTCCCGCCAAAACCATCCAGCAAGTACGCCGACGAAGGTACGCTGCTGCACAACGTGATGGCCGAAGTCCTCGGGCAAAACAAAGAAATCAAACAACTGCTCGGCACTGAGTTTAACGGCACATTCCTCACTGCGGATCTGGTCGTAGACAAGGTGCAGCCTGCTATGGAGGCGCTCAATGAAATCGACCCAACCCACGAACTGGAATTCTCGGTCGAAGAGGTTGTCTCTTTCGGCCAAGTCCTTCCGGGTGTTTTTGGCTCTTGTGATCTTATTGGCCGTATCGGTGATCGTGCCGTTATACTGGATTGGAAATTCGGCGACGGCGTTGCGGTCGAGGCTGAGGAAAATCCGCAACTCATGTTCTATGCTGCGGCGGCGATTCGCACGCCGAAGTTAGCGTGGGTATTTGACGGCGCGAAAGACGTTGAGTGCATCATCGTTCAGCCGCCAAACGTCAAGCGGTGGGTGGCATCGTTCGACCGCATCCGCCAGTTTGAGCGTGAGCTGATCTACGCAGTCAAGCAGTCTGAGAAGCCCGACGCCCCGCTCCATGCTGGCGATCACTGCCGTTGGTGTGCAGCGAAGCCCGTATGCCCGGTGATGACGGGCGCGGTGGATCGCGCGCTGCAACAGCAAGTCAAGGAACTGGACGCTACGCAACTCGGGCAGATGCTTGAGCGTGCGAATGTGCTAGAAAGTTGGATCTCTGACCTACGCGGCCTTGCGCTGCAAGTGTTAGAGTCTGGGAACCCCGTGCCGGGCTACAAGCTCGTGCAGAAGCGTGCCACTCGCCAGTGGCGCGATGAGGAGACGGCAAAAGCGGCGCTCTGCGCCCTGCTGCCGATCACAGAAGTGACGGAGACGAGTCTGATCTCGCCGGCACAAGCGGAGAAGAAGCTCAAAAAGCTGAAGCTCGGCCTGCCGGAAGGTCAAGTCGTCTCTGTCTCGTCGGGCACCACGTTGGCGCCGGAGAGCGATCCCCGGCCCGCCGTGTTGCAAATCGGGACGCAGTTGACTGCGGCCCTTTCTAAACTTGTGTAAGGAGTACAGTAATGTCAAACATCACTACGTTCAGCAAGGCGGGCTTGCCTGCCGTTTCTTCCCTCTCCACGGCCCTGCGTTCCATCCAAGCCGAAGTCGGCGCGGTGGGTACGGCCATCCTCAAGATGGACAAGACGGGTCACTGGGTCTTTGGCGCGGATCAAACCGAAGTCGAAGAAGGCAGTAAGTGGGCGGTCAATCCTTTCTCGTTCGTCCACGGCTTCATTGCTTGGGGCGACGGTGAGGTGCTCGGCGAGAAGATGGTATCGGTGACTCAGCCGCTGCCAGAGCTCGACGCTGCCCCGCCGCAGAGCAAGAAGGGCTGGGAGACGCAGGTGGGCATGAGCCTCAAGTGCATCTCCGGTGAGGACGCTGGTCTTGAGTGCCGCTACACGACGACTTCGGTCGGCGGTAAGCGCTCGGTTCAGACCTTGGCGGCAGCCATCGCTGCTCAGGTTGAGACCAACCAAGACAAGCCGGTGCCGGTCGTCGTGCTCAAGAAGGAGCACTACCAGCATAAGTCATACGGGAGAATTTTTACTCCCGTGTTTGACGTTGTTGAGTGGGTGTCGATGGACGGTGCGGGTGACTCGAAGCCGGAAGGCGACGAGCCGCCACCGGCCGCTACCATGCGTCGGCGTCGCGCTGCCTAATGGAGAGGGGGCCGGCAACGGCCCCCGATCTTCTATGCGTGTACTCATAGCGTGTGAATTCTCTGGTGCGGTTCGGGATGCGTTCCGCAAGCGCGGGCATGACGCCATGTCATGCGATCTGTTGCCTACGGAAGCGCCGGGGCCGCACTATCAAGGCAACGTGCTGGATATTATGGATGACGGATGGGATCTGATGATCGCGCATCCGCCTTGCACGTATCTGGCGTCAAGCGGACTGCATTGGAACAAGCGTGTGCCGGGTCGAGCGAAGAAAACCGAAGAAGCGCTGCTGTTTGTGCATACGCTTCTTAACGCGCCGATCCCGCATATTGCATTAGAGAATCCGATTGGGTGCATCTCGTCTCGTGTACGTAAACCAGATCAGATCATTCAGCCGTGGCAGTTTGGGCATGACGCGTCTAAAGCGACGTGTTTATGGCTAAAAAACCTGCCGCTGCTAATCCCGACAGATGTGCTACCTGGCGGCCGTGAAGCGAGACGCGCAAACCAAACCGCAAGCGGACAAAATAAGCTGCCGCCGTCTGCTGACAGATGGAAACTACGCAGCGTAACCTACACTGGAATTGCAGAGGCGATGGCAGAACAATGGCAATCCTTTGGCTAGACTTTGAAACGCGCAGCCGCTGCGATCTGAAGACGCAGGGCGTCTACAACTACGCGCAAGACATGAGCACTGAGGTGCTCTGCATGTCCTATGCGTTTGACGACGAGCCCGTCGTGACGTGGCTGCCGAAGCATCCGTTCCCTGAGCGCGTGGCTAACTTCAAAGGACAGATCCGCGCGCATAACGCTGCGTTTGAGCGGCTGATCCTTTGGTATGTCTGCCAGACGAACCATCTGCTGGAGCAGTTCTACTGCACGGCGGCGCAGGCGCGGGCTAACTGCCTACCTGGCAGCCTTGAGGACATCGGCCGTGCGCTCTCATCCAAGATGAAGAAAGACCATCGCGGCGCGCAGTTAATCCGCCAGCTCTCGATCCCACGGCCTGACGGTACGTTCAGCAACGATCCCGAGCTGATGGCCGAGATGGTCGCCTACTGCGAGCAGGACGTGCGCGCCATGCGCGAGATCAGCAAGGCGATGCGCGACCTATCCGAGACGGAGCTCGCGGACTACCACGTCAACGAGCGCATCAACGACCGTGGTGTCGGCGTCGATGTGCCGCTCTGTGAGGCGGCGATCCGCTACGCGGAATCTGAATTGCAGGACATTGAACAGACCGTCGCCGAGGTGACGAAAGGAATAATCCTTACCGTCCGCAGCCCCAAGATGCGCGAGTGGGTGCTGGAGCGAGTCGGCCCCGAGGCCAAGAAGCTGATGACGGTATACAAAGACGGCGATAAAAAGTTTAGTATTGACAAGACCGTGCGGGCCAACCTGCTCGCCATGGACAACCCCGACGAAGTGCCGCCCGATGTGGCCGAGGTCATCCAGTGCGCGGATGACCTTTGGGCCTCGTCGGTGGCTAAGTTCAGTCGGCTGAAGCAGTTAGCTGACGTGGAGGATGGCCGTGTCCGGGGAGCCTTTGTATTTGCTGGTGGAAGTGCCACCGGACGTGCTTCAAGCTACGGAGCACAAGTCCATAACTTTACGCGTAAATGTTGCGATGAGCCACAAGCAGCTCGTCAAGCCTTGGTACGCGGTCACAGTGTCGTGCCCCGATTCGGCAAACGCATTACAGACGTTCTTAAGTCAATGCTGCGCCCCGCCCTTGTACCCGCCCGAGGTCACGTTCTCGTCGTGGCCGACTGGGCAGCGATAGAAGCCCGCGCCACGCCTTGGCTCTCTGCCGACCCGCTCGCCGAGCAAGTGCTGGATGTGTTCCGCGCGGGCGGTGACATCTACAAGCGTGAAGCCGCCGGCATCTACAACACCACACCCGAGGCGGTGACGGGTGATCAGCGCCAGATCGGCAAGGTCGCCATCCTGAGCCTTGGCTTCGCGGGCGGTATCGGTGCGTTTAGCGCCATGGGCCGCGCTTACGGCGTGCACATGACCGAACACGAGGCGCAGCGCATCGTGGATCGTTGGCGTCGTGCCAACCCGTGGGCGGTGCGCTACTGGCAGAAGCTGGAGGACGCCTACACCCGCGCCATGCGAAATGTCAACACGGAGTTTCGTGCTGGCCGCGTGGTGTATATGTTTGACGGCCAACATCTTTGGTATTGCCTGCCGTCGGGTCGCGTTCTATGTTATCCGTTCGCCCGCTTGGAAGAAGAGGGCGTGACGTATCTGAAGGCAGCATGGAAGCCTGCACAGGACGCCAAAGAATGGCCGCGCGCAAGGTTATGGAAGGGGCTTGCGTGCGAGAACATCACCCAAGCGACGGCCAATGATTTGCTGCGCCATAGTTTGAGGCAACTGGATCGTGAAGGGCTTAAAGTGGTGCTGCACGTGCACGACGAAATCGTTATTGAATGTGCGAACGAGGCAGCCGAGTTTGTAGCCGAACGATTACACGAGGGCATGTGCACTGCGCCCGAATGGGCGCAAGGCTTTCCGCTCAACGCCGAAGTCAAGGTGATGGAGCAATACGGTAAATAAAAAAGCCCGGCGGGTTAGGCCGGGCTCAAGAGTCACTGGAGAAGACAATGCAAGGATTCGTCGAGTATCTTACCAACATCGCCCCGGAAGGGGAAACCATTTTGTTCGTGCGCCAGAAGCCCATTGTGCGGGGTGGCGAGCCCCTCCTGCATAAGGACGGGACTCCGAAGTATACATGGCCGCCGTTCCTGCCGGAGCGCGCTAACTTCACCCGCAAGGGTGCCTGGTACGCCAACACGGGCTGCTTCATCGTCGAGCGCTTCACCGACGGCCTGTCGGCCTCTGCCGCTAACTGCGAGCGGGTGGCGTTCTTGGTGCTGGATGACGTGGGCACGAAGTCCAAAGTCCCGCCGCTGGAGCCGACGTGGAAGATCGAGACTAGCCCCGGCAATTACCAGTGGGGCTACACCTTCGGCCTTGACGATCAGCCGCTGAAGGGCGAGTTCAGCGCCGCGATTAAGGCCATCGCCGAGGCAGGATTCACCGACCCCGGTGCGGTGAATCCGGTGCGTAACTTCCGCATCCCCGGCAGCGTCAATCTGAAGGAAGGGCGCGATAATTTCGAGTCCGTTCTGGTGGAGTTCCACCCTGAGCGCGAGTTCACTTTAACGCAGATCGTTAAAGCGCTTGGCGTCACCCCTGGCCCTGTCGATACGGCGTATATACGCGGCGTATATCTTCAGGACGACGGTCTTGACACCGTTTTGGAGTGGATCCAAGCCCGAGGGTTGCTGTTGGATAAGGCCAACGGCGAGGGTTGGTACGGGGTGGTCTGCCCCAACCATGCCGAGCACACGACGAACGACCCCGGCGGGCGGTACAATCCCGTTTCCCGTAGCTATAAGTGCTTCCACGGCCATTGTGGTGAGTGGGACAGCGAGCGGTTCCTTCGGTGGGTGGAAGCCGAGGGTGGCCCCAAGACGGGCTATGGCCTGCGGGACGACCTGCTGGCAAAGAAGATGGAGGCCGCCTTGAGCAAGATCACACCGACCGCCGAGTACCCAGACGAAGCCAGCGAGGTCGTCAAGCAAGTCGAGCGCCGAGAGCTTGGCCGCATTGACAAGTCAAAGTGGTACGAGCGCTTTGCGTACGTCCAGAACGATGACTCTTACTTTGACATGGAAGATCGCCGAGAGCTCTCGCGCTCGACCTTCAACGCGCTGTATCGCCACGTCAGTTGCCACAGCATCCACAACAACCGCCGCATTGAGGCGTCGGTCTGCTTTGACGAGAACCGTCAGGCGATGGGCGCACGGGCGCTGGTCGGCGTCACGTTCGCCGCTGGCGAGTCCATTCTCGTCAGCCGTAACGGGCTCGTGTACGGCAACCGCTGGCGCGATGCGCGCCCTGCCGTCACGGGCGGTGACGTATCCATGTGGCTACAACATGCCGAGCGGATGATCCCAGACGAGGCCGAGCGCGAGCACGTCTTTGACGTGATGGCCTACAAACGTCAGCATGCCAACCAAAAGATCAACCATGCGGTGCTGCACGCGGGCAAGCCCGGCAGCGGTAAGGACACGCTCTGGGCGCCGTTCTTTTGGTCTATCGGTGGCGATCAGCGCGTCAACGTCACGACCGTACGCAACGAAGAATTGAACTCGCAGTGGGGTTACGCGCTGGAGTCCGAGGTCATCGTCATCAACGAGTTGCGCCAAGCCGAGGCTAAAGACCGCCGAGCGCTGGAGAATAGCCTCAAGCCCATCATTGCCGCGCCGCCTGAGCTGCTCACGGTCAACCGCAAGGGCTTGCACCCATACGAGGCGCTGAACCGCGTGCTCGTGGTGTCGTTCAGTAACGAGCGCGCCGCTATCAGCCTACCGTCAGATGACCGCCGCTGGTTCGTCGTGTGGTCAGACGCAGATCGTCTGCCGCCCTTCGACGCGCAAGCGCTCTGGCACTGGTATCACAACGGCGGCTTTGAGGCTGTAGCGGCTTGGCTGGATGCGCGTGACGTGTCCAAGTTCAACCCAGGCGCCGCGCCGCCGATGACCGAAGCGAAGGCCATTATGATCGAATCGGCGATGAGCACGGCCGAGTCGTTCCTAGTCGAGATGATCCGTCAGCGTCAGGGCGACTTCTCGCGCGGCGTGATCGCCTCGCCCTTCTATCAGATTTGTGATCGCTTGCAGGGTATGGCGCCCTCTGGCGTCAAGGTTGTCCCTGCTGCGCTCATGCACGCGCTGCGCGATGCGGGCTGGGTGGATGTTGGCCGGTTGCACTCAAAAGAGTACCCGACCAAGAAGCACATATTCGCTCACCCGCAGTTTGCGAACCTGTCGAAGTCGGAGCTTCGCCGGATGGCCGAGGGTGCAGAGCCCGCGCTATCCGTTGTCGGAGAATAGCCACTCAACCAGAATGGCGCCGACGATAGTCAAGAGTAAGTACGTCACGTTTATTGGCCTTTAGTTGAGTGTAGCGCTCATGAACGAGCGCCCTATCGGTCACAAGCGGGAGGCGGTTCCAAGGCTGGAGCCGCGCTACCCGCCGTACCGTGTCAATGTGGCGGCACAGTCGCCGGATCCACCATTCAGTCGTCGTTAGCTTTGGCACGCTCGCGCCCTGCTTCTAGCGCCTTGCGAGCGATGGTGTGCGCGTCGTCGGCGTTGTCTCGCCCCATGTTGGCGATGGTGTGTAGCGCCAGCTCGTAATGGCAGAGTGTGTGCACCGTGTTGACGTAGTTGCGTACGATGGCGTCGAGTTCAGCCTTTGGGATGTCCATCATTCACCCCTCGCCCGAATCGCGGCGGCAATCTCGCCGTTTAAGTGCGGCCCTGCCACCTTCGCACACGCCTCACGCTCGGCGGCTACAGCAAGCGCGGCTAACTTCACTTCCAAATCAGACGGTTTAAGTACTGCGCCGAAATGCTCTAGTGCTAGTTGGATGATGTCGTCGCGGGTCATCGCGGTTGCTCCGGTTCTGGGTTTGTATTAGTGAATTTCAACTGAACACCGCCGTTCACTTCTTCAATGACAAAGTACCGAAGTTTTCTGTGGGCATCTGTGAGCATTGACGCAAGCGCAATAGTGCTGCCGTAAATTCGTCGTGTGGTGTCGGTCACCGATGTGCTGGCTATTATTCCTTGGTTAATTACTATGTCGCTCACTTCATTTCTCCTCTCGCACGTATAACGTCTGCAATAAACCCTGCGCGGTATTTTTCTAGTTTAGTTAGCACTTCGCTTGCAATTTGAACGTCACACACCTTCGCACACGCCTCCCGTTCGGCTGCGGCAACGAGTGCGGCGAAGCGTTCAAACTTATCAACGTCCTCTACTTTTATAGTGAATCCAACTTCACGCGCTACTTGAATGATGCTGTCAAGGGTCATTTCATGTTCCTCCCAATCTCTGCTGCGGCTCGCACAATGGCTCGGCGGGTGGCGGCGTAGGGGGCGATGTCGTGAGATTGTTGCCAACGGTTTTCATACGAACGTCCTGCAACAGTAAATTGTTTTTTAATGTCTACACAAAATCCCAACTTCACCGCCAACCGCAGCGCATCGCCGTCGTCGGCAAGGGGGTTCCATTGCGTAGTCCCTTTTCCAAAGTCAAGCATCAGTCCCGGCAAGTCTTCCGGCCAGTTGTCATCAATCCACGTTGCACCAGCCGCCTTCGCAGCGAGTTCAAGTAATTCGCGGTCGATGATGTCGTCGCGGGTCATCGCTCCACCTCTCGCACCAGGCGATCAATAAACCACAGAGCTTTTTTATACTCCTCAGCCCGTGCGGCGTCATGGTCGCCGTGCTTATGGCCGACGCGGCTCAGGTACTTGAGCGCCGATAGGCGTAGATAACCCTCGAACTCCTCGGGCGTACTCTTAGCCCTCATGTAGTCGATCGTTTCAATACCGCCGACTTTGTAATGGTCGGGGTTGACCGCATCACCCGTGGCCGGTTCGGTGGCCGGTTGCGCGGGTGCGTACGGGTGCAGCGCGGCCGGTTGCCGGTACATGGTCTCCGCATCGTCAGGCCGCCCCAGGTCACGCGCGAAGGCGTCGAGCTCGTCCCACGATAGGCGCGTCACGGCTGCGCCCTCTTGCCCTTGGCCTTGCTGCGCTTGGCCTTGACGGGCGCACCGAGCTTGCGCGGCTTGCGGCGTTTGGGTGCATGGCTTGGGTGCAGCAAGTGGCGCTCGCCGAGCTCGTCACGGGCGGCCTCTTGGCGCTCGCGTAGGCGGCGTGTCAAGTCTTTAAACTGATGGTCGGGGACGGTATCAGCCGCGCCTACGAACAGCGCGGGGTCGTCGTGCTCGCCGTTCCACCAAGCACGCAATTTTTTGAATATGTCACCGAGTGTCATAGCCATGGGTCGTGTTCCTCACGTTGGGTTGGTATCAGGTCGGGTAGCCATTGGTCGGGTGTGCGGTTGTCGTATCCGGTGCCGTCGCATACGAGGCAGTCGAATGAGCCTAGGTCATCGTCCGGCGGTATCAGAGGGTCGTAGCCGCTCCCGTTGCACGTAGGGCAGCGGGGGCGGCTACGCAGGGCGCTGCGGGCTTGCGCCGTCACGCTGGCAGCTCCACGGCCTCGCAGGGCTGGCCGTTGGCGATGGCTTCGGCTTGCGCCTTGGCAAAGGCCGTCGCGTCCTGCGGCAGCTCCACAGGCCGCGCCACGCCCGTATACCGCCCGTCGGCGTCACGTTCTAGCAGCATGTAGCGCCCCTCGTACTCAGCGCCGCCCGCCGTGTAGCGGATCACATAGTTGGCCTTGCTCATCGCAGCGCCTCCCATGCGGTAGCCTTGCGGTCAGTCACCTTGAAGTTACCCACGGGTCGGCGGGTGAGCACCTTCGATGCTGGCCATGCGAGGACGACCGTTTCGGCATCGTAGCGCCAGCACCCCTCTTCCGTGCGCCCGCTGTCGAGGTAGTAGAACGCGCGGCGCATGCCCGCTAGGTTGCCCGCCGTCGTACCGAGCGCGGCGGCATCCAGCGGCAGCGCACACGCGTCCGTTGTCAGTACCGTGCGCCCCTTCATCGGCGCGGCCATGGGGCTTGTGGCGAATATGCCCGCTTGCGCGGTCGTGGTGAGGGTAGCCACGGCGAGCGCGGCGAGTGTTGCAGTTTTCATAGTTTTAGGTCTCCAGTTAGTTGTGATGAATCAGGCTTCAGCATCGACGCGCGCGGCGTCTAACATATGTTCGGCAATCTCGCGCCAGTTAACATCGGCGAGGAACGCGCGGGCGTAGTCCACGGCGGCGCCATCCAGCGAGCCGAAGTTAGTAACGTGGTTGTCGGCGAGATCGGCCAGCCAATCGGCGAGCGCGTGAGTGCTCGGCAAGTCGTCGCCGAAGTCGTCGCGTATATCCATGCCGTCGAATATTTCCAGGTTGACACGCCAGGTGGCGTAGTTTGTCCAGCCATTGTGTCGGTTGTCGCTGTCGTTGATGGTGTATCCCATGGCGTTGTTTCCTTTAGTTTAGGTTAGTGGCTCATCAGTACGGGTCACACCCGTAGACACGCGGCCATGGGCGCCGCGCGTTTCGCCATGTTAGGCAGCTTCGGCGGCGACGGTCTCGCGCGTCTCATCGCTGTACGGCAGCGCATCTAGGTGCGCCATGCCACACGCATTGCGCGGCGCTTCGGCGCTCATATCGTTGCGCAGTGGCATGACGATGACGACGATATCCGCGTCGGTGTCGCAGATGACCGACGGAAACTCGCCGCGCTGGTGGACACGCACAGGGTGCTGGCCTGCCTTGGACTTCGGCACATTGCGCGCAATGGTGATGGCGTCGCACGCATCGGTGACGTATTGCCAGTTGATCACGGCTGGTGCCGTCGTCGTCACTTCATCGCCTTTGGGCACAACACGGCGCCACTCAGGGAATTGGCCTGAAAGTGGCTGGCCTTGCACCTGGCCGGATGGCGTCTTGATCGTCAGGGTATTTTGCGCGCCGTCTACCGTGATCAACACGTCCGCAGCGCCTAATGACTTGCCGCGTGCGTAGTCGCCCGTGAATTGCTTTAGCGCTGCGTCAAGTAAGTCATTCGGGATGATGACGGCGGCGCCCGTCGGATACATAACGCCGCGCGCATTGGCGACTAGCATCCGGTGGCCGTCAGTGGCGACTACCTTACCGCGCTGCGTGTCAAGATAGACGCCGCACAAATAGGTGCGCAAGTCTTTTTCGGCCGAATGAGTACGGGCGGCGCGCAAGGTGGCGAGAGAGATAGTGAGTGAGTATTGCATGGCGATTAGTCCTTTAGGTTAGTTTACTGTACGAAATAAGTTTACAGAGTGTCGCGCAGGTAGTCAATGACCGACACGATGCCGCCGACAATGACAGCGCCATAGGTGAGCGCGATATCGTCGGCGACGAAACCGAACGCGGCGACGGCGGCGCAGCAGAGAATGGTGGTGTTGATAATGCGAGTCATGAGCGCACCGCCTTGGCGATACCATTAAAGGCGCGCCAGTAATCCATGGCGTTGCGGTAGTCATCACAACGGATGCGATCGTATACCTCACCGGCGTCGGTGCGGATTGTTACCGTGATCATGCCGTTGTGGTATTGCTGCTCAAATGATGTTGTCCAACCGTTGCGGTGTGATTTGAATTTGTCGCGGATTGTTTTCATGGCGTGTACTCCAAGTGCGTTGTCAGTGAGTACAGATTAAATGCGGCCGAATAGTCTGTCAAGGATTGTTTTACAGATATTAGTGGCCTTTGTTGCTATGTATTTTTGGCGTTGGGCAATTTGGGTCATGCGTTGGGTCATGTTTTTGGGGAGAATTGCCCACCGCTAACTAATTGAAAGTGCAGGCCGAATTGAGAGTCTTGGGCAATTTGGGTCATGGTTGTCTGCTAAAGGTGGAAATTCTATTTTTAGGCTGTGAAATTTCACAAGCGTAATTTGACAGTGAAATCCTCGGCCGGCAGCGATGCTGGTGGGTCATGCCCAAATTGCCCAACGCCCGCCATTGGGCATTTTGGGCTATTTGCTTTTGGTTGCCCAAATTGCCCAACGGCTGACGGCCGCATGGTTCAAAACCGACTTGCTTGGGCATTGCCCAAATTGCCCAACGCCCACAAGCCTGGATGCGATCGGCTGGCAGCTCGACACGCCGACTAGCTGTTACGTTATAACGTTACGCTTGCATGCTGACGGCTCGTTTGCTGAGAGCATGGGGGGGAGGGTCATGGAGGCGACAGGTCACTGTTACGATGGGGCCACAAAAAATTTTTTATTTTTTCAGCAAACAGCCGTAAGCCCATTGCTTACAGTTGTAGCCCATTGCTTACAGCCGTATCCTTTATTAGCGTGTTGCCTTGCTAAAGGATTCTTTGCTAACCTTTCGTCGCGGTGTCTGACCAGGTGCGCTGGTAGCGACCGGGAGGAAGCTGAAGGCACAATAGTGCTGCATACCTAAGGCACTCCGCCCCGGCACACAGGCCACACGGATGTTGTGGATCGCGGCCTCCCGGCAGGGGATCCTGCACACCGCTTGCCATTTCCTTACGCGCACGGTACTGTTGACGCATGTTCAAATCGCTCCCGTTTGAGCCTCGTGAGATCAAGGCCACCGAAGCGCGCCTTCAGGCGATTTATGACGCCGCCGCGCTCGGGTTGAAGGGTGATAGTCTTGCCTTGGCAGCGGGGATGCTGCCCACCGAATACAGGCGGCTATGCCAGATGGATCCTCTGGCAGCGATGGCGGAGGCCAAGGGTCGTGCAGATAGTGAATCTGAGGCCGCGAACCAACTGCGTCTTGCGGCTCGCAATGGCGATACAAAGGCTTCTCTTGCCATACTCCAGCACGTGCATGGCTGGGTCGCCAAGCAGCAGGTGCAGGTGGACATCCAGCAGCAGATTAGCATCACCGCGGCGCTGCAAGAGGCGAACGCTCGCGTTATCGAGGGCCGAGCACTGTCGGATACACCGGCTGCACTGACCCACGCCCCCACCCGCGCGGCATCCGCGCCGATGGCAGAATATGCAACTACCGATCTATAGCGCCGAGGACGAGCAGCGCCTCATGGCGCAGCTGTGGACGCCCGCCATCAAGGACGACCCGGAGGCGTTCGTGCTGTTCGCGTTCCCGTGGGGGCAGAAGGACACGCCGCTGGAGCACTTCCACGGGCCGCGCAAGTGGCAGCGCAAGGTGCTGCGGGATCTCGCGGCGCACATTGCCAAAAACAAGACGGCCTCTGCGTATGAGGTCATGCGCATGGCGACCGCCTCCGGTCGTGGTATCGGTAAGTCTGCTTTGGTTTCTTGGCTAATTCTATGGATGTTATCAACTAGAATTGGTTCCACGACCATTGTGTCGGCTAACTCGGAAGCGCAGTTGCGGTCGGTCACCTGGGCCGAGGTGACTAAGTGGCTGGCGCTGCTGATCAACAGCCATTGGTTCGAGGTGTCAGCCACGCGCGTCATGCCGGCTAAGTGGCTCGCGGAGCTGGTGGAGCGAGACCTGAAGAAAGGTACGCGCTACTGGTCGGTGGAGGGGCGGCTCTGGAGCGAGGAGAACCCAGACGCGTACGCGGGCGTGCACAACCACGATGGCGTAATGGTGATCTTCGACGAGGCGTCGGGTATACCTGACCCGATCTGGTCGGTGACGGCGGGGTTCTTTACGGAGAACACGCCGAACCGCTTTTGGTGTGCGTTTAGCAACCCACGACGCAATGAGGGGTACTTCTATGAGTGCTTCAACGGCAAACGAGCCTTCTGGAAAACGCAAAACATCGACGCGCGGCAAGTCGAGGACACGGACAAAGCCGTCTACGAGCAGATCATCGCCGAGTACGGCGCCGACAGCACCCAAGCGCGAGTGGAGGTGTACGGAGAGTTTCCTTCGGACGGCGACGACCAGTTCATTAGTCCGCGAATTGTGGAGGAGGCTATGGGCCGGCCACGGTACAAGGACGAGAGCGCGCCACGCATTATCGGAGTCGATCCAGCGCGAGGCGGAGCTGACAGTACGGTCATCGTTGTTCGACAAGGACGAGATATTGTTGCGATTAAACGCTACCAAGGCGAAGACACGATGGAGACGGTCGGACGCGTCATCGACGCGATAGAAGAGTACCAACCGGCGCTCACGGTCATCGACGAGGGTGGGCTTGGCTACGGCGTACTTGACCGGCTGAAAGAGCAGCGGTATAAGGTTCGTGGGGTAAACTTTGGCTGGAAGTCGAAGAACCCGGCGATGTATCAGAACAAACGCTCCGAGATGTGGGGCGACATGCGTGAGTGGCTCAAAACGGCTGCTTTGCCGCAGGATCGGGCGCTCAAGTCCGACATCTGTGGCCCGCATCAAAAGTTCAACTCGGCCGGGGCGATCTTGCTAGAGAGCAAGAAGGATATGAAAGCTAGAGGGTTGGCCTCACCCGATGCGGCGGACGCACTCGCAGTGACGTTCGCGTATCCGGTCGCAGGACGGGAGTATCGGGAGAAGCCGCGCACGCTACGCATGTCGCAAGGCAACGCGGTGACAAACAGTTGGATGGGTGCCTAATGGCTAAGAAAGGCGTATCACTGTCGGTTGGACGAGGCGAGAAGCAACCCGTGTCGAAGGGCGCGGGGCTCACGGCCAAGGGCCGAGCCAAGTACAACCGCGAGACGGGCTCTAACCTCAAGGCGCCAGCGCCGAGTCCGAAGACGAAGGCGGACGCAGGACGTAAGAAATCGTTTTGCGCGCGCATGAAGGGCGTAGTGGCTAAGTCAAAAGGCCCTGCGGAGCGAGCAAAAGCATCACTTAGAAGGTGGAAGTGTGGCTAAACCAGGTCTTTACAGCAACATTCACGCTAAACGGGCTCGCATTGCGGCCGGTAGTGGTGAGAAGATGCGCAAACCCGGAAGTAAAGGCGCTCCGACGGCCAAAGCCTTCCGACAATCAGCCAAAACGGCTAAAAAGAGGAAGTAATCATGGCATACGGCCCTATGGGCGTCTCTCGACGCGCTACTATCGGCGACATGTTGGCTCAACCGTCTGGCGCACCGGCTAAACAGCCTCGGATGCCTATGCCGCGCAAGCGTGTGGCGCAGGACATTGTACGTACAACGGCGGATTTTCGTCCCTCACCCATGCCGATGCGCAACCGAGGGAGAATGGCCTAATGCCGTTAGTCAAGTCTGCAAGCAAATCGGCGTTCCGCAAGAACGTCAAGGCCGAAATGAAGGCCGGCAAGCCGCAAAAGCAAGCCGTGGCCATTGCGTATTCGGTCAAGCGAAAGGCGCAAGGTAAAAAGAGCAAGTAATGGCTAAAGATCCCACTGGAATCATCGGTGCAGGCTACGTAGCGAACTCGCCTACGTCGCGGGGCAATCGCAAGAAAGACCCTGCGGACGTTCTGGCGCAAGCGCGCGACCGGATGCAGATGGCCCTCTCGGCGTACAGCGACAGCCGTGAGGATGAGCTGGACGACCTGCGCTTCATGGCAGGCTCGCCCGACAACCAGTGGCAGTGGCCGCAGGACGTGCTGGCCACACGCGGATCGGTGCAGGGCCAGACGGTCAACGCGCGTCCGTGTCTGACCATCAACAAGCTGCCGCAGCATGTGCGGCAGGTCACGAACGATCAGCGACAGAACCGCCCGTCGGGCAAGGTCATCCCCGTTGATGACAAGGCGGACATTGAGGTCGCTGAGATTTTTGATGGCATCGTGCGGCACATTGAGTACATCTCAGACGCCGACGTAGCCTACGACACCGCGTGCGAGAACCAAGTCACCTACGGTGAGGGTTACTTGCGCGTTCTGACGGAATACTGCGACGAGGATACCTTTGAGCAGGACATCCGCATCGGTCGCGTGCGTAACAGCTTTAGCGTGTACATGGATCCTGCCATTCAGGATCCATGCGGCTCTGACGCCGAGTGGTGTTTCATCACCGAAGACATCCCTAAGAGCGACTACGAGCGGCTGTACCCGAACGCAGAGCCTATCTCGTCCATCATCCAGCGTGGCGTCGGTGACGCAGCGCTCAACAACTGGATCAACCGTGATACGGTGCGTATCGCGGAGTATTTTTACAAAGAACACTCCAGCGCTACGCTGAATCTGTACCCAGGCAACCAGACGGCCTTTGATGGCTCACCAGAAGCCAAGGAACTAGAGATGCTAGGCCTTCAGCCGGTGCGCACACGCGACGTAGATGTCGTGCGCATCAAGTGGATGAAGACCAACGGGTACGAGATTCTTGAAGAGCAAGAGTGGCCGGGCAAGTGGATCCCGGTCGTGCGCGTCGTCGGCAACGAGTTTGAAGTCGAAGGACGCATGTACATCTCTGGCCTTGTGCGTAACGCCAAGGACGCCCAGCGCATGTACAACTACTGGGTGTCGCAGGAAGCAGAGATGCTGGCCCTCGCGCCCAAGGCGCCGTTCATTGGATACGGCGGACAGTTTGAAGGCTATGAGACGCAGTGGAAGACCGCCAATACGACCAACTGGCCGTACCTTGAGGTCAACCCTGACGTGACTGACGGGCAGGGCGCAGTCCTGCCGCTACCGCAACGCGCACCACCGCCGCTCGCCCAGACGGGCTTGATACAGGCGAAGATGGGCGCGGCGGATGACATTAAAGGAACAACGGGTCAATATGACTCCAGCCTTGGCGCCACGTCTAACGAGCGCTCTGGCCGGGCCATCTTGGCGCGTGAGAAGCAAGGCGACACAGGCACATACCATTACGTTGACAACCTGGCTCGCGCCATTCGCTACGTCACGCGTCAGCTCGTTGACCTTATCCCGAAGATTTACGACACCCAGCGCATCGCGCGCATCATTGGTATTGACGGCGAGACTTCGACCGTTAAGATCAACCCGATGCAGCCCGAGCCGGTGCGTAAGCTGATGGACGAAACGGGCGTGGTGATCGAGAAGATCTACAACCCGTCAGTCGGTAAGTACGACGTTGCTGTAACTACAGGCCCGTCGTACATGACCAAGCGTCAGGAAGCGATGGACGCGATGAGCCAGATCCTGCAAGCCAACCCGAACCTGTGGGGCGTGGCGGGCGACCTGTTCGTTAAGAACATGGACTGGCCGGGTGCGCAGGAGATTGCCAAGCGTCTTCAGAAGATGATCGACCCCAAACTGCTCGCGGACGAGGAAGATCCGGCCTTGCAGGCGGCTAACCAGCAAATGGAAGCCATGTCGCAGGAAATGGGCATGATGCAGCAGATGCTTCAGGGCATCCAGCAGTCCATGGAAGCCCGCGAGGTGCAGGTCAAGGAGTTTGAGGCGCAGGTCAAGGCGTACCAAGCCGAAACCGACCGCATTAAGGCGGTTGAAAGCGGCTTGAACGAACAGCAAGTCCAAGATATAGTCATGGGCACAATCAGCGGCATGATGTCAAGTGGTGATTTGGTGCCGCCAGCGGAAGGTATGCGATGAAACCAGCCGATTTTGTAGGTCATCTGTTCCTAGCGCGGGATGTCGCCCACTCGGTGCATCTGAACACGCGCAGCTACGCCAAACACAAGGCGTTAGGGAAGTTTTACGACGAAATCGTAGACTTGGCGGACTCGTTTGCCGAGGCTTATCAGGGTAGACACGGCCTGATTGGCCCCATTTCGCTGCAATCGGCCAAGAAAAACGGCAATATCATTGAGTTTTTGCAGGACTCTTTGGCCGAAATTGAAAAGAATCGGTACAAGTTTTGCGACGAAAAAGAGTCGGCAATTCAGAACATTATTGACGAAATTGTGGCTCTTTACTTGAGCACTCTATATAAGCTCAGATTCCTTGCTTGAGGATAACTAATGGAACTTCTTAACCCTTTGGCTGATGCCCTGTTTCCGGGGCGTACGGTGGCCTACACGGACACTGCCGGCTCCACGGCGACTTGGCAGGCTGGCCCGCAAGGCGTGGTGGTGTGGGCGACGACCCCCTGCTACGTGGTGGTAGGCGAGGGCGTCACTGCGACGACCTCCAGCACCCCGATCCCGGCATACACGCCGATTCCGTTCATTGTGCCACAAGGCACTGGCGCGTCTTGGCGAGTAAGTGCAATCCGTGTTGCTGATAGCGGCTCGGTCTACGCAAAGCCCATTAACATCCGATGAGTTGGGGAGTCGCGCTGCGAAACGGCATAGCTATCGGCCTTGGGGCCGTGGCTACGCTGTTCTCCGGTACGCTAGATAGCGGCGCTTCTGTGGGCAATCTGCTCACCGAAACGGGCGACAACCTGACTCAAGAAGATGGCGGCATGTTGCTGCTGGAGTGATGAATGGCAATCGTTAAGATTTCAGACCTTCCGCTTGTAGACTCGCCGGTCGAAGGCACCGATCTGTTCGTTGTCGTTCAAGACAACGTGACAAAGAAGGCGTATGCGTCGGACATTCAGACCTACGTTGGGTTTGAGGAAGTCCAGACCGCGACTGCCGGTCAGACGGTCTTCAATCTGACGACGATGACCTACGCCGCTGGCGCAAACAACCTGCAAGTGTTTGTTGATGGCGTCAACCAGTACGAAGGCTCTTCGTACGTGGAGACCGACAACAATACCGTCACGTTCACGCAAGGCTTGCATGAAGGCGCGCTGGTTAAGTTCTCAACCGTCCAGACGCAGACTTCGCAGGTTGCCAGTGCTGGCGCTGTGACTTTCTTGCAGGCGGGTACAGGAGCTGTTCCGCGTAGCGTGCAGTCTAAAGAGCGCGACATTGTTAGCGTTAAGGACTTCGGCGCGACAGGCGATGGCGTGACGGATGACGCTGCGGCGATTCAAGCCGCAATTGATGCGGCATTTAGCGCTGGCGGCGGAACTATATACCTCCCAGAAGGTACTTACATTTGCTCATCCGCCGTTAGCCTTAAAAACAATGTTCAACTTTTTGGCGATGGCCCGAAAAGCAGCATATTGCAATTTGGATCGGCATCTGGAAACGGCATTGAAATTCCAGAAAATACAACAAAAAACTCAATCTCTAACTTAAAAGTTTTTTCTTCCGTTGCATCAACCGGAAACGGAATTTCGTATATAAGCATTGTTGAGCCTTGTCGAGAGCTTTCAGTTGATGAATACGAGATAGAGGGTTTTAAGGTCGGCATTAGGCTTGCTTACGGAATTAACTGTTTTATCGGGCATGGCAGATTGATTGGGCCGGGCAACACTGTTGCCGGAAGCGTTGGTATTTATGCTGGCAACAACACTGACAATGGAAATTACGGGCTCAGTATCGGCAAGTCATATATTGCTACGTACGAATATGGATATTTGGGCTACCGAGATCAAGGAACAGTATTTCAAAACACTATTTTTGAAGTAAATTATTACGCTACTAAATTTGACAGTACAACCAACGCCAGCACAATTACGATGCTGGCACCGTATTTTGAAGCAAATGAAACGTCTACCCCGCTTGTAGATGCTGCTAGTGCTAATGTGCACATTACGATAATTAACCCGTATGCATACAACACTGCACCCATTCAAAACTTTGAAACACGCGTAAGCGGCACGAATGTAACAGTTTTAATGTCGATTGGTGTTGATGGGTATGAAACCCCATCATTCTTAGCGCGAAAAGGCGCAGATGACCCAATCGCTAAAATGGAGTGTTACTCCACCAACACAGGAAATGCGGCGACTCTAAAGATGCTAAGGTCGCATCAAAACACGGCAGGAAAAACCGCAACTGTAGATACGGAAGCATTAGGGCAATGGCAAACGTATGGCGTCAACTCAAGCTCTAACGATGCAATCGCTACCGAAATTGTTTCTCGGCAAGTAGGATCGGCTGGTGCCACCTATGTTGGGGCTGAAATTGCATTAAGAACAGCTACGTCAACAGCGACTAGAACAGATGCGATAGTTGCAAAACAAGGATCAACAGGTGAAGCCTCGGTTCTTGTGCAAATAAATGAGAGCGGAGTGTTTAGCCTAAAACGCGTTAAACTCGGCGCACCGGATTCTGGCGGCGTCGGATACCGCGCGCTAGTAATAGATAATTAAGGAGATTTGAAATGGCTGACAAGAAGATTTCCCAGCTTACTGGCGCGACTACTCCGCTTGCCGGAACTGAAGTGCTACCCATTGTGCAAAGTGGCAGCACTGTAAAAGTGTCTGCTGCTGACGTAACTGCTGGACGTGCAGTTTCGGCGGCTAGTGTTGCAGTAACAGGCTCTACCATCCCTGCAAACGGCGTATATCTTCCGGCTGCAAACACTGTTGCGGTTAGCACAAACAGTACGAAAAAATTTGAAGTTAACAGCGCAGGAAACGCAGGGTTAGGCGTAGCCCCTAGCGCATGGTCAAGTGCTTTCGGCCCTGTATTGCAGTTTGCCTCAGCAGGCTCAACTGGCGGCGGCGCTCTGACCGGAAGCAGCGGCGATAACTTCCGTATTTTCGCTAATACATACTACGATGGTGCGTATAAGCGCACTGTTTCTGGCTATGCAACGCAGTACGAGCATGCGTCGGGCGATCATGCTTGGTATACGGCAGGAACGGGCGCGGCAGATTCAACTATTACCTGGGGCGCTGCAAAGCTAACGCTGTCAAATGGTGGCGATCTTACCGTCGGTAACGGCAACCTCGTCGTCGGCACCGCCGCCAAAGGCATCGACTTCTCCGCTAACACCCACGCGGCGGGAATGACGAGCGAGCTGCTCAACTGGTACGAAGAGGGTACTTGGACGCCTACGATGACAAGCGCGTCTGGCACCACTACAGTTAACACTTCTAGCGGACTGTACACTCGTATAGGCCGATCTGTTTTTGTTGAGTGGTACGTAGATTACACAACAGACGCATCTGTAAGCGCATCTAACTTTACTTTTGGTGGGTTGCCTTTTACATCAAACGCAAATCAAACTGCGCGGGGGTTTGTGGCGTTTAGCAGTGTTAGCGGAAACGACTACAATGATGGCGTAATTTATGTTTCGTTAAACGCTACTACCGCGTTGTGGACTTCCAGATCGGTAGACCAAAGTAGCAGAACAAACGCACAACTGTATTTTTCAGCCTCCTATTTTGTGTAGAAAATAAAATGTCGCTTACAAAAGCCACTTTTTCGATGATTAAAGGCGCAGTCTTTAATGTGCGAGACTATGGCGCAACAGGAGACGGCGTTACTGACGATACCGCAGCGTTTGTTGCCTGTATTGCCGCAATGACGCGCGGTCAAACAATGTATTTGCCAAAAGGTGCGTACGTTGTTACTAGTACGCTAACTGTTGACAAAAGCATCAACATAGTAGGCGAAAGCAAGTTTGATTCAATTATCTATGGAAGCGGTTTTACGACTGATGAAACAGTTATAGATTTTACGGGCACGACCGGCGCAAGAATTCAAGACCTTCGGATGGAAAACATTTCTATCTGGTCTGATAATAACCTTGCTCGCGGCCTGACTCTGACATGGGTAAATAAATCCAGTTTTTCAAACTTGTACTTCTACAACCTTTACCGGGGGGTAGTAGGCGACAACGCTTGGGGAAACAACTGGAAAAATGTTTCCGCGTTCAGTATCACCACCGAATTGTTCAATTACGGCGTTGAGTGTAACAATAACCATTTTGACCGCGTTGAGTTTCGCGGCGCAACGGGCATAAAAATTACCGGAAACACTGCCGGCATCAAATTTACCGCTTGTGATTTTGAGGGTATTACAGACACAAACGGCGCCGGTTGCTATTTAGCACCAGTCACTACAAAAACAATTAGTGGCGTAGTTTTTGATGGGTGCTACTTTGAAAACATTAAAGGCGCCGCCATATATTGTGACGGCGTTGACGCAAACTCCGTTGTCGGGCTCGTTGTTCAAGGATGCTACTTTTTTGGTGGCCGCACGTTAATTTTTGGCACGCCTGGAACTGCCGTGCAGGCACTGGTGCTATTAAACACGACCGGCTTTAGAGTTGTCGGCAATACGTTTTTAGATTGGCAAGATCAAGCTATTTTTAGAGGTGCAACTGAATTTAATGGCGCAGTTGAAAATAATATTCTTTCAATTACCCCGGCGTTAACAAACACTAGTAACTTAATGTCGGCGTCAGTCGCCGTATGCAACAACACTTTTGGGCGAAAAGAACAATACGCATTGTCAATACCTGTTTCTGGAGCGTACACACGAGGCGATTTTGTTTGGAATTTGCTGCCGTCGTTAGACGCAAACAATATGGCAGTTTTAGGGTGGGCAAGACTTACGACGGGTAGTAGCCATGTTGTCGGAACAGATTGGGCTGTAGCGTATGTGTCAAATGTTAGCCCAGCAACTTGACTCTTTTGCGCAACAGCGTAAAATTTAACCGTACTGGTGCGGTTCACCAGGGATTCGTAAGGATCAAACATGTCTGAGAATGAAGTTGTAGCGGAACAAGTACCCGCGCCGGAACCGGAAGCGACGGCCGCACCGGAACCCGAAGTTGTTGCCCAAGAGGCACAGCAGCCGGAAGAAAAGCCAGCCAAGACGTTCACCCAAGAGGAACTGGACGCGATGGTCGGCAAACGACTTGCACGGGAACGTCGCAAGTGGGAACGTGAGCAAGCTGTGAAGGCTCCGCAGGCCGCTAAGGCCGACGAGTCTGCGCCGTTGCCCCCGAAGGACGAGGATCCTGAAGCGTACGCAGAGGCTTTGGCTGAGCGTAAGGCGGCAGAACTCCTAGCCCGTCGAGAGGCCGAACGGCAGCAGTTAGAGCTCCTAGAGGCGTATCACGAGAAGGAAGAAGTGGCGCGTGAGAAGTACGATGACTTTGAACAAGTCGCGTACAACCCGGCGCTACGGATTACGAACGTGATGGCTGAGACGATTCAGGCTTCGGACGTTGGCCCCGAGTTGGCTTACTACCTCGGATCCAACCCTAAAGAAGCTGAACGTATTGCCCGCTTGAGCCCCTACCTGCAAGCCAAGGAGATCGGTAAGATTGAAGTCAAGTTGACTGACAATCCGCCGGTCAAAAAGACAACTAGTGCGCCTCCGCCGATTAAGCCTGTGACGGCCAAAACCGTCGGCGCGCCGGTAAGAGACACGACCGACCCACGCTCCATCAAGGAAATGAGCACGTCGGAGTGGATCGAAGCCGAGCGCCTGAGACAGATTAAGCAGTGGGAAGCGCGTCACCGCTAACTTCTTTGGAGATATATTGTGGCTAATACACTTCTTACTATTGACATGATCACGCGGAAAGCTCTGGAAATCCTGGAGAACAACCTCGTGATCACCCGCAACGTCAACCGTCAGTACGACGACAGCTTCGCTGTTGAAGGTGCCAAGATCGGTTCGACCCTCCGCATCCGTCTGCCGGATCGTGCCCTTGTGACCGACGGCGCCGCTTTGCAGGTGCAGGACGACAACGAGCAGTTCACCACGCTCACGGTCGCCTCGCAGAAGCACATCGGCATCAACTTCACCAGCGCCGAAATGGCCCTCCAGTTGGACGACTTCGCTGAGCGCGTGCTCAAGCCGCGTATCAGCCAGCTCGCCTCCAGCATCGACGCCGACGTTGCCAACAGCTTCAAGAGCGTCTATCAGTCGGTTGGTTCGCCGGGCACCACGCCGGGCACCTCGTTGGTTCTGTTGCAGGCGCAGCAGAAGCTCAACGAAGCCGCCGCTGTCATGTCGCCGCGCTACGCGACCGTCAACCCGGCCGCTAACGCTGCGCTCGTGGAAGGCATGAAGGGTCTCTTCAACCCGACCGACACGATCAGCCGTCAGTTCAAGAACGGCTTGATGGGTGTTGGCGTGTTGGGCTACGAAGAGATCAACATGTCGCAGTCGATCAAGCAGCACACCAACGGCTCGGCCTCACGTTCGGACACCCCGATTGTGAAGACGACGCTGACCAACGGTGCGAACAAGCTGACGCTCGACAACGTGACCGACGGCTTGACGCTCGTCCCTGGCGACGTGTTCACCATTGCTGGCGTGTACGCGGTCAACCCGCAGACCCGCGAGTCCACTGGTTCGTTGCAGCAGTTCGTCGTGCAGAACACCGTGACCTCGGCTTCGACCGAGTTCGTGGATGTCGAGTTCGCGCCTGCCGTGTACGGCCCGACGCACGCTCTCGCCACGGTCAGCAAGCTGCCGGCCGCGAGCGATGTCGTGACCTACTTGGGTGCCGCTTCTGGTCAGTACGCCCAGAACCTCGTGTACCACAAGGATGCGATCACGTTTGCCACGGCTGACCTCCTGCTCCCGCAGGGCGTTGACATGGCGTCGCGTCAGGTTCACAACGGTATCTCCATGCGCGTTGTCCGTCAGTACGACATCAACAACGACCGTATGCCTTGCCGTATCGACGTGCTGTATGGCTACTCGGTGATCCGTCCGCAGATGGCTTGCCGCATCTGGGGCTAATGTTTAATCTTATTTCACGGAGTAACTAAAAATGGCACTTCCTAACGGTACTAGTGGTTATCAGGTTGGCGCTGGCAATGTCGGCGAGCCGATCATGTTCGCGCAGGGCGCCCCCACGGCGCTGACTGCCGGCGCGACGGCTACCCCGGCTCAGTTGGCTGGCGGTCTCTTTACGTTCAACGGTACGGCGGGCAACCTTGTCCTCCCGACCGTTGCTTTGTGGGAAGCCGCTTACTCGTCCACGGCGAAAGTCGATGCGGCATTTGATTTCTTCGTCATCAACATTGATGCGTCGGGATCGGATGCGATCACGGTTGCTGTCGGCACGGGTTGGACGCTGGTTGGCGCGGGCGCGGTTGCGGCTGCTACGTCAGGCCACTTCCGTTGCCGTAAGACCGGCGACGGTGCGTGGACTGTCTACCGCATCTCGTAATAGCAAACGCCCCCTACGGTTTCGGCCGTAGGGGGCACTGCCTAGAGGACTAGTTTCATGCCTAATACCAAGCCGATTGGTGTGGCGTACGCAGACCAGCTTTTGGACGGAGCTCGCTTCGTTCCTGAGGTGGCTGCCAACACGGCCGCACTGACTGACATTACTTTTACGGCGCCGAGCCCGGCTGATTTCGCAATCCAAGACTTGACGCAGACGACCCCGTTTGGCTTCGTTACGAAGAACGAAGGCAACACGGTGCTGTCGGTTATCAAGAACCTTCAAGATCGCGTGTCGGAGTTGGAAGCCGCGATGCAGACCTACGGGATGCTTCCGTAACATGCACTACTATCTTCGCCATCCGGTTCACGGCACAAAGGTGGCCATTTCTGATTTAGAAGTGGTTACGGATTACGAGAACGGCTGGGAAGAGTTTGACCCCACGGAACCGGCGGTGCAGGACGAAGAACCTGCATCGCCGGAACCTGTTGAGGCCGGTAACGAGTTAAGGGTACGGCGTAAGAGGAAACAATAAGCCATGGCAACCGCAGGCGATCAGATTAACGGGGCTTTGCGTCTGCTCGGTATCCTGGCTGAAGGCGAAACGCCTTCGGCTTCGATGGCGCAGGACGCCTTATCGGCGTTCGATCAGATGGTGGATAGCTGGAACACAGAGCGTCTCGCCGTGTTCTGCACCCAAGACCAAACCTATTTTTGGCCTGCCGGCGAGCGCATCCGCACCCTTGGCCCCACGGGCGATTTTGTTTACGTCATCGGCACCCAAAGCGAAGTGCCGATCATCACGCAGGACGACGACTACTTGTCGCTAGAGGACGGCAATCCCGTCCCCGCGCAGCAGCGCCCGATCCTGCTTGACGACTCCACTTTCTTCCGCGACCCGTCAACGAACGTGTCGTACGGCATTAAGTTCATCAACCAGTTGCAGTACAACAACATTGCGGTCAAAACGGTCACTAGCACCTACCCGCAAGTGATGTTTGTCAACAACACGTTCCCCGACATTTCCATGTCGGTATATCCGGTGCCAAGCCGCACGTTGGAGTTCCACTTCATCTCGGTGCAACGGCTGTTAGATCCGGCGACGTTAGAGACGGAAATCCTGATGCCGCCCGGCTACCTGCGGGCGTTCCGTTACAACTTGGCGCTGGAGTTGGCGCCAGAGTTTGGCGTGGAACCTGCGGCCGATGTGCGCCGCGTGGCGATGTACAGCAAGCGTAATCTCAAGCGCATCAACAACCCGCGCGATGTGATGGCGATGCCGTACAGCGTGATTGCCCGTCGCAATCGGTACAACATCTACGCCGGTAACTACTAATGAAGTCGCCGATTCTCGGGTCGTCTTACGTTGTTCGCAGCGTAAACGCGGCCGACAATCGGATGGTCAACTTGTACCCGGAGGTCATTCCCGAGGGTGGCAAGGAGCCTGCCTACCTGCAACGCTGCCCC
>Ga0208784_1000111_pt1 | contig 38511 bp, 48 predicted proteins | sample DEB19_08_DNA_FD_184531 | JGI IMG/M metagenome (GOLD analysis project Ga0208784, IMG submission 184531) | Aqueous microbial communities from the Delaware River and Bay under freshwater to marine salinity gradient to study organic matter... | ecosystem: Environmental > Aquatic > Marine > Coastal ... | reverse complement strand
TACGCTCCGTATCGTAAGCGCCCTACCATGCATGAACCGTGCCAAATGCGCAGAATCGACGCTACGGGACAGGGTGCTACCCTAGGACGTCCCCTACCCCAAAACGCGCCACAGGGCTTCTCCGTGCGTTCTAGACCCTGTGGATAAGTCGATTTTTCTGTGGATAACCTGTGGAAACATACGGTACCGTATGGTGGCATCAGACTTGCATACGTCTCGGAATTGAAACGGGCAGATAGCACTAAAAATATTCCTAGTATGCCGCATGGTAATTGCGGCTGGCGAGGGTGTGCGTCAAAAAATTGACACACTGTACTCTAGCAAGGTTCGTGCTAAGACAGAATGGCACGGAAAGTGCTTGTTATGCAGGGATTGTGCCATCGGGGGTAAATGCCCCTAGTAGGGTATGGTATTCGCACCCTTGCTTTACCTTCACGTCAACTTCCCCTGATTTTTGTGGCGTTGCAACATAATTGCTGCGGTGCAGCGTGCCGCACTGCGTGCCTGTTTCGTTGTGCACTGCAACATATTGCACTGCGATAGCGCACTGCAACAAATCATGGTGCGATGCAGCATTGTGCGGTGCAGCAGGGGGTAGTCCCCCCATTGCCCCTCGGCCTCATAGGCCCACCCTCACCCCCACAACGGGGGAAAAATATTGACCCCTTCATAGGAGAATAAAAATTACATACTAATATTAAATACACGTTCTCCTAAAGAGAACGTATTTATATATTAATATTATATATTACTATCTAGTACCCTTTGTTCAGTTCCCAACCCTTGAGGGGTTGGAAAATATCTTGACTTTTATTTTTATTACTGGTATAATTACTACATGGAAATAAAGACTTTACCTACCATTACCAGCTACTCCCCGAAGAAGAAGCCCCCTCGTGTTGGGCGGAAGCCGGGGTCTAAGAACAAATTAAGTCTTCTCCGAGAAGCTGTTCTTAACAAGCAAGAAGAAGTAATTCTTACAGAGCTACCTAAGATTGTTGCAGTTGTGTGTCGCAAAGCTCAGGAGGGCGACCTATCAGCAGCGAAACTAATTCTGGAAAGAATCATCCCAGTAAGAAAACAAACAGGTGATGAAGCTAGCGCAGACAAGAAACCAACAATTAACATCGTGATTGAAGGTTCCTCACAAATGCACAGCATAAAGATTGAACAACCTGTACTTGACGCAACCTATGAAGAAATCGAGGAGGATGAATAAAATGAAAGAAAAAATGAAAAGCGGTTCCAGCATGAAGTCTTGCCAGTGTGGTGACGAACAGAACGAAGCAGATTCACTAGCCCTACATAACAGCTCAGGTGTTCTTTACATCGCTGCTCCCGCTGTAGGCGGGCAGCTAAACGTAACACACCCTGACAAGGTTGGTATGATGAGTGGCAAGAGCCACTAAATGGAGTTAAAGTTCTCCCTTCATCCCTCGCAGATGGATGTTTTTACATCCGACAAACGATTTAAGATTGTTTCAGCAGGACGACGGGGAGGAAAAACCTATCTTTCAGCAGTCACCCTTCTTATCGAAGGGTTAAAAGACACTAACGAAAGAGGTTACAAACTAGGTTCTGACCGTGTTGTGTACTACGTTGCACCAACTTTTAACCAAGCCAAGGACATTCTCTGGAAGCTGATTAAAAATTTGGGAAAAGACGTAATTGAAAGCACTCTTGAAAACACAGGAGTGATTAAATTAGTCAACGGACGAGAGATTCACCTAAAGGGTAGCGACCGTCCAGACACATTACGCGGTGTAGGTCTTAGTTATGTAGTGATGGATGAGTATGCGTCCATGAAAGCAGAGGTCTGGGAGGAAATTATCCGACCAACCTTAGCTGACGTAGAAGGTGGAGCACTGTTTATCGGCACTCCACAAGGTAAAAACCACTTCTTCAAGCTCTTTCAAGACGCACATAAAGACCACAACAAGACGGAATGGCTAGCTTACTCCTTCAAGAGTGTAGATAACCCGTTCTTGAACAAAGAAGAAATCAAACGCGCCAAGCGCGACATGAGTTCAGCTAAGTTCAAGCAAGAGTTTGAAGCATCTTTTGCAGTTAGTGGAGGAAGCACCCTTAATCCAGAGCTAATCGTTCTGGAAAAGGAGCCAGAAGACGGCGACTACTACATTGCAGTAGACCCCGCCGGCTTTGAAGCCGCCGATCTCAAAAATATTACCAGTAAATATTCCAGTCTTGACGAAACAGCGATTGCAATCGTCAAAGTTGGTACTTTTGGGTGGTGGGTACAGGACATTGTTCACGGCAGATGGGATGTACGGGAAACATCAGTACGAATCCTCCGAGCTGCTCAGCAATTCCGACCTAAAGCCATCGGAATCGAGAAGGGAAGTCTAAAGAACGCTCTGATGCCTTACATGAAAGACCAGATGTTACGGATTAACACCTTTCCTAACATGCTTGAAGTCTCTCACGGAGGTAAAAAGAAGGTAGACCGTATCGTATGGTCATTACAAGGGCGACTAGAACACGGACGCCTTACCTTTAACGACCGTCCTTACCTAGAACACCTTCGTGACCAGATGGCAGACTTCCCTAACCCACTTGCTCACGACGACTTACTCGACGCCCTAGCATACATCGACCAGTTAGCCACTGTAGTCTATAACGAAGATGTAATTTTCGATAGCGACTACGCAGAACCACTAGATAAAGTAGCAGGATACTAAACACTATGCCATTGAAAAAAGGTTCTAGTAAGAAAGTCATTTCTGAAAACATCAAGAAAGAAATGAAATCCGGTATGCCTCAGAAGCAAGCTATTGCAGTAGCACTCAGCTCTGCTGGTAAGTCAAAGAAGAAGAAAGGCAAGTACTAAGCGTGGCTATTGAAAACGAAAGTACCCTTGCTTCATGGATTATGGAGAAGGTAGACGCTTGGGAGGAGTGGCGAGATAGCAACTACTCCGAGCGTTGGGATGAGTACTATCGTCTATGGCGTGGCATCTGGACTGATGCCGATAAATCTCGCAACGGCGAGCGTTCACGCATTATCTGTCCCGAACTCTCTCAGACAGTAGAGACTATGGTAGCAGAACTAGAAGACGCTACCTTTATCCGGGAACGCTGGGTAGATGTTGCAGATGACGTAGGCGACGAAGACCCACAGGATGTATCGGATGCAATCGACCTTCTCTTACAGGAGTTTGAGAGTAATGGTGTACCGCAAGCTATCAGTGAAAGCTACTTTAATGGCGCTCTATATGGCACAGGTATTGCTATGGTCGCGGTGGATAAGATTAAAATACCAACCGTTTCCAAAGAACCTATTCCTTCAGTAACCTTTAAGGAAAAGTTTGTAGTTAAAGTTCTTCCAATCTCACCACGCAACTTTGTTATTGACCCCAGTGCAAAGAGTGTAGAAGAAGCCTTAGGCTGTGCCCGTGTTCTAAAGATTCCTCTTACCCATGTACAGAAAAAGATTAATGACGGTATCTACCGTAGCATTCCTCTTTCTCCTTACGATAACAATGTAGAAGACCTGTCTGCTCTAGGAGAATACGACGCACTAAGTCATAAGTCAGAAGCAGTTAAGATTGTAGAGTGGCACGGATTAGTACCAAAGAATTTACTTTCTAGTAAAGAAAATCTATTTGACAAGCTAGAAAAGATTGACACGCTTGATACAGAAATTGAGGCAATTGATGAGGGAGGTAGTGCAGTAGCTGACACTACCCTAGTAGAAGCAATCGTTACTATTGTTAATGATGCGTTTGTAGCTCGCGCTGTAGAGAACCCATTCCTAATGGGTGACCGTTCTATCGTAGCGTATCAGCACGACACCGTTCCTAATCGCTTCTGGGGGCGTGGTGTGGCTGAGAAAGGGTACAATCCTCAGAAAGCTCTAGACGCAGAAATCCGCGCTCGTATCGACGCTCTTGGTCTATCTACCCATCCCATGATGGCTATTGATGCTACCAAGATTCCACGAGGCGAGACGTTCGCCGTTCGTCCCGGTCGTAATATTCTTACTAACGGAAGCCCAGCAGAAGCGTTGCTTCCACTTAAATTCCCACCACCCGACCCACACACATTTCAGCAAACACAAGAACTGCGGGAAATGATTCAGCGTGGAACCGGAGGATACGAGTTGCCAGCTAACGTAGAGGGTAACCGTATGGCTGCTACCAGCATGAGCATGGTAGTAGGCTCAATGATTAAACGTAGCCGACGCACGCTAGCTAATATCGAGCGTGAGTTCTTAAAGCCATTAGTAGAAAAGGCTCTATGGCGATATATGCAGTTTAATCCAGAACTGTTTCCGATGAGAGATTACAAGTTTCGAGTCAAGGCTACGATGGGTATTATGGCACGAGAGTTTGAACAAGGTCAGTTAGTAAGCCTACTAAGCACCGTTCCCGGTGACTCTCCGGCATTCTGGATGCTACTTCGTGGAATCTATTCAAACTCTAACATTGATGGTCGAGAGTTCATGGTTCAGTATGCAGACCAGATGCTACAGAATGCACTCAATCCTCCACCACCTCAGCCACAGCCACCTGATGCTAAGACTCAGGTAGAGATGGAACGGCTCAACTTTGAAAAGAATAAGTGGCTAGACCAGCGTGACCTAGAGACTCGTAAGCTCCAGCAACTAGACGAAGGTATCAAGGCAGAAGCCCGTCGAGACATTGGCGAAGGCAAGATGCAGTCTGCTACAGCAGAACTTCAGATGGTTAAGGCAGAGACAGAGAAACTTCGTTCTCAAGCCGAAACAGTCAAGATGATTGCCGAAGCACAGAAGATGACAGTAGAAGCAAAACTATCTGCACTCAAGGTGCAAGTAGAGATGATTACTGCTGCATTGAATCGAGTAGAAGCAATTAAAGTTCCTAGTATGGAAACTGTTAACGCTGAAGACAAGGCTTCTTCAGATGACATGGAAGAAGACGCTACCGAAGAAGAAACTAAGGGAGATAAAGAAGAATGATTCCAGTCTCCTTTCCATCAGAAATTGTTAATCAATTGCGGAGTTGTGTTGTCTACCGGGTAACTCCCGGTGCAACTGACATTCGTTGGAAAGACTACATCCCAGTAAAGACTGTTCTATCTAGTACTTCTAATATTAATACTAGTGATATTGGTGGTGCTCAAGCTGTAAAAGTAATTACTTCTACCACTGGTCTATCTGCTTGGAAAGATTACATCCCTGTAGCAGAAGTAACAGGAAGTCTTGCGGATGCTTGGGAAACTTCAAACACAGGATACATTCCTGTGTATGACACTAGTGCAACTATTAACCTTAGTTTTGAAGATAAGTCTTTGTCTTCTGTTATTACCTTTACACGAGCTTCTGTAGCTACTCGCGTTAACGCTAACGGAGACATTGAAGAAGTAGCTTCTAATGTTCCTCGACTAACCTTTAATCCAGTTACCAAAGAATGCTTAGGTCTTTTGATCGAAGGTAGTTCAACTAACTATGTTCCTAATAGCACTGCTACAGGAGCTGCTGTACCAAGCACACTTCCTACAGGTTGGGCAGACTCTGGTGGTACAGTAGGTATTAACTATCAAGTTGTATCAGTAGGTACGGAATCTGGTATTCCTTATATTGACTATCGTATCTCTGGTACCTGCACTACAGCAGGATTTAAATACATTGGGTTTGTTTCTGGTTTTGCTTTAGTTGATAACACTCGACTAAGCCAATCAATCTACGCTAAGGCCGTTGCTGGTTCTCTTACTAATATTAATTCAATTAGAATTGGTACTAATGCAAACGTAAGTGGTGTGTACGCTGCTGCGTATCCATTAATCTTTAGTCCTTCAGCAATCCTTCCGTTAATCTCTCAACGATACTCTCAAGATTTTCTAGTTACTGGAACACCTACTGTAACAGACGGTTTCTTTTATCTAGCTTTTGATTGTGCTCTAGGAGAAATTGATTACACAGTTCGTATTGGGTATCCACAAGTAGAAGCCTCTGCGGGAGGAATAACTACCTCAGTTATTCGTACTTCTTCTGGTGCACGCACTCGTTCAGTAGACTTTGCTAAGATTGATGGAACTAACTTTTCTAGTTGGTTCAGTGCTACAGAAGGTACATTTGTAGTTTCGTTTTATAAAGCAAGTACACAACCTTTAGAAAACGCTCGTCTGATTTCTTTATCAAATACTACAGCAGCAGAAATTATGCTGCTTACTATTTTAGTAGGTACTCCTACTGTTAGATACACTGTTATAGATAACTCAGTGTCTCAGTTTGCTATTGACGTAGGTTCTTTCAATACTGGCGCTACTAATAAAGTATCTTTTAGATATCAAGTAGATAACTTTGCTTCTAGTCTAAATTCTATTACCTCTGTAACTGGAACTATTCCAGACACTATACCGACAGTTACCGAATTAAGTATTGGTAGTCAATCTTCATTACTTGCCTTTAATGGAATCATTAAGAATATAACCTACTACCCAGCAGCATTATCTAATTCTCTACTACAAAGTTTGAGTTCTTAATATGCCTAAATCTCCTGCATGGACTCGTAAAGAAGGTAAAGACCCTAAGGGTGGATTAAACGCAAAAGGACGGGCTTCATACAATAAGTCAACTGGAGGTAACCTCAAGCCTCCTGCACCTAATCCAAAGAACAAAGAAGAAAAGGGACGCCGAGCTTCTTTCTGTGCTCGCATGGAAGGAATGAAAAAGAAACTTACTTCTAGCAAGACAGCTAGAGATCCTAACAGTCGTATCAACAAAAGCCTTCGGGCTTGGAACTGCTAATGGATAACGTAATAGACTTCAAAAGAAAACCTCCATCAAACGATGAGGAAATCTATATGTGCCCTTGTGGCACTGCTATGTGGAGGCTTTATATCTCTGGTCTTGTAGAGTGCATTAACTGCACAGGTCGTCCAGAGAATCTTATTGTATCTTTGAAACTAGAGGTTACTGATGAATGACCCTAAGTACTTTGAAAAATACTACGACCTTTTCTTACATCCCGGTTGGATTCAGTTCATGAAGGAAGTAAAGGAAAGTGCTGAAAGTATTAACTTAGCAGAAAGTAAGAACTGGGAAATGTTCCTAGTAATGAAAACAAAGAAAGATTGTTTTAGTTACATTCTAGAAGTGGAGAACCTAGTTAAGGCAGTCCACGAAAATCAAACCGCTCAAGCAAATGATTCTCTATAAGTACCAGTGCGACATTCACGGGTACTTTGATGCTCTGAACACAATAGAAAAGCGAGAGACTTATTCTTGCCCTATCTGTGCAGCAGAGTCCAAGAAAGTGCTGTGTGCTTCCGCTATCAAGTTAGAAGGTTTCTCAGGACACTTTCCAACAGCAGCTGATAAGTGGACACGCTATCACGAGACAGAAGGTAAACGGGAATAATCCCGCCCTTCACAAATAACCACAATCCCCTAAAGGGACGGTAAAGGAAATAATATGACGGCAGAAAGATTAGTTGAACTTGGCCCCGACAGTGAAGTGTCTTCTAACGTAGACAGTATCTTTGCAGAACTACAATCTACAGAAACACAGCAGCAAGTAGAAGTTCCTCAGATTCCTGAGAAGTTTCGTAACAAGTCTCTAGAAGATGTTGTAAAGAGTTACAGCGAACTAGAGACACAGTTCGGCAAACAAGGGCAGGAGTTAGGAGAACTACGAAAACTAACTGACGAGATTATCAAGAAGCAGCTTCTTTCGGGAACCTCCGAGGATAATTCCCAACGTCAGCAAGTAAGAGAAATTGACCTATCAAGTGAACCAGAGCGAGCTGTAGACGCAATTCTACAGAAGAAACTTTCTCCTATTATGGAAGAAGTTAATGAGTTCCGTAAAGAAAAGATGACTAACAAACTAAAGGAAAAGCATCCTGACTTTGTGGATATTATTAAAGATACTTCATTCCAAACATGGGTTAAAGAATCTCCTCTGCGTCTAGAGTTGTACGGTAAGGCGGATAAGAACTTAGACATTGAAGCAGCCAATGAGCTATTCACATTTTGGAAAGCTCTACGAGGAACTTCAACAGCCGCAGTAGATACTAGTGGTCGTGACGCAGCTTTCTCACAAGCTGCTGTGGAAACAGGCACTGTTTCTGACAATGTCCCTAAGAAAATCTATCGGCGTGCAGACATTATGCACCTAATGCAAACTAACCGTAATCGTTACAATCAGCTAGAACCAGAGATTCGTAAGGCTTATATGGAAGGTCGTGTACGATAAATCCTTTATTAATAACTTTTTAGGAGATTGCAAATATGGCAACTAGTAACTATCCTACCGTTACCGGCGGTACTGGCTTAACTCAGGCCGGTGGTGGTACCACTTCAGCACCACGCGGTGACTTTATCCCACAGCTATGGAGCGATGAGATTATTGCTACATACAAGGCTAACCTTGTTGTAGCTAACCTAGTCTCTCGTATGAACCACAACGGCAAGAAAGGTGACGCAGTTACCATTCCTGCTCCAGTTCGTGGTCAGGCATATGCTAAGGCCGCTCTAACTGGTGTTACTCTACAGAACAACAGTGAGTCAAGCACCACAATCGTTATCAACAAGCACTACGAATACTCTCGTCTTATCGAAGATATCGTAGGCGTACAGGCTCTACCAAGTCTTCGTACATTCTATGTTGATGACGCTGGTTATGCTCTTGCTCGTCAGATTGACCAAGACCTATTACTACTCATCCCAACACTTAATGCAGGTACTGTAGATACTACTACAACCTTCACTTCAAGTGTTCTAGGTGTAATCGGTGGTGACGGTTCTACCGCATTTGACGGTAACGCTAATACCAATACTGGTAACGCTTCTGCTCTTACCGATGCCGGTATTCGTCGTATGATTCAGACTCTTGATGACAACGATGTTCCACTATCAGAGCGGGTTCTAATCATTCCTCCAGTGGAAAAGAAGAATCTTCTTGGTATTGCTCGCTTTACCGAACAGGCATTCGTTGGTGAAGTCTCTGGTGACAACTCCGTTCGTAACGGTCTAATTGGTAACGTCTATGGTGTTCCTGTATACGTCTCAACCAACTGCCCATTCGTACACGTTGACTCAGGTGACGGTGAAGAATATGTAACCTTCTCCTCAGCCAACCCATCAGGTACTGATGCTTATGGTAACGCTGTAACCTTTGCTGGCTCCGGTTCAAAGAACCGTGTCGGTGGTCTACTACATCGTTCTGCTCTTGTTCTAATCGAACAGATGGGCGTTCGTGTACAGACTCAGTACAAGCAGGAGTACCTAGCTGACCTAATGACCGCAGATACCCTCTACGGTGTTGGTGAGCTTCGTGACTACGCTGGTGTATCCTTCGTGGTTCCTGCTGTCTAAGGTAGATAGCTAACTTAAAGGGGGAAGGAGTTTTCTTTCCCCCTTTTACTTTACTAAGGAGAAATTAATATGGCTTTTACTACCGCAGGTACCGTAACTCGTGTACAAGACCGTCGCCAGTTTCAGGGTCTATTCAGTGAAATGTGGACAGTCACTATTGCTGGTGCTGACCCAGCATCTATTGCTGCTGGCGCAGAAGATGTTCAGACATATACTGTTCCCGGCCTAGCTCTTGGTGACATTGTTTTAGGTGCGTCATTTAATCGTGACCTTACCATTGACGCTGATATGCTTTGGTATGTTAGTGCTGCTAATACTCTAAGTGTTCGTATCAATAACCATAATGCAGCAGCTGCTCTAGATTTTGCAGCTGGTAACTTTAAGGTTCTAGTTGGTCGTCCAGCTTGGTAAATATCTTACTAATAAATTTAGTGAGGTACTAACTACTAAGGAGTCTAAGCAATGGCAATTACTTTCTTACAAGCCGTAAATCGGACTCTTGTAAAACTTCGTGAGAGTGAAGTCAATACTCTTGCCTCATCTTCTAATTACACGAAGTTAATCGCAGCGTTCGTTAACGAAGCTAAGGAAGAAGTGGAGACTGCTTGGCCTTGGACTTCGCTAAGAACTGTAGTAAGCATTACATCTGTGAATGGGCAAGACACCTACTCTATTACAGGTGCAGGGGAGGAGTTCGTTCTTGAAAGTGTATGGGATGTTACTCATGCCTCTCAGGTAATTGGCCCCTCCCCTAATTATTTTGTAGACCAGCAGATTATTATTACTAATCTACAAAACCCCGGACTATCTATCTACTGCGATATCTTAGGTATGGATAGCAGTGGAGATCCACAGATTCGATTCACCCCAACACCTAATGAAAGTGGCTGGGGTTTTCGTGTTTATGGACGAAAGAAACAACCATACCTAAATACATCGTCAGATGATAACACCCTAATCAAACTTCCTTGGAAGCCTGTTGTATATGGAGCCTATCTAAAGGCTCTATCGGAGCGTGGAGAAGATGGTGGTGTCAACTACGACGAAGCATCTAAGCAGTACTCAGATGCACTAGCTACCGCTATTGGAATTGATTCTCGGAATAACCAGATTAACACAGATTGGTACCAAGAATAATGGCTGTTCCATTACTTCCAATTACGATTAACTCTCCCGGTCTAAAGGGATTAAACACTCAGTTGTCTAGTACTTTACTAGATGCTGGATGGGCTACCGAGTTAACCAACGCTGTATTTGATTCTTCTGGGAGAATCGCTTCTCGTAAGGGATACAGTGTTCTTACTAACACAGGTAGTCCCGGTGCTTACGATATCAAGCAACTGTTCTGCTATGAAACTCTTACTGGCGGGACAACTATTATTAGTTCAGCTAATAACAAGTTGTTTAAAGGAACAACCGCTTTAACAAATATTACAGGAACAGTAACCACTCCTACAGCAGATAACTGGAAGTTTATCTCTTTCAATAACACTAAGATTATTGGTTTCCAGACAGGTCATACTCCTATTGTTAGCACTGCTGCTGGTAACTTTTCTAATTTAACTCCAACAGATGCAGGTACTGTACCTACAGGTAACAGTGCTGTGTCTGCGTTTGGTAGAGTGTGGGCTACAGCGTCTGATGAAACTACTATTCAGTACTCCGGTCTTCTAGACGAGACTCATTGGAAGTCTACTAGCGGAGCAGGAAGCATTGATACTCTTGTCTACTGGCCTAAGGGCAAGGACTACGTTACTTGCCTAACTGTATGGGAAGATAAGTTAGTAGTCTTTGGTCAAAGAAATATTCTAGTATACGATTCACCAGACGTAGTAGCTAACCTAGTACTACACGATATTATTGAAGGTGTAGGTTGTATAGCTAGAGACTCTGTACAGCAGGTAGGTACAGATATCCTGTTCCTTTCTGAAACAGGTATCCGCAGTCTAAAGAAGACTCTCATTACTACTAAAGCTCCCCTACAGGAGCTTTCTAACAATGTACGAGACTCCCTACTTTACTACGCTACTAACTCTACCTATGCAAACATTCGTTCTGTCTATAACAGTGTAGACGGATTCTACCTACTCCTTATCCCATCTAGTACTCAGCCTATTTCCTTTTGCTTCGATGTAAAGGGACTACAGCAGTACAACGAACTAGCAGAGTCTACTAGCGTAAGAGTATCAACATGGAGCAACTTCGGTAGTCCTACGGCAGTAGCGTATGGTAGAGACTTAGTGATGTATACCGCTGTTAGAAACGGTTCTAACAACGGTGTAGTAGCTTACTACACAGGATACCTAGATAACACAGCTACATATCTGTTCTCTTACAAAAGTCCTTGGATGGACTTTGGTTCACAAGAAGCAGCAGGGACTTTCTATAAAATTCCTAAGAAAGCAATTGTTAGTACCTTAGGTGGAGGCACTTACTCTGCAACCATGCTCTGGTCATTTGATTTCTCAAACTCTGAGAACTCAGAAGCATACACCGTAGTAGCAGGAAACGTAGAGTCTCTATACGGAGTGAGTGAATACAACGTAGCGCAATGGAACGCTAACAATAAGGTTATGAATAACCAAGATATTCAACTGTCTTCTTATGGACAGTTCATGCGTTTGGGTTATGAAGTAACCATCAACGCTAAAGAAATAGCACTACAAAAGATTGACCTGTACCTAAAGAAGGGAAGGACTAGCATATGAGTAATTACACAAAGACAACTAACTTTACTGCAAAGGATTCATTACCCTCGGGTAATCCTAGTAAAATTATTCTAGGTGCAGAGCACGACACTGAGTTTAATGCTATCTCTACTGCTATTGCTAGCAAAGCAGACAGTGCTAATCCAATCTTTACAGGTACTATCTTTGCAGACTTCACTACTACTCCTGTACGGTTTCAGACAACTGTAACTAATGCAGGCTCTAGTGTAGGAGTTCTTCCAAACGGAACTGGACTTTTTGGTCAGTTTTTAGCATTTAGTTCTTCTGACGCAGCTAATTCTGGATACCTTCTGCTTGACCACTACAATAACGAAGGAAGAATTTTAACTCAAGCTACTGGAACAGGTACCGCAGGTGCTATTTATATCGGGCCTGCCGGAACTAGAGTAGCCACATTTAATACTACTGGTAATGTGGGTATTGGGGTCACAACTCCAAATGGTCGTCTTCATGTATCAGACGCTGTAAATAGAACAGAAGCCACAGCACACTTTACTATTCAAGGTTCTGGATATGCTGCTGCGCACTACTTGGACGCCACTGGCTATTACATTAGGCATAACAGTGGATCACGACAAATACGAGTAATTGCAGACACAGGCGGTGTATCACTAGCCGCCGCTGGTACAGCTTGGGCAGCTATCTCAGACGAAACCCAGAAAGATATTATTGAGCCTATTACAGATGCTAGTGAAAAACTTAAAACTGTTCGCGCTGTAATCGGTAAGTATAAGTCAGACGCAGAAGGTACTCGCCGCAGTTTCCTTATTGCACAAGACATTCAAGCCATCCTTCCAGAAGCTGTAGATACCGATGGGGAAGGTATCCTTAGCCTACGCTATACAGAAGTAATTCCTGTACTTGTTGCAGCTATTAAGGAGCAGCAAGTAGTTATCGAAGACCTCAAGGCTCGTGTTACAGCACTAGGAGGTTAGCATGGAACAAGCAGTCTCTAGCTGGACACTAGATAAGAAATTAAGTCTTAGTAATCTTTTTAGCACGATTGCGCTAATTGTTGGCTTATTTCAGTGGGGTAACCATATCGATAGGCGCATCACTACCCTAGAGGCAGAGAGCCAACATAACAAAGAGCAATCAGAAATGCTCTACAAGAGACTAGATAGGATAGAAGATAAACTAGATAGGTTAATTGAGAAGAACCAGTAATGCCACTAACTCCTCCAGCACTTCCTACTTCTAATACACCACCCCGGTGGATGGGGTACGACTATCTAGAGACGGCTCGTTCAAACGCTGGTAGAGGAATACTAGGAGACTTCTTTCAGAATCAAGCGAAGATTCAGAGTGCTATCCCCTACTCACAACGCCTCGCTAAACGAGGCGACGTTCGTTACGGATTCGTTGGGTTTGGAACAGGAATGCTCAAGGATAAGAACGGAGAGGATTGGCAGAAGAAGTTCTCTACCACAGAAGGTGCTGGTCTATGGAGTATCGGAATCAATCCTGACTCCCCTACGTTAGAACAGGATATACAGAAGTGGTATCAACGATACCTAAATAATCCTAATAACTTTAAAGATAAGAACTCAGGTACCTACAAAGCTCTTAACTCTCAGTACTATGGTAGAGATGACCGAAAGGTTCCCGGTCTTCCTATGCTACGTCAGATGTACCCCAATGCAAAGCTATCTGACCTAATCGACTTCTCTATCCGAGAAGTACAAGCACAGAATGCTCTCCCTCCTAGAGACATTACAGAAAGCATTCTAATGACTCTAGGGCAGGTTGCTCTAGGATTTATTCCCGGTGTAGGGCCAGCCCTAGCAGCGGCTGCTGGAGCGGCTCACGGAGGAGTTAATGGAGGTTGGGGAGGTGCTGTACTAGGAGGACTAAGTGGATGGAGTGCAGGTAGCCTAGGCTCTAGCATCGGTGCAGGTATCTCTAGTGCAGGTGGAGTAGGTTCTTATCTAAACAGTATCCCTAAAAATATCAGTGGATTTTTAAAGTACGGCCCAGAACTTACTAATATTAATACTGTAAGCATGTTTCCTAATTCTCCTTGGATTGCTCAGGGTGCAGCAGCAGGAGCATCAGGAGCAATGCGTGCAGCAAGTGGTTCTGGTTTCTTAAATAATGTATTTGGAACTGCGTCTAGAGGTGCAGGTGCTGTTCCGGGAGGAGGTAGTCAAATGGCTGGTGGTAATTGGTTTACAGATATTCTACGAGAGGCTGCGCCTTCTCTACTAAACACAGGTGTGCAGGCAGGTATTAATTACTTCTCTAGTCAGAGTAATCAGGATGCCTTTAACCAAGCAGCACAGCAGGCTGCGAGTATGTCCCAGTTCAATCCCTACAGTATCTCTGGCCCTATGGGTGGAGTAAATTTTGACGGTACAAATGCTACAGCTACTCTATCTCCTGCTATGCAAAAGCAGTTAGCAGAAGCTGACAAGGTAGCTGGTAGGTATCTAACAGCGGCTAACAAATTTAATCCTAGTAATTATGCTCAGAATTACTACGAAACTATCAAGCAGATGAACTTTCCGCAGGAGAATGCTACAACCAACGACCTATTAAATAGAGTATATGCTACAGGTAATTGGGGTAGCACTGTCGGTGCTCAGGATATTTCTTCTGTAGCTCGGCAACAGCAGATTGCTGACCAAGTACTACGCATCCAAGCGCAGCAGGCAGGCGCTCAAGAGCAAGACCGACTATTCACAAACTACTTTAATGCCGCCAAGACAGCACAGAGTATCATGGCTTCTCCATACGAGCTAGCCACTATGGGTGGAAACCTAGGAGCACAAGGAGCACAGGCAGGAGCTAGTGCAGCTAGGTATCCTTGGTTAGCAGCTAACTCTAGCATCAACGCTAGTACAGCTTTCTGGGACACTATTGCAGGTAGTGCTGGTCGTCTAGCAGAGAACGCATTCAATAAGTATGCAAGCTACTCTAGCAATCCTTCCCGTGCTTCCGGTTGGGAGGCTTCTCCGTACTTCAGTGGTGGAAACACTGGTGGCGGTAACTTCTTCTCTCAGCGATAAAACTTACTAGGAAAATAATATGGCACAACAAACACAATCAAGTTTATTTGGCCCCGGCCTAGACCTAGTACAGCAGGCTGTAGATGAGCAAGCCCGTGCAACTGCTATGGGATATGCAAAGATGGAGCCGGGACAGGCTCCTGTATACGCTGCTGCCCGAGCAGGTCAAGCTATTGGTGGAGCTATTGATAAGTTATCTGGGTACGAAGACCCAGCTATTGCCCGCGCTCGTCTACTAGAAGAAGCTAAAAAAGAAGTAACAGATAGTGGTATCGATATCTTCCAAGACTCTCGTGGATACTATCGTAAAGCCTTTGAAGCATTGAACAAACGAGGGCTTAACGACGAAGCGATGCAAGTACGCAACGTACTTATCTCAGAAGAATCTGCTATTGCTGATGCCGCACTAAAACGTGCACAAGCAGAAAAAGAAATGGCTGCTGCCCAAAGGGGTAACTACGTTTCTCTTGGTAAAGGTGGAGCAATTAATACAGTTACTGGAGAAGTAGTTGCGCCAGCAGGAGGAGCAGAGGAAGATAAGGCACAGAGTCCTTTAGGTAGACTTGCAGCAGATCTTAAAAAAGGAAGAATTACACAAGCACAACATGATGCAGCTGTTGCAAAACTAAATCATATCCCTGTATCAGGTAGCGCTCGTGAAAGAGATGTAAGCACTGGAGTAGAGTTCTTTAGACACCCTATTACAGGTCAAATTGTACAAGGTACAAAGGGCACTAGCGAAGTTACAAACTTTCTTTCACAAGGCTTCATCCCATTCAATCCCGGTTCTTCTGCTGGTGCTCCTCCAAAAAATGTACTAATAAGAATGCCAGATGGTTCTAACCAAACTGCTGTAGAGGGTAGTGACAGTTACAACAAACTTATTAACGAACAGGGCGGGGTTCCTTGGAAAGCAGGAACAGGAGTAGGTTCAACCGAGATTAAACAACCTGCTATAAAAGCAGTTACTATGTATCGTCCTCCCGGAGCGGCATCAGATATGCCTGCGGCTATGGAAGTAGAGGTAGGTTCACAGAAATGGCAAGAACTATCTAACCTGGGATATATAAGCAAAGCTCCAAAGCCCGTAAAAGAATTTGCAAGCCTGACAAAAGCCATGACTGAGTACATGGATGTTACTCAAAATGCTAATAACTATATCGGGAGTGTTAATTCTGCTCTATCCCAACTAGAAAAAGGAGACTTCAAGACAGGTAGTTTTGCAGGAATCAGAACAGCTCTTGGTGGAGTAGCAGAGTTTTTTGATTACCCAGAAGCAGCAGAGTATATCAAGTCATCTGCTACAGATAGCCAGTCTCTATCAGCTACGCTTAATGACCTAGTTAAGGGTATTGCAACTTCTTATGGAACCACGGGAAAAATCTTATCTAAAGAACTAGAGTTATCTCGGCAGCAGGTAGGTAGTGTGGGTACTACTCAAGAAGCATTGCATTTAATTCTTTCTCTAGCTAAACAGAAGATGGAATTTCAACAGACTGTTGGAGCGCAAGCACTAAAAGTTTTACAAAGTCCTGCTATTCGTGAAGAACAAGACCCAACTACAAAGAACGCTTTATTTCAATCTACTATGGATTCATGGATTGCTGCTAATCAACCAGAGATTTCCACACAGACTCTTGATAAGTTCCGAGCACAGTTTGAAAAACTAAAGAAAGCTAAAGACGCTATTGATATCAACAGCTTTAATACTGCTGCTGAAGGACAGCCAAGAGTCTTTGACGAAGCTCAGTTAAAGAGCAACGTAGGTAAATTTGTAACAGACAAAGGAGTTTTGTACATCCTTGAAGGAGTTACAAAGTACGAAGCTGGACAAGAAATGAAAGACTCTGACGGAACAGTATTCAAACTTCCTAGAGCAATCGTAGTACCAAAATTAAAGCCTTACTAAGGAATACTAATGGATATTAATGATTACCTATCTGCTGATGAGATAGCTGCTGCCACAGGTAAATCTAAAGTTGACCAGTCTTCTCCTCCAGAAGCAACTAACATAGTTAAGGAGATGGTAGACGAGTGGACTACATTAGGAGGTGGTAACAATCCATACCGTCCTATGGCTATGAATAAGATGGAGGCAGAGCGTCAGAGCCAAGACGAAACATTACTAGGAAGATATACAGCAGAACTATACGACCCTATGGGTACGTTTCGTTCTGGCTTTGCGGATTGGACAGCACTACAAGATATTGCTAGGTCTACCAGTCCTGTAGATAAAATTAGTAAGTTCAAAGATTATTTTCCAGATGCGAATGTTCGTATGGAGAATATCAACGGTAAAAATATCCTACTTGCAAAAGATAAAACTGCTACTCGCTGGACAAAAATTGATGACTCCTTTCTAAGTTTCCCTAACCTATTTGCAGGAACCGTTAGTGGAGCAGAGATTGGAGCGGGAGTGGGTGAGATTGCAGGAGGTAAGTTGGGAGGCCCAATAGGAGGCATTATAACCGGGCCTTTAGGTTCTGCTGCTGGGTACCTACTAGGCACAGTAGCAGATAAGTCTCTTGAGTACTTAAGAGGGTATCGTCAGGAAGAAGGACTACTTCCTGAGACAAGCGATATCTTTACTGCTGCCGCAGGAGCGGGATTGTCTTTTATTGGACGCCCTACTAAGTATGTTTTTGATAAAGCATCTGACTATCTATCAGGAGTAGATGAGATAGCACCCACTCCAGAAATTATTAGTGCTATTGAAACTGCAAAGAAAAACAATCTACCTCCAGTAACACGAGGCGCTGCTGCGCTAGGCGGCGTTATGAAGTCTCAGTACAGCCAAGCACTATCAGTAAGCAGCTATCTATACGACGAAGCTATTAAACGTCCTATTGCAGCTAGACAGAATCTTCTAGACAAGATTAAAAAGTTTGGAGTAGATAACGCTTCTCCTGCTGTAATCAAGGATGTTCTAGATAGAACGGCACTAGACTTAGACGCTTTACTTTCTAGTATTAAATCTGGGCACATTGATATTAACGACGCAGGAAATGAATTAGACGGACTCTTTAAGAACTGGGAAGACGTTAACGACGCTCGCGTTAATAAACTTTACAATGATTTTCGTAAAGCCTACGGCGACGATATTAGTTTTGATTTAACTAACATCACTGATAGGAAAACAGGAACTGTCTATAACCTACAAACAGAAGTAAAAAAACTTCTAACAGGAGCCACTCTAAAAGGAGCAGATAGAACTGTAACTATCGGAACAACTGTTCCAGCAGGAATGCCTTCAGCAGGTCTAGGATTTGGAACAACACCTCCTGTAGGCGGTGCTATAACTAAGACTGTATCAGATGATGTAAAGGTTTCTCTAGAACCTGACGGAGCACTAGCTAAACTAATGCTAGCTGTCACTAAGCTAGACCCTATAGTAACTCCATATACTACTAAAGCAGGCGGTACTACTACAGCTTTTGACGGTATTAAAGAACTTCGCACTGGTTTTAGAAAACTTATGGAAAGCACCAATCCTCAAGAAAGATTTCTTGCTGCTGAAATGCACAGCAAGATGAACGATGTTATCGATTCAGTAATAGTTAATACAGGTGACCCTGCGGACACCTTAAATGCTATGAAGGATTGGAAGACGATGAGCAAGGAATACAAAACCTTTATGGAGACTAAGGATATTTCCACTGTTCATAAGATTGAAGGTATGGACGCTACTCAAAGAGCAGACTTAGCTGCGTCTTTAATCCGTCCCGGTAAATACGAATCAGTAAAACTTGTTAGCGAGTTGTTAGGAGCGAATGGAAAAGAAACATTACGCTCTATGTTCTTCAGTAAACTAACTGCTGGACAGCGGCTAGGTTCTTGGGAGAACACTGTGTCTAAGACACTAGATAGTTTTGCAAAGCAAGGAGACAACAAGACTATTGAATATCTATTCAGTCCAGATGAAATTACTACACTGAAGCAATGGGGTGCAGCTAAAGACAAGTTAGAAAATTCTTCTCTAAGAGTGTACACAGAAGACACTACTGCTGCTGCTAACGCTATTAAGTTAGCTTCTTCTGGTGATACCGGAGCATTAATGGAACTCACATCGCTTACTGTTAATAGTCCTGAGATTATGGATTCTATTAGAGCAGGGTTCCTACAACACCTAGTAGATGCTAGTTCAGTACAGGTTCCTAAGTACGGACAGCAGATGCACATTAAGAAGTACGATGACATTATCCAAAATTATACTAATAACGGATCTCTAGAAGTTCTGTTTCCTGACAAAGACCAACGAGAGTTTATCACAAAAGGAATGCGTGATTATATCTCTATTACAGGAACTGCAACTGGGTTGGGTACTAGTCTACAGACTGGTGAGTTAGCATCTACGGGTGCAGATGTTATTGTTAAAGTCCCTACAGCTATCTTACAAGGTAAAGGGGAGAAGGCTGCTGGAATCGTTGCAAAGACTCTTGCACTAACCCTTCCACAAAGAACACTAGGAAGATGGTTTCTTAAGGAAGCTGAGTTACAAGGAACAGGGGTTACCAGAGCTGCTGCGGGGGTAGGTGGTAAAACAATAAAAGGAGTTAGTAATATCATTGATGCTGCTAAGAAACTAGGACAGTTTGCTGTCTACTTTGAAGGATATAAAGGAACAGAAGAAATGCAGCAGTACTCTCCTGCTGCGTTTAATCAAGCTCAAGAAAACATCTATCAAGAGTCAGTCCGTTCTGAAAAAGAGAAGCGTCAAAACTCTCCAAAAGAAATTAATAAATCAATGAACTACAGCCCAACCCTATTTTAATAAAGGATATTAGTATGGATTTTAACCAAGCGTTTGCTGCACTCATGAAGTTTGAAGGTGGGTACAGCAACAACCCTAAAGACCCCGGAGGGGAGACTAAGTACGGTATCTCTAAGAGAGAGTTTCCTGAGGAAGATATTGCTAATCTAACAGAGCAACGTGCTAAAGAAATCTATAAGAAGTACTACTGGGATAAGGTAAAAGGAGACATGCTGCCTACACAGCTACGTTACTCTGTGTTTGATGCAGCAGTTAACTCTGGTGTAGTACAAGCTATTAAGTGGCTACAAGCCTCTGTAGGAGTTCCTGAGGACGGTATCCTAGGTACTGAAACAACTAAGGCTATCAAGGCTAGGAACGCTTATCAGACGGCTGCTATCTTCTCTGGGTATCGACTACGGTTCATCACAAAGATTACTGTGTTTGATACGTTTGGTAAGGGGCTATGCCGTAGGGTATCTGAGATTTTAATTCGTTACACATAAGAAAGGAAAACTACTATGAATCTAGAATATGTTTCTGCTCGACTAAAGGAAGCATCCACATGGCGGGGACTATCTATCCTACTAGGTGTGCTTGGTGTCTATGCTGACCCAACTGCTATCCAGCAGGTAGGTGTAGCAGTAGGCGCTGCCATCTCTGCTATTGAAATCTTCCGAAAGGAGTAGATAATGATTTGGAAAATCCCATCGTTTGATGATGTACGTTTTGGATTTGAAGTTACTATGTACATTAATCATATTTAGATTAGAAATCTTTAGACAAAAGAAAGGGGAGCTTAGTGCTCCCCTTTTTATTTAGAACTAGCTAACTAATACTAGGCAGCTAAAGGCTCCAAATAGGACGCACTACTTGGATGCATCCCGTATAACCCATAGCGTTTGATATACTCTTTAGTGACACTGTCAATACGGTACACCACTAGACCCTTAGTGTCATACCACTTGTAGCTGTCAAACAAATATCCGTAGGAGTTATTACCTAAGATACGTCGAGTGGAGTGATAGTTTACTCCAGCCTTCTCAGCTAGAACCTTAGCTGGGATACCGTGCTTACGCCGCATCAGTACTCGTACAATCTTGTCAAGATTGGTTAGTTTCTTTTTCTTACTAGAAACAGCTTTCATCTATTTAGTCTCCTTGCTTAGTCGTTCAATCTCACGTTGAAGATACCACATAGCCTTGTTCAAGTCTTCGATACCGTTCTTACCTTCGTACCGCCATAGGTACTTAACTACGTTACCCAGATTGAATGACATATGTTCAGTAATCTGGATACACTCCACCCCAGAAGGGTGGGTGGTGTAGTGCTTTGGATGGTGTACGTTGTCCACAGGTTCTTTAGGGAAAGACACAGCGTTTGACGGGGGCCACCGCTCACTAGATACCACAGACACCTCCTTTGCAAGCGTCGTTTTCTTCAAAGATTACACCCTTGTTTTTAATAGCCTCTGAATAAGGTACTTCAGTGATAGGCTGACCTCCTCTAGAACCATCGGGGTAACAAGTGAATCCCCGAAGGCGCGGAGCATACTTAGAAAGTATACTAGAAAATTCTTCAACACGGTCTTCATTGTTCTTATCAGAACCCCAAGAAGGAAGGTTAATGGTAGAACTAATAGACATATCTACATAGTCCTGTACATCCGCTTGGAAGCGGATACGCTTCTCGTAGTCCGTACTCATAGAGTACGCTGTCTCAATCTTATCAGGGTCTACACCAAACTCTTGAATAAGAGTGTTTGCAGTGTAGTCAACAACGTATTCATATTTCCAACGTGTGCCTTCAGTGAGGTAACGTCGCTTGTAGGCTGTAGCAAATAAAGGTTCAATACCTGTTGTTGTTCCAGCAAGGATACCAATACTTCCAGTAGGTGCAATAGCTCGGTAGGCGATAGGCCGACTGAGATAGAGTCTGTCACAGTGTTCATTAGCACTTACCTCTGATTTAGTCTCGTAGGTAGCTAACCAAGTCTTAAGCTCAATACCTACCTCGTAGGGTAGGCCACGCTTGAGTAACCATTCATGAATACCCATCAAGCCTAGACCTAAGCGACGGTTCTTCTCTCGTACTTGCTTTACCTTCTCGTAAGGTAAGTCTGCTCGTACTGTTCCGCATACTAGGAACTTTGATGCTAGTTCAACAACCTGCTCAAATTCTTCTAGGTTAGAGATATTGCCTAGGTTAATAGAACCTAGGTTACATACGTCACTGTCGTCTTCACTGGTTACTTCAGTACAAGCGTTGCGTAGAGTCTCGTCTTCTCGGTCAAAGAAGTTGAAAGAGAACCCCGGTTCGCCAGTCATCATTGCCTGACGGCAGTTCTCAGAGAAGATTTTATTCTTGTGACGGTCATCTAGCATTAGCCACTTAGTATCGTAGTTGATACTGATGTTGGTCATATCTAACGGAGCGTTGTAGTTAAAGTCTTGTTCCTTTAACTGCGTTACGGTTAACCCAGTGTTACCAAGATACTGCTCGTGCCAATTTTTAATCTTAGTAAATTGTTCAATGTCTTCGTGCTTCCAGTTTAGAGAAGCGTAGATTGCAGAGCGTCGCGAACCTCCTTGCATGACGTTCCTACCAATTTCGTTGACCATGAGCATAAGAGGTACAGGGCCGCTTGACACGCCTCCAGTACGATTAAGAGTGCGCCCAGAGGGACGGATACGACTATAGTCAATACCAATGCCACCGCCGAGCATAAGGCAAGAATTAGCCCGCCAGATAAGATTAGACCATTCTTCACGGGTGTCTTCCTCCGCTCGTAATAGGAAGCAGTTGTTGAACGCATGTAGCTTGCGCCCTGCGTAGTACAGGTATCGTCCTCCGGGAATGAACTTCATATCCCGGATATATTCAACTAGGGTATCTCGTTCTGTTTTGGACAGAATAGGATGCTGGGTACCCTGCATGGTACCGCATACATCATCTACTACACGGATAGCTAGGTTGTGCCATGTGTCGTTAGGGCCGTGAGCATACTTGTTGTAGAAGATGTTACGGCCTAGGTCTGTACGAAAGAAGTCTTTAATCACTTGTGTTACCTATTGTGAAATGTACGTTTTTAATACCAGTATCTTTTATGGCTGCTGCACAGATGGGACAGGGTTTAGCTATACTAAACTCTCCGTTGCGATTCATCCTGCTTACATAGATAGCCCAAGGTTTAGCTTCCCTAGGTAATCTGCTAATAGCATGAATCTCAGCGTGTCTGTACGTCCTAGCATATTCTCCTACAAGAGTAGCATAGTGCGCTTGCAGTGGATGTGTCTTCTTATAAGAGTTTGTTCCTACTGACAAGATGTTACCCTGTTTATCTGTAATAACAGCAGCCATCTTGTACTGTTGCTTATCTTGCAAGCATCGTGCCAACTTGCACGACTTGTCTAGGGGCGTCACCTGTTATCACCTTCTCCTTTAAGTGTGTCCCGTTCCTTACGGGAACCTAGCTTAATAAGATTATTTGTTAGTACTGTACTAGGTGTATATCCAATAGCTTTACAGAGATTGGCTAGATACCAGAACACATCACCTAGCTCCTTAGAGAGTTCGTGTGCATCGTACTTACCGTCACGAATCCACTTCTTAACCTTGTCAGCCACTTCACCAGATTCACCAGTAAGACCTAGGGCTAGATAACTAAGCTCTGTCTTAGAGCCTGTGCCTGCCTCAGGGTAGATAGCATACTGCTTTGCTACTTCTTGGTAGTGGTCAATGTCGAATACGAAATCGACTACTTCTTCTTTATCCATTGCTCTGTTTCCTCAAGTTCTTCTTGAATGAGAACTTTGTTTTTGTTTCGTTTGTACTTGTCTTTTGGAGAAGACACCTTGTGTCCGTACTTTCCTGATACTAATAATTCTTTTTCTAGCATCTGTTGTTCTAGAGATTTTCTCTTGTACTTACTCATCGTAGTTGAACTTGTGGAGGTTCTCAATAATCAGTTCTTCCAGATAATCTATCAGTTCTTCGGTGTCCAATCCTAGTACTGTAAGTATATCATCTGGGTCGTATCTGTCAATGAGTTGTTGTCGGATGTGCTCACTAATAGACCTAGACACGGGAGTACTCCCTAGCTAATCGTCCCATAGAAATAGTATTAATATCGAATCGTCCGAAGTCATAGTTGTTCAGTTCTACTAGACCTTTCCAGTAGTTAGTAACTCTACCTTGGACGTACTCCTCCTCATCCTCAAAGAAGCATCCTACATTAAGAATCTGCTGTAAGTGTTTCTGTCCGTGCTTGTGTACGCAAGCTGTATGCAGCCTATGAGTGTGTCCAAAAACAGTAGTGTTGACTGTTACTTGTTGTACCTTTGAGCATATATCTACACCAGTTACCTCCCGAATAGTACCAAACGGGACATGAGTAAAATGGATACCATTCAGGATGAAGTAACTGCGATAGGGAATCCACTTGAATCCTCGTTCATTTAACTTTAGTTGAATAGGAATACTGATATCACCTTCTGCAAACTCAGGGTGATAGTTTAGATACCTTGTCAACCTATCTTCATGATTTCCTTCTAGGAAAATTACACGAGTATCCTTAGGAATATCTAGACAGTCTAGTGCAGCGTTGCCTGCATCAATCTCTTTGAAGTATCGACGCTGCTCCATTAGTAGCCTCTTGTCCCTGTCCCAAGCAGACAGGGAATTAAGAGTAAGAAAGTCTCCAATGAAAACAATGTAGTTAGGATTGCTACGTTGGATGTAGTCGTTCATCCACTTAAACCGTCTAAGTGACTGGTCATTAGTGACATGAGCGTCACCTACTACAAGTATCTTGTTAGTAACTTTCTTCATTAAGGGCACCTTTAATACTAGGAAATTCTTTTAGAACTAGAAACTTAGTTTCCTCTGCAAGAAGCCTAGTCTCTTTCTGGGTGTGCTCGTGGCAACGCACTTCCCAAAAGTGAATCCAACTTCGTAGGCTACCTACCATGTACATACTGGTATCAGTAAGTCCTTCTGGTAGCACTGCTCTTGCTACCTCTTTAGCGATACCTTTATTCAATGCCCATAGATAAGCATCGGTTGCAGCGTCCAGTAGTTCTTGCTGTCGAGTCTGCCATTGGATGTTAAGTCCATGTTGCAGCACATCATTTCTGTCTAGTTCAATAGAACTCTGACGATTCTTAGTATCCTGTAGACGACACTCTCGTAGCTTGTAGTCCTCTGATGAGGACTGTACCTGAGCGTACCTCTGGCTAAACTCTTGGAACGAGAAGCTACGATGACGTAGCAACTGCCTACCAATATCCCTAGTAGTATTAATCTTTACACAAGCATGTACCATTTCAAAGGGTGACCAATGCTTGTTGTCAATTAGATACTTGATTAGCTTAGGTGCGGTTGCTGTGTTCTTTTCATTACTAGGATTAGAAACCCTAGCCATCTGTGCAATCAGGTTATCTCCGTCTGGAGTAACCCATACGATATCTGTTGATAACTTTCTAAGTTGCATTGTTAAAGTACCTTCTTATGAGAAGACATAATATTACTAGGAACTAATTCACTGCCTCGTGCGCGGATTGCTTGGGCAATCGCGTATCCCTCATCGTCCCAAGCCCCAGCGTAATTCTCCACAGCCTTGGCGCATTCCTCTCTTTCGGCGGCGGCGACAAGGGCGGCGAAACGCTCAAGCAGTTCCACACCTGTCAGCACCGGCTCTTTTCCGACCATTGCCCATCCGCACCCAGCCTGCTCGGCAAGTCGGATAACGTCTTCGCGGTTCATTCCTGCCCCCTCCCAACCTCAGCCGCAGCCCTTACGATAGCGCGCCGGGTAGCAGCACAAAGGTCAGTCCGGTTCTCTTCAACACACCGAACAGAGCTATTCCAGTTGTTAACTCGGCACCCAATAACCCCAACGGTGATTTGCAGTTCCAACTGCACCGCCAGCTGCAGCGCGTCGCCATCGTCGGTGAGCGGGTTCCACCGGACATAAGGCTGAATGATCCCCGGCTTCGGATCGTGGCGTGAACCGCCGCCTATTTCAGAATACTCATACCCCACCGCCTTCGCAGCGGCCTCAAGCAGTTCTCGGTCAGTCATGTGTTCCCCCCGTGCGCGGATGATTTCAGCCGCTGGGCTGTACCCGTATTCGTCTCTCGCATAAATAACGGCCTGAGCAGCTTCCCTTAGACTACTAGTTACTGTCTTTGTTTCTTCTTGCTGGTCAGCGTTCTGACGAATCTCTGCATCTAGTTCTGACATGCGTCCCATGTTTATTTCCTAGTAATTTTTTCTGCTAGCCAATCTTCTGGAATGTCTCTTACACACCACAAGATACCGTTCTTATCACACCACTCGCTGTAGGTGAGTTTCTTCTTACCTTCTGTGATTACATTGTTCCGCATGAATACCATGCGGACATCTAGTAATGGATGCTGCTTCTTAACAGCAAGCATCTTGCTTCTGTCTTTGGCTACAAATCTTCCTTTGCATTCCAGAAAGACTTCGTTAGGTAGTTCAAAGTCAGGGGTGTACTTGCGGACGATGTGTCCTTTAATAGGGCCACACTTGTCACAGACAATCCAATTCCTAGACTGAACGAGATAATCAAATGTTTTAGATTCATACTTAAACTTGATTCCTTTATCTCTTAGTACAAGAGCTGTAGTTTTTTCAAACCCGGAGCGGTAACGTCCGCTTCTACTCAGGTATTGGCGGGTACCAAGTCTGCCCTTCACGACGTTGCATCCATAGCATATTACCCCGTTCGTAAATTATATTAGAAATAGAATCTTCATCCAATTCTGGATAGGATTCCTTGTACATATCTACAACCTTATCCCACATCTTATCAACTGTGGATAACTTCTTAAGTGCGTTAGTGGAACGCACCTCGCCTATGTTAGGTAGCCCCGGTATAGAGTCTGCTCTATCTCCCATAAGAAGCTGCTTGAAGAAGAATCGATTGGCTTCTTCTTCAGAGATATGGGTAAATTTCCTAGTAACATAGTTGTAGTGATTACCGGGAATCTGTTTAAGGTCTTTGTCTACGGCAGCAACTCTATAATCAGTGTCATCTGCACGCCACATAGACCAAGCGTCAATAGATACAGCGTCATCTGCTTCTCCTACATCAGAAGATACAATCTTAGTACGGAGATTATCTAGCATCCACTGTGTCATTTCAGTGATGAACCTAGGGGAGGGAGCACCTTCCCTAGATTCTTTGTACACAAATGTAGTTGCAAACCTATCTCGGTACCGTGTCTTAGACTTCTCAGTGAGGTAGAAGAAGGTGTCTTCTCCTACGTCACCGTGTAGGGTTCTAATGTAACTCCGCAGAATATCAACAGCAGAGCTAGCAGAATCCACCTTACTGAATCCCACTCGATACAGAATAGTATCTGCATCTACAAAGATTTTCATATTAGTCTTCTTTGCCTTCTAAGACTTTCTTAGCTTCTTCTAGGTCAGCATCCCCAGAAGTGTATGCCTCAAACTCCTTTGCCATACTAATAATATAATTAGCATCTGCATCCGGGTGTGAGACATTGCAGCGATTAACCGCAGCAGTAAGAGCATTCTGTCGCAGAATCAAGCGGTCTTTAGACAGCACAGGTTCACCTGCTTTCGGAGTGTAGCTAGGCGTACTAATGTGCGTAGTAGCCACAGAAAGGCGGCTTGATGTTCCGGGTACGGGTGTAACGATAGAGCCTACAGCAGGGGAGCACTTGCCCTTGATGTTCTTGTACACCACAGGCTGACCTGTGCGACCTACACCGTTCTTCTCGGTGTATTCAAAGTCAACGTAGTCACCTACGTTAGCTTCAATCATTGCCTCTACGAAAGCAGAGAAGCGTTCACCGTTAATCCAGATAGCCTTGCCGTCACGGCGTTCGATAGTACCTTGCATACGCATTATATTTATCCTTCCAATAGGAGTTGGATTTCTTTACGGGAGAGCTTGGTCATAGAGTTAGACCAGTCTGCTCCAAACTTCACATCGTAATTGTACTGAACTTTTAAGTCATAGTCAAACAGCTCCTTAAAATATTTAGGAAATTCCTTGAACGCATCTTCCACCATAGTAAACAGTTGATAGGTATAATCACTGTTTATATCAAACATAAAACTGTCGTGGACAGTGTTAATGCAAGTGATACCTATAGGCTTCCCAATAGGGAAGTGTGTGTTATTGAACAACTGAATTTTTCTTAGTATCAAATTCATAACGATAGGAACGATATCCGCAGTAGCAAACCCTTGCACAGGATAGTTCTTAACTTCAGTTGGGCTGAAGTAGTATTCCTTTTCTCCTGTCCACGAAGGCTTACTCTCGTTCTTGTGAATCTTGAAAGTATACCCTCGACCAGTAATGGGGCACACATAGTGCATAACTTCATTGGTTGGGTCTTCCTGCGCGTTAGCAGACATAGCGCATAGATTAGAGTGTGCCAGTAGTGCTGCGTGATACTCACCTACTCCCTTGTACTTATTGTAGTAGGTGTCAATAAATGCTTTGGCTTCCTTGGCAGGGATAGACAAGCTCTCTGCCATCTTCTTAGCGCCTGCTCCGTACTGAAGCTGGAACGTGAGAATCTTAGCTTTCTTTCTTGCGGCGTCAGTAACTTCTTCTGGCTTGCACTTAACCCAAGCGGCTGCATTCAGCCGATGAATATCTTTCCCAGTATTTAATTCTTCAATCAATACTGCGTCTTTAGATAGCTCTGCTAGCGCACAGATTTCTAATTGACAGAAGTCAAACTCTACTAGAATACCTTCGGATACTCCGTGCCTAGACACAAAGACTTCTCTGAAGTTCGGAAGACTGCTCATTTCCTAATCGCCTTTAATGTTTTGAATGTTAGGTTTAGTGCTAGAGATTCTACCAGTAGGGGTAATCACATGCTTAAACTCACAGTTGATATACCCAACTGTATCGTGTCCAAGTAGTGTGTTCTTAATTACTACCTTGTCTAGGTAGGAATCGTAGTAGGTGCTTTTAAGTTTAGTAACTTTTCTGTAGGTGAGAACACCTTTGATAAAGTCTTCCCATTCCCTAGTCAAGTCTTCCTTGAGAAGTGACTTAAGACTGGCCTCGCTAGTATCGTACTTACTGTAGTCGTGCATTGGGCCTAGCACACGTTCAGTATTAAATCCTAGTAACTTTTCCATACGCATCTTGGGTAGACCAGCTTTAACACCAGTCTTATAGAACTCTCCGGTAGGTCTATTAAGCAGGTAAGTGTACTCACCTCCATAAAGCACCTTGTTCAGTTGCTGAGTACTATCCGGGTTTATGTATTCTTCTGGCATTTCACACAACTTGATAGACATAAACTTCTTAATATCGTGAAACAGTACTGTCTCTAAATCTGCAAGCTCGTGCTTTCCTTTCTTAAGAAGCTCTACGTCTACACACATACCCTGCATAGACATATCGTGCGTGCGAGTACGGAACTCTAGGCGTTCTAGGATAAGTTTAGCCCTGTTATGCTGCCAACTACGCATGTGATTTTTAGTGTGCATATTGTACAAGGTTTCAACTTGGTGCATAAAAATTTCCCTAGTAAGGGAAACATCCTGCTTGCAATAGTTGCTGAGTAACTCAGCGTCAATATCCTTAGGCTGAATGCCAGCCTTAATCATTTCAGATACTGCGTCTTCCTTCTCTCCTAGACCATAGTACTTGGCTACGCTATTCAGACTAGGAAAAGTATATCTCTGTCCACACATTTCGTAGTGGGCTACTGCTGTGTCCCAGAAGAATAGATTGGGATATCTATAGCAATCAATACCCAGTACAGCTAGGTCAAAGGTAATGTTATGACCTACGATGATAGAAGGTTTACCGCCTCCGGTAAGTGCTCCAGACATACGGGAGGCGTTGTAATAAACATCCCACTTGTCTGTATCCCCTTCGTAAATAACTCCTAGTACTAATTCTGGAGTACGGGAATAGATAGAAAAATCCTTCTCGATAAGAGAAGTTTCAGTATCGAACACTCGATACATCCCTGCTAAAGCCATCTTATGAATAGTACTTATATCTTTCATACAGTGTACCTTGCTACTTCCTTCATTAAGGTTACTTCAAACTGCTCGTTGGAGCCTGTCAATTTATTCTTAGGACAATAAATAAAACGCTTGTCCCCGTCTACAGGAGTCTTACCGATAAACAAGATAGCATCTGCCTCACCTTGAGCACCAGTCTTAGAGCCGTATAGGCTATCCATTGGAGGATACTTGATACCCTCTGCCCTACCGTCAAGCTGATTGCTTGCAATCACAGGAGCACGATGCTTGGCTATCTCTCGTGCCCACTCGCACAGCTTACGGAATCGTTCTGCTTCTAGTTCGTTCTTGTTATCGAACTTACCCTGCACCTTGTACAACTGGTCAATGATAATTAGACCGGGGTCATACTTGTCTAGTGCTTTCTCTACCTTGCTAATGTGATTAGCGTCGTCGATAAAGATAATCTTTTCCTTACCGATTTCAGACTCGTACTCTTTCACTGCGTCGATAACATTACTAAGAATAGTTGCCTTGTCTAGAGACAGGAAACTCTGGATAACACGCAGCTTAACCTTGCGAATGTGCTCCTCGTTATTAAACCATAGCACCTGCTTACCTTCTGGTAGCTGCTTGGCAATGTTCCAAGCCTCGTTAGCTAGGAAGGTAGTCTTACCTCCATCTGGTCTAGATGCTAGCAGAATGAACTCGTTATTCAGTGGGCCTAGGATAGTATTCAAAGGCTTGATAAACCAAGTCATTCCAGTAGTTTTAATACTAGAAAGACTTTCGTACATATCCTCTTGCTTGGTTTCTACTAGCTCACGCTCCAGCTTGACGCTGGTACGCTTGTAGTGGTCAAGCAAGGCAGAGATTTCTTTGAAGCTGTTAGACTTCCCTTCTGCTACAGCAATGCACTCCTCCGCTATAGACTCCGCATAGGAACGATTGTGGAGCGTCTGGAGAACTTCCAAGCTAGGCTTGGCTGTCACCCTACCTACCGATTCACAGAACGCCTTAGAGAGCGTTAGAGAAGGCTTAGAAGGGTGCTTCAAAGCCAGCATAGAATAGACCTCGTTCCAGTCCAGTACTTCACTGGACATGGTTTCCTTCCAGTACGAAGGCAGGAACTCTAGTACGTCCCATGCTTCCTTTGGGATGAACTCCTTCTTGATGTACTTGATATACGTTTCGTATATCTCTCTTGTTCCTAGAAAATTAACTAGTTCAGCAATCATGGTGCCCCCGTAAAACCTGCTGTTAGATTAGTAAGCTCGTACAAACTGTATTCCTTTGGGTCTTTCTCCACATGGATGATAGTTGCACTACCAAAGGAAGAAAGTTTTCTTAGTAATTTTATCTGCGCCATTCTCACTTGCCAGTTGTCGTTATCAAGCATGACTGCAAACTTTTTGTAGTGCTGCAATAAGTGTGCCAACTGTTCATCTGATATGCCAACCCCCGAAAGGGGGAAGGCTGGTACAATGTAGGATAGTTTAATAGCAGATACCATATCTTCTACTAATACTATTCTATCAAAGATAGAACTATTATTAATACTGTCAGATATACTCTTACCTACGGTAAGATACTTAGGTTCCCCTTTAGGGAACCTTCTAGATTGATAAGATACTAAGGTACCATCAAGGTACCTTGGGAAAATAATACTAGAAAGTTTCTTACTATAGACAATCCCATTGTCTTGTGATTCCTTGGCTCCAATATGTTTCAGTATCCATATCTTAGCGTCCGTGGAATCCCAACGGGATACTAACGCTTCCGAGTCGGGCGGGAGAGTGAGTCTCCGATCTGGAAGAACTCTTGTTGCAGTGCTTCCTGTTCCAGTTTCGGTAGCTTCGACAGAATCTGTTTCTCTATTAGGAAAGTATTCTGATTCCCCTGATCTGCTAGAGCTTCCAGTAAATCTACCAAGCTGTCTAGTTCCTGCCGCCTTCTCTCCATTAGCCAGAAAATAAAGACTTGCATAACCATGCTTGCGACAGTGATGGCAAAAAGCAACGGCTCCATTTGGAATCCTCTTGATATAAAACTTATCGTTACCTGCACCTTCCTTACAGTGGAAGGTGTTTACCTGTTCCCCTACTGTGTCGGGCACTAGGTGTGCCCATTCAGTTTTCGGTATCATTGTAGTCGTCACAATAGTCCTCTACACTTTCATCCTCTATGTGAAAAATACTGGTATCATTTATGCTTTTTCTGCAAACCCTGCATAGGGTTTCATGCGTCTTTCTTGTTTCAATCCATATGATTTCTTCTGGTTTCATAACTGCATCACAGGCTAGGCATCGCATAATAATCCCCTCTTGTAAAGAAGGGATTAGGATATCACACAGGCCATACATAGGGCAAATTGTCTGGCACATCCTTAAAGAATTTGGAGTAGTGCGAAGGCAACTTCTTAAGCAAGTTACTTTGATGACTAGTATGAAAAGCGGTGTTACCTGTCCACGGCGGCCTATGGTGTTTTTCTCCAAGCCTAGCCAGAGCAATGTCATTAAACTCTGGTAGAAGACTATCTTTATATCCCCTGTTTCTCCACTCAAGGCAGATAGCCATGCCGTATAGGCACAGGGAATACTCGTATCCCTTCCACATCTTGACAGCAGGATGGTGCTTCCATCCTGTGGAACCTGTGTTAAGTAGGCAGTTTAGAATCTGCCATGCCTCTACTCTCTGCTTACCTAGACGGCGATAGTCCAGAACACTTGCCGACTTTTTATAGCTGGGATAGGGTAGGAAAGTTTGCATATAAATTATCCTAGTAAATAACCTAATAAGAAACTATAAATCAATAGTAATAAGTAATCACATGGCTGCACGGGCCAGCCTCCAAAGCGGACTTGATGATAGAAACCGCATCATCAAGGGCCAAGCCCTCGTCAATAAAAATCTTTTGAAAAGATTCTTTGTTAGCGTGCATGTAAGTTTCAGCAGCAAGCATCAACAATTTAGCCTGAGTTTCAGAAAGACTGACAGCGATTTCCATGACTGCAACATCCTCAAATAAATTACTAAGAAAATAATATATAAACTATAAGCGGGGTGCCTCCCGGCTATGTCTACAGCTGGAACATAGCCTAAGATAATAGCCGGGTACCCAAAACATATGGGATAGCACGCCTAATTTAATGCCAAGTCATTGTAACCTCCACAGGTTCATAGTTTAGTTGGTAGCCATAAACCAGATGATCGTGAGAATAGTTCCTAGTATTGCAACTGATCCACAGAAGGAACTGATTTCTAACATCCGATCCATACGCTTGTTGCGTATAGACTCGTCAGTATCCTCAAACTTATTGAGGGATACGGGACTGTATTTCAGCGGTCTATCCTGCCAGAAGACCGATAGGAAAGTATCGATAGCCTGTCTATCAGACGGCTCAAAGATGGTGACAGACTCCTCTCCGTCGTGTGCCTCTGCTTCGTATCGGACAAACTCGTGTCCGTCCACCTCACGCTTGTGCATCCACAGTGTATGCGTGTCGGTAATAGCTAGCATCTTGATTGATTCGTTCATCTGATTACTTCCTAGTATTTTTTCTGAGGTTTGGAGGCAGTGCGTCTAACACATTTCCACAAAGCATGAACCATGCCAAGTCTTCTGCTACCTCATGCGGGCAGCCGCTATCCTCAAAGTATCGAGTGAGTCCGTGAATATCCCTTGCGTTAGAAAGGGATTCTAGTTTGATATCCTTAGGCAAGAATTGCATTTCAGTTACTCCAATAAATTTCTTAGTAACAAAATGGCAGGGGTCTACACTCCCCTGCCTGCCTTGTTAGAAGCGGTTAGGAAACCAGCTTCAGAAAGCCGAGCACCGTCTGCTTCTCGGTGTCGGAATCCAGACGGTTGAGAAAGGCAAGCTCCAGACCAAGCTTGGTATCGTTCAGGTTCAAGGCGTGCTGCATCCAGCTAGCCACGACCCGCTGGGACACGATGGTGCTCAGGCTTCCCTGCTCGTAAGCCTGCCGGCACAGGTTGGCAGTCTTGACCAGCGTCAAGGCGAGCCGCTTGGTAGCGGACGGGAAGTTATCCATCACCATCGCGACCTCGTCGGCCTCGTCCATGAACTTAACCTCAATGAAGCTCCCGATGCGGTCGAGGGTAGCCGTGTTCTGCGGCTGCGTCCCGATGAACTTTCCGGACGGGTCGCCCTGACCCTTGGTATTGTCGGCGAACACCATCCGCACACCGGGGTGCGGGATGACAGTCTTGTCGGCCACGGTACCCGGCTTGTCGGCAAGGATGAGCTTGCCGTTAACTTCCAGCAGGTATTGCAAAGCAGCGGTCACCTCAGCGGGGGCGAACGTCCACTCGTCGTGCAGCAGCACCGCATTAGGGCACTGCACCGCCTCGGTAATCATACCGTCGTGCCAGTGGGTAGACCCGCCAGAGGCAGACTGCGTGCCGAGCAAGCTAGACGCATCCATGGTGCCGTTGTAGTTGAACCGATAAAACGGCTTGCGAGTGATGGCGCAATAGAACTCGACAAGGCTCGACTTGCCGACAGACGGCAAGCCAGTAAGCATGGTAGGGCCGCGACCCGACTCAATGGCGTAGGCAAGCAGCCACAGAGTGTGCATGTTGGGACGGTAGACCGGATTAACATCCGGAATGCGAGCCTTCTGCGACTCGCTCAACAGGGATTCATCACACATGGTGATGAAGATATCCCGGTGTCCCTTGGCGGCATTGAAGATGCCGGAGGGCAAAATCTTACTAAGAAGAATTTTGCCTTCGGGAGGCGCAATGGACTCCACAATTTCGGTGGCGGTGACCGGCTCGACGCTGGCAGTGGTGTCGATACCAGCAGCAGCACGCTTGGCACGGAGTGCCTCAGCAAGCTGCATCTGGATTTTGGAAGCAGCAGACTCTACGGACATGTTATTCCCCTTTCAAAATTAAGGATTCTAGAACATTGATGATGGCAGCAGGCAATTCTGCCGCCTGATTGCAAACGTGATGGTGCTTATACAGCCCCACTACGTTATCGTCTTCGATACCAATACCGACGATATCGATTTTCCCTTCGGATTCAATCTTGCGGATAACCTTCTTAGTGTACCCGTAGATATCACCGTCCCCCCCGCATGGTGAGCCATCGGAGAGCACGACTAGGATATGCCGTGCCGCTCGGATGCGTTGCAGGCGAATTGCGGCATGGTGAATAGAATCACCGTCGCAATTATTCTGCATGACCATGCTAGCATCCAGCATCCCGGTTTTAATACTAGTATCAGGAACACTAGCATCGCCGGGCTTGAAGACATAGAGCAGATTACTGTCATAGTCCTCAGTGAAGCCCAGCATCTCGTGCTTGATGTTCAAAGACTTAAGCAGACTATGGAACCCCAGCGCGCCGGCGATAGCCACAGGTATGCGGCCATATGCCATGCTTCCCGAGTAATCGACAAGGATGGATACCGCAGTATCCAGCGCCTTAGACTCGGTTTTGGTTTTGAAAATACGTTCAGACGCCGAGCCGCCATTAACGACTCTGGAAATCTTACTAGTATCAAGTCTACCTGCCTTCTGATTGAAGGCGGTGCGCTTTCGCGTCACTGCCTGCAACAATCGGCGAGCCTGCCCAGATATCTTTTCGATACCAAGGCTCGCTAAAGCATGGTCTACCGATTCTTCCTTCGCGTATCGGTAGCCCTTTTCCGGCTTCTCACCCTTCCACAGGTGAATCTCTTTAGTGGAGATAGCAGTGTGCGGGGTGTAATCCCTGCCGCTATCTTCAGGATAGAGAATCTTGATGGAAGTAGCCTGACCTTCCTCATTGTGAGGGTGCTTTAGCAGGTCGTCATAGTTGACCTTAACACCCTTACCCGGAGGAGCGTCCTTATCCGGCTTGCCCGGAGTGTTACCTTCCTGACCTTCGCCTTCCTTAGGCTCGCCTTCGCCCTCGCCATTGCCGCCTTCACCGTCAGGGTCGGGCTGCTTATCTGGCTCAGGATTGAACTCAGGCTCAGGGAATCCGAAAACATCCCGCCATACACGGGTCAGCCAGTCGAGTTCATGACTAGCAGTGCTTAGGCCGATGTACTCTGCCAAAAAATTACTAGTCAAATTTTCGTACCATCCCGCCATATCGGCGGAATGCTTCGACTCGAACAGCGATTCTAACCCTCGAAGACTAGAATCCTCGATACCCCTAGAGAGGGTGTCGAATGCCAACAAGGTGACAATAGCCTGCTTTTCGGCAGGCATATCGTCACCGTGAGGCACCTTCGCCGCTATATTTCGGATATGGGTGCCCGTAGCGACGGAATTAGGATTAGCCATCCCTATCCATCTGGCGCAGCGGGTGCGGTCTACCCTGTGATCATCCACAAGGTTTAGCGCCTGCCCGAAAGCACTAGTGGTATCGACACCACTAGCCTTGAGCAGCGGGAAAATATCCCGATTCTCGGGCATGTTATGCCCGATCTCGTGATAAATCCCGTCACTCCAGATAGCCCATTCGGTATCGTTCCACAGCGGGTTAGGCCGTGAAACAATAATCCGTTTCCCGTCAGTACGGGGCACAGTGTGCTCGGGAGTGAACTCAAGCTTGAGTCCAGCATCCCGTGCGAGTGTGCGGGCTATCCGTTCATATTCCATAAAATCGCGCATGGTACGTGCTCCATTATGGATTGAACAAAAATCCGGCATAAGCCGGAGCCTAAGAATACTTTCTAGTATTCTTTATAGAAAACTTACTAAGAAGTTTTCTAGAAAACTTACTAGAAAAGTAAATACCCGGTAGGGGACACCTACCGGGGTTATTCATCCTGCCTGCCTAAGCACTAGGTGCTAGGCGTCCAACCGTCGACCGTAGCCGACACGGCAGCAATCAGCGCTGCCTGTTCGTGCGGCAATTCCTTGACGATGATTTTCTTGATGCTTTCCAGCATAGCGGCGATTTTCTCAGCAGGCGTTTTAGCACCCTCAGACTGCGCCTTGGATAAAGCAGACTTGCCGAAAGCCTCCCCATCAGCATTGAACAGGGGCAATCCCTGCTCAAGCGCGCCCAGCAGCACACTCTTAGCCGAAGTGTACTCGGGAGGCAGAAACTTAGTCCGTTTGATTTTTCCGCCCTTCGTAGTTTCTGCCGCAATCTGCTCTTTCGTGAACTCACGTTCAATGAATTGTTTTTCGGCTTCATCCAGCATCAGCACAGCAGACTCATGAGTGCCAGCACGCGCCACACTATCGTGAAGCTTGCCGTAGGTATTTTTCTTTACCAGATCAATACCGGCGTACTCCTCAATGAGAATGCTTACCGACTCGGCGCTGCTCATAGCGTGAGCCATACCAGCGGCGGAAGCCATAACAGAATTAAGCATAAGATTCATGGTAAATACTCCAAAAAATTACTAGGAACAAAAACAACGCAGCATAATTGCTGCGCTGCAACATAGTAGCGAATCGCTACCGGAAAGCATTCTATGGAATGCTTGCCGCTAACGGTTCGCGCACCCGGCCCGATTACCGGGTGCTTTCCGTTCATGCATGAATCTTTAACCGTCCACACCTACGCAAGTATCACCGTTGACAGGGTGCGCAGTGTGGCTTGACAAGGCATAGACCGTTATCGTCGCGTACTGTCGGCGCTTCTCAATATCCTGAACTTTCGCGGCATCCCGTCGCATCACTAGCCCTTTGAATCAGGGAGGGTAAGCCGGACTTTCGCCGCACTCCCTGCACCCCGTCCGGGTGCGCTTTGTGCGTTGATTGTCGGCCCTAGGTGTTTGCGACAGGGTAACCCAGACTTAACCGGAGAAACCGTGCAGACTCATAGCCTCATCACTATCACGAACCCTTGGGCGGGCCGTCGCCTGCTGGAATCTGCCAGCATCACAGGCACTAGGGGCAGGGTGTAAATCCTGCTGGCTAGTACCAGCCCCGTCACGTTTTTGCGTTCATAGGGTCAGGGTATGCCTTCCAGCATTACCGTTGTTAGGGGATGGTGCGCACTGCTCTGCACAGGCTTGTAACACCGTCCCCCGTTGACTAGCACCGTCTACACTGTGCTGCGCGGCTTCCATCCCGTCCGGGACTCGCAAGCCCGGTTCCCCTACCGGGCCGCACCGCCGGCCCCTATGGCCGGTCGATCGTTGCGTGCGCTAGTAATAATGCAGGGTGCGTGCCAAGTATGCCCTTCTTTCCTAGTACGTCAAAAATGCCTTAAGAATCAAGGCTTTAGGCTAGTTGAGCACACCCGGCACAATGCGTGCCATAGTGGTCAAAAAGTAGCCAATTGGCTATATACAGCCATAACCATGGTTCAAATGAACCAAAGCGGTTCAATATAACCACCACTGGCTAAATAATAACCACAAAGAAAGTGTGGAATGCTCACGGGGTGCGAGCACCCCTAGCACAGGCACCCCTAGCAGGCGCATCCGGGTGCAGGCAGGGTGCATGTATGAACCGCACGCACGCGCCTAGCACACTTCGCACGCACTACGCAAGCCTCTAGCACGGGGCGTTGCGCCCTAGCATAAACCGTGCCAATAAAAACCGTGCTGCGTTGCAATAACGATACGCTCCGTATCGTAAGTGCCCTACCATGCACGAACCGTGCCAAATGCGCAGAATCGACGCTACGGGACAGGGTGCTACCCTAGGACGTCCCCTACCCCAAAACGCGCCACAGGGCTTCTCCGTGCGTTCTAGACCCTGTGGATAAGTCGATTTTTCT